>OLPE01001975.1_pt1 | contig 9767 bp, 6 predicted proteins | sample 1671901 | NCBI WGS metagenome assembly OLPE01 (sample SAMEA3136624, study PRJEB25190) | human gut metagenome | biome: human gut; feature: human-associated habitat; material: faeces | place: Austria | collected 2013 | reverse complement strand
CGGCATGATGCCGTCCCAGCAGCAGGTCAAGAAGAAAAAGCATAAAGAGGGCGAGCCGAAAAAAGCATTTGACATCCGCTCAATTCCGGCTCCGCACAGGATCAAGGCGAAGCTGGACGATTATGTGATTGGACAGGAGCATGCGAAGAAGGTCATTTCGGTGGCTGTTTACAATCATTATAAGCGGGTCGGGGCAGATACCTCAGACGGTGTGGAAATTGAAAAGTCCAATATGCTGATGCTCGGGCCGACCGGAAGCGGAAAGACGTATCTTGTTAAGACACTTGCAAGGCTTCTGGATGTGCCGCTTGCGATCGCGGATGCGACCTCTTTAACAGAGGCAGGCTATATCGGCGATGATATCGAGAGCGTGATTTCCAGGCTGCTTGCGGCGGCGGACAATGATGTGGACCGCGCAGAGACGGGGATCGTCTTCATCGATGAGATTGACAAGATCGCAAAGAAGAAAAATGCGAGCCAGCGGGATGTGAGCGGAGAATCGGTACAACAGGGAATGCTCAAGCTGCTTGAGGGCAGCGAGGTCGAGGTGCCGGTCGGAGCGACGAATAAAAATGCGATGGTGCCGATGACGACGGTCAATACGAAAAATATTCTGTTTATCTGCGGCGGTGCATTTCCGGGGCTGGAGGATATCATCAAGGAGCGACTGAACCGTCAGGCATCCATCGGCTTCCTTGCAGATCTGAAGGATAAATATGATAATGACCCGGAGCTGCTCTCAAAGGTGACGGTCGATGATATCCGTGCCTACGGTATGATTCCGGAGTTTATCGGACGTCTGCCGGTTATCTTTACTTTAAAGGGGCTGACGAAGGAGTCGCTGGTGAAGATTTTGAAGGAGCCGAAAAACGCGATTATCCGGCAATATCAGAAGCTGCTCGCGATGGATGAGGTCGAGCTGAGCTTTGATGACGAAGCCCTGGAGGCGATCGCGGAGCTTGCACTGGAGAAAAAGACCGGTGCCCGTGCCCTGCGTGCGATTATCGAAGAATTTATGCTTGATATTATGTATGAAATCCCGAAGGATGATAACATTGGAAAGGTGCGGATCACGCGCGCGTACATCGAGCACACCGGAGGGCCGGAGATTTCTTTGCGCGGAGCGGAGGCACTTCTGCCGGAAGGCATTGACAGTGTTTGACAAAAATGTTATGTTAGGGTGTAAATGTGTAATGATAGAGAATGAGGAGAGAGTGCATTCATGAATGAAGTACAGGAGCAGTTTTTAAAAACTCTGGAAAATCTGAAAGCGTTGGCAAAGACGAAAAAGAACACATTGGAATACGATGAGATTCTGAATGCGTTTAACGGGATGGAGCTGACAGATGCAAAGATCGATATGGTTCTGGAGTATCTGGAAAAGAACCACGTAGATATTCTGCAGGGCAAATCCCCTGAGGACATGCCGGACGATATGCTTCTGGAATCCGAGGAGGATATTCTGCTGTCGGATAATGAGGAAATCGAGCTGATTAACGACGTAGACATACTGGAGGGAGTCAGCACCGAGGATCCGGTCAGAATGTACCTGAAAGAGATTGGTAATGTACCGCTGTTATCTGGTGATGAAGAGGTTGAGCTGGCAAAGAGAGTAGAGCAGGGCGATGAAGAAGCCAAGAAAAAGTTGACCGAAGCGAACCTCAGACTGGTGGTTAGTATCGCCAAGAAGTATGTAGGAAGAGGTATGCCGTTTATGGATCTGATACAGGAGGGCAATATGGGCCTGATGAAGGCTGTGGACAAGTTTGACTATACAAAGGGTTATAAGTTCAGTACATATGCTACCTGGTGGATTCGTCAGGCGATCACGCGCGGTATCGCAGATACGGGCCGGACGATCCGCGTACCGGTGCATATGGTAGAGACGATCAATAAGACGCTGCGGATGACGCGCACACTGCTGCAGGAGCTTGGCCGCGAACCGACCCCGGAGGAGGTGGCTGCACGGCTGAACGTTCCGGTGAGCCGCGTCCGTGAGGTACTGAAAATCTCCCGTGATCCGGTGTCCTTAGATACGCCGATCGGTGAGGAGGATGATTCCCATCTGGGCGATTTCATCGAGGATGATACCGCATTATCCCCGTCGGATTCGGCTGCGTTTTCGATGCTGCGTGAGGAATTAAGCGCTGCATTGGAGTCACTGACCGACCGTGAGCGTCAGGTCATCCAGCTGCGTTTCGGGCTGATCGACGGAAGGGCGCGCACACTGGAGGAAGTCGGCAAGGAGTTCAACGTCACGAGAGAGCGTATTCGCCAGATCGAGGCGAAGGCGCTGCGCAAGCTCCGCCACCCATCCCGCAGCAAGCGCCTGAAGGATTTCCTGAATTAACAGCTTCGGGAAGCGGGTATCATCATATGAATAAAGGAGGACACAAGATGAATATCGAAAGCTTGAGAAAAGATATGGTAGCAGCTATGAAGGCGAAGGACAAGCCGAGAAAGGAAGCGATTTCCTCTCTGGTTTCCGCAGTCAAGAAAGCAGCCATTGATGCAGGCTGCCGGGAAGACATTCCAGAGGATATGGTAGACCGTGTCATCTTAAAGGAACTGAAGACTGCAAAGGAGCAGATCGATACCTGCCCGGAGAGCCGTACGGATCTGAAGGAGGAGTATCAGTTTCGCTATGACGTGATTTCCGAGTATGCGCCAAAGCTTCTTTCGGCAGAGGAGGTAAAGGCGATCCTCACAGAAAAATTCGCCGATGTACTGGCGACGAAGAATAAAGGAATGATCATGAAGGCTGTTATGGGCGAGCTCAAGGGCAAGGCTGATGGCAAGGTGATCAATCAGGTCGTCGCAGAGCTCTGCAAATAAATAGAAAACCTGCTGATATAAGCATTCCACTTACCCCCGCTTGCTGCTCTGTGCACCTAAAGCGGGGGAATGCTTATTCTGCATTCAGAGAAGAGGAAAAACTGATGATAGCAGAAAAAATGAAGCCATACTTGAAAAATAATTCAGCCATCCGTATGATGTTCGAAGAGGGAAAACGTCTTGCGGCACAGTACGGTCCGGAGAATGTCTATGATTTCAGTCTGGGCAATCCAAACGTTCCAGCGCCGGCAAAGCTGAAGGACGCGATTGTGGATATTTTAAATGAGGTCGATCCGGTTGTTGTGCACGGCTATATGAGTAATGCCGGATTTCCGCAGGTGCGCAAGACGATCGCGGACAATCTGAACATGCGCTACGGTACTGCCTTTACCGAGAACAATCTGATCATGACAGTCGGTGCGGGAAGTGCATTGAACGTATGCCTGAAGACACTCGTGAATCCGGGTGAGGAGGTCATCGTATTTGCACCGTATTTTCTGGAGTATGGAGCATATGTCCGAAATTATGACGGCGTGCTTGTTGAAGTGGCTCCGGATACGGATACCTTTCAGCTGAATCTGTCCGACTTTGAGAAAAAGCTCAGTGAAAAGACAAAGGCTGTCATCATCAACAATCCGCACAATCCAACCGGAGTCGTATACCGCGAGGAGACGATCCGCGCGCTGACAGAGATTTTAAAGGAGAAGCAGAAGGAATACGGCCATGCAATTTACCTGCTCTCTGACGAGCCGTACCGGGAGCTGGCATTTGACGGAGCGGTCGTTCCGTTTGTGACAAAATACTATGACAATACGATGGTTGTCTATTCCTACAGCAAGTCTTTGTCTCTTCCGGGAGAGAGGATCGGCTATGTTGTCATTCCGGATGAGGTGGAGGACAGTGCAGATACGATTGCTGCTGCGACGATCGCGAATCGCATCAGCGGCTGTGTCAATGCGCCGTCTTTGATTCAGCTTGCTGTGGCACGCTGTGCAGATGCCGAAGTCGATTTGGGATACTATGACCGCAATCGTCGGACGTTATACGAAGGGCTGACGAAGCTTGGCTTTACATGTGTGAAGCCGGAGGGGGCTTTCTATCTGTGGCTGAAGTCTCCGGAGGAGGATGAGCGGCAGTTTGTGGAGAAGGCAAAGAAGTACAATATCCTGATGGTACCGGGCCGCTCCTTTGCATGTCCGGGGTATGTGCGTTTGGCTTACTGTGTATCCTATGAAAAGATCGTAAAAGCACTGCCGGAGTTTGCAAAGCTCGCAAAAGAGTATGTGCAGGCTTTATAGTTTTTAGTATGTTCCAGAACAGGATGAATCACGGAGGATTTTGAGTTATCATGAAAATAATTATCGTAGGACTCGGTAAGGTGGGACAGACACTGGCCTTTGAGCTGAGTAAAGAAGATAATGATATTACGGTCATTGACAACCGGGAGGGTGTGGTGCAGGATTTTGCGAGCCAGTATGACATTATGGGTGTCATCGGAAACGGTTCGAGCTATTCGACACAGATGGAGGCCGGGATCGAGGCGGCAGATCTGCTTATTGCGGTGACAGGCTCGGATGAGCTGAATCTGCTGTGCTGTCTGATCGCAAAGAAGGCTGGTAACTGTCATACGATTGCGCGTGTACGCACGCCGGAGTACAGCTCCGAGCTGAATTTTATCAAGGAGGAGCTCGGGCTGGCGATGGTGATCAATCCGGAGATGGCGGCAGCCGATGAAATTGCACGTGTATTGAAATTCCCATCGGCGATCGATGTGGATACGTTCAGCAAGAGCCGTGTGGATCTGCTGAAGTTCCGTGTGCTGGAGCATTCCGTGCTCGACGAGATGAGGATCTCGGATATTACGTCTAAGACAAAAGGAAATATCCTGATCTGTGCAGTAGAGCGTGGGGAGCAGCTGATCATCCCGAACGGTGATACGGTGCTGAAGGCGCGCGACCGCATCTCGATCGTGGGCGCATCTGAGGAGGCGAATGATTTTTTCCGGCAGGTCGGCATCGTGACAAACCAGGTGAAAAATATCATGATTGCAGGTGGCGGCACGATCGCCTACTATCTGGCGAAGATGCTGATCGCATCCGGGATCAGCGTCAAGATCATGGAGAAGGATATGAAGCGATGCGAGACGCTCTGTGAGCTTTTACCGCGTGCGACGATCGTTTATGGTGACGGGACAGACCGGGATTTGCTCAAGGAAGAGGGACTGGAGAAGTACGAGAGCTTTGCGGCGCTGACAAACATTGATGAAGAGAATGTTCTTCTTTCTCTTTATGCCAAAAAGGTGAGCAATGCAAAGGTCATCACAAAGATCAACCGTATCACATTTGATGAAGTCATTTCCGAACTGGATCTGGATACCGTGATTCATCCAAAGGATATTACATCCGAGCTGATCATCCGGTATGTGCGCTCTATGAAAAATTCACTCGGCAGTAATGTGGAAACTCTGCATAAAATTATCAATAATAAGGCGGAAGCGCTGGAATTTATCATACGGGAAAACTCCAGGGCGACGGATATTCCGCTGCAGGAGCTTCCGATCAAAAAGGGTATTCTGGTGGCAAGCATTAACCGTAAAGGAAAAATCATTATTCCGAGAGGCTTTGATATGATGAAGAAAGAGGATACGGTTATCGTTATTACGCAGCTGGCAGGGCTGAATGATATTGATGACATTCTTGCAAAATAGGTACTGACATGAATTATAGCATAATATTATATGTGATAGGATGGGTGCTGAACTTCGAGGCAGCTTTTATGGTTCCGGCCTGTGTGACCGGACTGATCTACCGGGAACCTGAGACGTCCGCCCTTGCGGCCGTCGCGCTGTTCTGCCTGGCAGTCGGCCTTCTGATTACGAAAAAAAAGCCGAGGAGCATGTCACTGTATGCAAAGGAAGGTTTTGTGACGGTTGCATTGTGCTGGGTTGTCTTAAGTGCGCTTGGTGCGCTTCCATTTGTGATTTCCCGTGTGATTCCGTCTTACATTGATGCACTGTTTGAAGTCGTCTCCGGATTTACGACGACCGGTTCGAGTATTTTGCCTGAGGTCGAGCATATGCCGCACTGCCTGCTGTTCTGGCGCAGCTTTACGCACTGGATCGGAGGTATGGGAGTGCTGGTATTTGTGATGGCGGTACTTCCGCTTGCAGGCGGCACGAACATGTACATGATGAAAGCAGAGAGCCCGGGTCCGTCGGTCGGCAAGCTTGTACCGCGTGTAAAAAGTACGGCGGTGCTGCTCTATGGCATGTATATTGGTCTGAGTCTGCTGCAGCTTGTCTTTTTGCTGTTTGGTCGGATGCCGCTTTTTGATGCGATCGCGACGATGTTCGGAACAGCCGGAACAGGAGGCTTTGGTATCCGAAACGACAGCATTGCCAGCTATTCCCCGTATCTGCAGTGGGTTATTACGATTTTCATGATTCTGTTCGGCGTGAATTTCAATGTGTATTATCTGATTTTGAGGAAGCGTCTGAAATCGGCAGCTGCATCTACGGAGGTGCGTGTTTACTTTGTTATTGTTCTGACGGCGATTCTTTTGATTACCGTGAACATTTCCGGCCTGTTTCCGGATATCTGGACTGCTCTGCGCCATGCGGCTTTTCAGGTCGGTTCGATAATCACGACGACCGGATTTGCCACTGCGGATTTTAATCTGTGGCCGTCATTTTCCCAGTCGATTCTGGTACTGCTTATGTTCATCGGAGCCTGTGCCGGCAGTACGGGAGGCGGCATCAAGGTATCCCGTGTAGTCGTACTGTTCAAGTCGGTGCAGAAGGAGCTGGACGTCATCGTGCATCCACACAATGTGAAAAAGCTGAAAATGGACGGAAGGGTGGTCGAGCACGCAGTCGTGCGTTCCATCAATGTCTTTATTGCATCATATCTGATGGTGTTTGCACTTTCTGTTCTGTTGATCTCGCTTGACAACTTTGATTTTATGACGAACTTTACAGCAGTCGCCGCGACGATCAACAATATCGGTCCGGGACTTGGCATGGTAGGACCGACCGGTAATTTCAGCCAGTTTTCCGATTTTTCCAAGCTGGTACTGACCTTTGATATGCTGGCGGGGCGGCTGGAGCTGTTCCCGCTCCTGATCGTATTCGCAAAGAATACATGGTCAAAATAATTGAAAATAAAGAGTAAAAGGCTTCAGAGGTGCAGCTCTGGAGTCTTTGTTTTTTCTTGCAATGCTTTTTTTGGTGTGATAAAATAAAGGGCATATGTGTGGGATGAAAAATAGGGAAATGTAAATAGGGGGAATTTGGCATTATACGCCACACAGAGAGTCAGGGGATTGCATGTATAAGAAAAAATTAGTGACGGTTGTTGTCAGCATGGCATTGCTCACTGCATCCTATACGGTGGGTTCAGCCTATGAGGAGACGACCGTAAAGTCAGAACAGACAGAACAGGTAACGACATCAAAGAAGAGTGCAGAAGCACCTCAGGATACAAAGGAGGCTGCCCCGGCAGCAGAGCAGCCAAAGCAGGAGACACCGGCTGCGCCGACGCAGCCGACGACATCGGCACCGGTGACAGAAGCGCCGACGCAGCCGACGGAAGCACCTTCACAGCCGACGACACCGACACCGGCGACGGAAGCGCCGACACAGCCATCGACATCGACCCAGCCGACGGAAGCACCGACGCAGCCATCGACACCGGGCGAGACGCAGCCATCTACGCCGGGGCAGACAGAGCCGTTTACGCCGGGCGAGACGCAGCCATCCACGCAGGGACAGACAGAGCCGTCTACGCCGGGCGAGACGCAGCCATCCACACCGGGGCAGACAGAGCTATCCACGCCAGGGCAGACAGAGTCGTCTACGCCGGGTGAGACGCAGACAGAGAGTGGAGCAGAGGCGACAAGTGAGTCTGAATCTGAGAAAGAGAGTGAGACAGACCCGCCCGAGGAGGAGTCTGAGTCAGAAACATCCGAATACGGTTCCAATGAAGAGCTGTTAGCACATCAGAATATCGTCATTCCGCCGAAGCTTGAGCTGGAGTTCCGGTTTACGAAGGTTGATAAGCGCTATGCACTCGTACGCAGTGAGAAAGGTGCATCCGTCTATGAGAAAAAGTCCGATGATGCACGCGAGGTAGGAGAGCTGGAGTATTACGGGCTTGCCTATATTCTGGATGATGCGGGGGACGGCTGGTACTATATTGAATCTGGAAACGTCCGTGGCTTTATCCATGCAGAGGACGTCGTGGTAGATGAGACGGCAGAGCGGATCGTAAAGGTCAAAGGATTGGATGAGCTTCCGCTGGCCCGGCTGATTGTGGCGCGCACAGAAAATGAAGCATTTACTTACACACATACGACGGTACAGGATGTCATGGCTTCCAGGGTCTATGCGATAGCTGCAAAGGATCTTGAGATCCGGGAGCAGCGAAAGGATGGCGCGAGGACGACCGGTACGCTGGCAAAAGGCGGGCTGTGCTATATCCTTGCGGACGGAGACAAGGACTGGATCTTTGTAGAGTCCGGAAATGCACGTGGATTTGTAAAACGCACAGAGCTGACGATGGGGGCAAAGGCGGATTCCATTGTATCAGAGAAAGGTGAGAAGAATCTGACGCTTGCAGATGTGAAGGTAAAGCCGGAGGAGAATAAAGCCTGCTATTACACGTTTACGTCCGTACAGGAGGCGTCTCAGGAGGCCAAGACCCGGGAGTCTATGGTAAACTTTGCATTGCAGTTTCTTGGCAATCCGTATGTCTGGGGCGGAACCAGCCTGACGAACGGCTGTGACTGTTCCGGATTTGTACAGAGCATTTACGCATATTATGGATATTCACTGCCGCGTGTCGCCGATGCGCAGAGCGGATACGGCATGCAGATCCCGATCTCATCTGCACAGCCGGGCGATCTGATTTTCTATGCGAAGAACGGCTATGTTTATCATGTGAGCATGTACATCGGCAATGGTCAGGTCGTACACGCAGCCGGAAGAAAGCTCGGAATTATCACCTCCGGGATCAGCGGCAACGCAGTCTGGGCAACGCGGATCATTACCGGGTAAACGGAGTATATACAGAAGGAAAAGCAAATGAAAAAAGCTTCGATCATGTTCTCGGAAGGAGGACAGATCGGAGCTTTTATTTCTCATTTTGATTTTTTATACTTACAAAAAGCCCGGAAACCGATCAAAAGGGGGAATATAACGATGCCATAATTCACTTCGGTCATTCCCCTTACACGGATGCTCGCTGTCAGGTGTATTGATTATGGATTTTACACAGCTTTATTCTCTGCCATGTTCTTCGTCGGGAGCTTCTGCATCATCTGCTGCATCTTCTGGCGGCTCCGGCAGCAACAGCCGTACCGTCTCGATCCGGTTCTTATCCATTTTTTCAACCGTGACTTTGATGCCATCGTCAGTTGTCACAGACTCGTTGACCGTTGGAAGGTGATCAAGCTTTTCGATGATCAGTCCGCCGATCGAGTCGTATTCCTCGGATTCCAGTGACAGCCCCAGGGCATCGTTGATGTCGTCAAGCTTGACGGAGCCTTCAATTCGGTACTCACGGTCCGAGAGCTTCCGGATCCAGTCTTTTTCGTCGTCATCATATTCATCCCGGATTTCTCCGACGATCTCTTCGAGCAGATCCTCAAGGGAGATCATGCCGACCGAGGCGCCATACTCATCCAGTACGATGGCGATGCTCACAGAGTCCTTCTGCATTTCCAGAAGCAGCTCAGAGGTCTTCTTATATTCATAGGTAAAATAAGGCTTATACATGACGTGGGAAACGTCAAAAGCGGCATTGTCATCGCAGAAAAAGAAATCCTTGATATTTAAAATGCCGACAATATTGTCGCGGTCGTTTTGGTAGACCGGAAGACGGGTATATTTTTCCACACGAAACACATCCCGTATCTCCTGATAGGATGCAGTGTCG
>OLPE01001974.1_pt1 | contig 9775 bp, 8 predicted proteins | sample 1671901 | NCBI WGS metagenome assembly OLPE01 (sample SAMEA3136624, study PRJEB25190) | human gut metagenome | biome: human gut; feature: human-associated habitat; material: faeces | place: Austria | collected 2013 | reverse complement strand
GGGCGGGAACGCGATGCGTTCCCGCCCGGGGCCTTTTGCCGCCCGGAAAGCTGCATATACGTCTGGCCGCCAGCCAGACCAGCAAGCAGATTTTCAACACGTATATTGGAAGTGGTTCCAAAATATTGTATATTCTGCACAATGATCATTGACATTCCCTTTGCAATGTGATGAAAAATCATCACACGATTGACGCGTGTCATATATTGGAGTTAAAATGATAACACAACAGCCGGCATGGAAAGGATGAAAACAGAATAACGTGTAACCAGAATGGGGGAATGCAGCAATGAGAGACCTGAAGCACCTGACCTACTTCGAGGACCTCCTGCAGGAGGCCAACAACGCACTTGTTGTCCAAGCCCAGGCAGAAGGCAAAAAATGCGTCGCCTTTGTCTGCGAGAACACACCCGAACCCTTGATGAATCTGGGCAACACCTTCGGCGTGCGCCTGCACGCCCCGAACACCGGGTCGATGGACATCGCGACCTATTACATGACGAGCCTCCTGTGCGAGACCAGCCGCTCCCTGCTCGAGCGCGCGGTCGAGGGCGGCTTCAACTTTGCCGACTGCGTCATCGCACCCGACGGCTGCACGATGATCAACCGCTGCGTGGAGAACATGGAGCTACTCAAGACCATGGGCGCCGGCAAGGATCGCTTCTTCTATGAGTACATGGAGATCCCGCTCAAGGCCGATGACAACGGTGTAGACCTGCTTGTGCTCCAGTGCAGAAACCACATCCTCAAGCCCCTGCACGACGCCTTCGGCACGGACGTGTCCGACGCCGCCATCCGCAGGGCAGTGGCCGAGCACAACCGCGTGTGTGCGCTCATCCGCGCGCTCGGCGACTTCCGCAAGGAGGCCCGGCCGCGCATCACGGGTTACGAATTTCACGTGCTGACGCTCGCGACCTACGTCGCGCCGAAATACCTGCTGATCGACAAGCTGGCCGAGACGCTTGAGGAAGTGCGCCATCGCGAGCCGGAAGAGAAGGCGTACCGCGCGCGCATCGCGCTCGTCGGCTCCGAGGTGGATGACAGCGAATTTATCAAGCTCATTGAGGACACCGGCGCCTATGTCTGCGCCGACCGGTTCTGCTTCGGCTCGCTCCCGGGGCGCGACCCGATCGTGCTCACGGACGACGAGGACGCACTCACGCAGGTCTGCCGCCAGTATGTCTACCGCGGCCAGTGCCCGCGCACGATGAACATGGAAAAGGTCTACGGCCGCAAGCAGTACGTGGCCGACATCGCCAGAGAATACCACGCCGACGGCATCCTCTACGAGCAGATCAAGTTCTGCGACCCGTGGGCGTATGAACGCACGCTCGGCTCGGTGATGCTGCGCGCCGATTACGGCTTCCCGGTGCTGTCCGTGGACCGGCCGTACAACATCCGCTCCTCGATCGGCCAGATGCGCACGCGCGTGCAGGCCTTCATCGAGAGCATGGAGATCAAAAAAATACAGGGAGGTGTCCGGTAATGGCGGCGATCCAGGGCAGACAGCGCATCGGCGACAAGCAGCTCGGCGTGCTCTTTGACGGCGGCAAGGTCCGCCGGCGGCGCGAATGGCGCGGCGTGAAGGACACCCTCTACGATTACGGCCGCTGGCTGTACATTCTCTCCATCCTTGCAAAATTCATCGTCAAACCGCGCAATATCAAGGCCATGTTCCGCTACCGCTGGATGGCCAACTATCTCGCCGTGCCGCACATGGTCGATAAGTTCACGATGGGCCTGCGCGACGAGGCGCTGCGCATCGTCCATACGGCCATGGACTTCGTGGTCTACGACGTGGCCAACACCATGGACGACGTCTTCCGCGGCGACCGCCGCACCGGCAACGACGTGGAATTCTCCAACAAATGCGTCCTGACGGACGAAAACGAGATGACTGCATTCATGATGGGCTTCCCGAACGTGAAGGCCATCCTGCGCGAGGTGCCGACCATGTTCGTGGCAAACCTCCTGACGCAAAACTCCACCACGCACTATCTCGACGTGGCGCAGCAGTTCGGAATCGCGGGCGATGTGTGCCCCATGCCGGAGGCCGAGGCCGGCATCTCCATCGACGACGACTTCGCCGTGCTCGGCGTCTGCGCCGTGCAGTGCAACACGACGTGCGACGGCTCGCTCATGGGCAACGGCCTCATCGCCAAGCGGCTCGAGCGCGAATACGGCATCCCGACGTTCCAGCTCGTCGCGCCCATGCGCCATCAGGAGGACGACGTGCAGGCCTACGCCGCGCAGGACATCAAAAACGCCATCGCCTTCGTCGAGGAGCACACAGGCCAGCACTGGGACTGGTCGCACTATTTTGAATGCGCCAAGCGCGTCAATGACACCACGCGCAACCGCCTCGCCTGGCTGGAGATGAACAGCACACCGTTCCCGCAGTTTGTCGGCGCGCCGTTCTCGCTCTATAACGACACGAACTACATGGGAAACTGCGGCCGGTCGGAAAAATTCCCGCCGATCGACCGCAAGATCATGCGCTATGCCGAGCGCGGCAGCCGCGCACGGCGCATGATGGCCAAAGAGTACCGCCACCGCGCCATCGTCTGGGGCGTGCAGCCGCAATACTGCATCGACATGCTCAACTGGATGGTGCACTGCTGGGGCATCGTGCCGCTGACGGATATGCTCTCGCTGGTCAACACGCGCATGATCGCTGACACTGACACGCCCGAAAACCGCGAGCAGGCGTTCTACGACATGGCGTGGCTGAACGAAAACATGATCATGCGCAACCGCACGCACGGCGGCTACAAGGTGCTCGTCGACGAGCTGTGGGAGTTTTGCGAGACGATGCACGCCGACATGGTCATCATGTGGGAGCACATGTCCTGCAAGGCGCTCACCGGCATGCACGGCCAGTTTGAGGAGCAGGCCCGCGCGCGCGGCATCCACCTCGTCTGGGTCTGCCACGACCTGTGCGACCCGCGCGTCTACACGCGCCAGGCCATCCGCGACCAGCTCAACGCCTATATGCGCACCGTCATGCGTGAGGAGCCGCTCGACCCGTCGATCGAGGTCCTGCCGGACGAAAACGCGTGGTGAGAAAGGAAGGGGAACGATGCAAATACCGAAATTCGCGTGGAAGCTGCTCGGCGTGGGCGCAGGGGCGTTCGCCGTGACGTTTACGATCTACTTTTTCAATCTCGACATGAAGCTGCTGTCGGCCTTCGAGCCCATTTTGCTGCGGCACTATGACCGCATCCCGCGCAACCAGCACCTGTGAGCGCAAAAACAGCTGCGAAGCCAAGGCTTCGCAGCTGTTTTGCTTTTTGCTGTGCGCTCACCGCAGTTCGCGCACCATGTCGCGCGTGATGTCGCTGAGGCAGCGCGCGCCGCACATGTACATCGCGTCCGTCAGCTCCGCGCGCAACTTCTCCACGTAGGTGACGATGCCCTCCGTGCCGCCGCCGTAGTAGCTGATGAGAAACGGCCGGCAGATCATCACCGCGTCCGCGCCGAGTGCGAGCGCGCGGAAAATGTCCGTGCCCGAGCGGATGCCGCCGTCGACGAGGATCTTCACGCGGTCCCCAACCGCATCCGCGATCTCGGGCAGGACGTCCGCCGTCGCGGCGCTGCCGGGCAGCACGCGCCCGCCGTGATTCGAGACGACGATGGCCGCCGCGCCGGCCTCCACGGCCTTTTCCGCGCCGCGCACCGTCATGATGCCCTTGAGGATCATGGGCATCTGCGCATAATCGCACAGCTCGCGCAGCTCCGCGACTGTCTTGCCGCCCGCGTCGGGGCTGGCCGCCTTCAGGTGCGGCAGACCGGCCGAATCGATGACCACGCTCACGGCAAACGGCTGCGCCGCGTTGGCGAGGTCGAGATTTGCCTTGATGGTGTCCATCGACAGCGGATTGATGACCGGCAGGCCGACGCCGCCGTACTGCTGCGAGAGCGCGCACCCGTGCGGGAACACGCGCGCATCCAGCCCGTCGCCAAAGCTCGCGGCAATGCCGGTCTGTGCCGCCGCGGCGATGCAGCAGGCGTTGTAGTCGCGGATGTCGTCATCGGGGTGAAACTGCGCGCGCAGCGAGCCGATGGGCGCCGCGATCACGGGCAGGGAAAACGTCCGGCCGAGCAGCTCCAGCGATGTGTCCACCGGCGTGTTCGGGGCAATGGTATCCATGTTCAGGCACCAGCGCCGCCACGCGCGCCAGTTGTCGTTTGCGCCGTTGCCGGGCGCTTTCGAGCCGGGGCCGGGCATCGTGTTGCCGCACCCAAGACCGTTGCACTCCGGGCAGACCTTGCAGCGCGGGGCCATGCGCGCCCGTGCGCGCTGCAATACTTCGTTGTAGTCCATGTGGGTTCCTCCGTTTCCGTTTTTGCTTCTCCCGCCCATCTTAACAGGAAACGCGCCCATGCGCCAGAAAAAGTTTCGCCCGGGGCTTGACAAGGCGGAAAAAATCTGTATGATAGAAATCAAGAATCATTCTCATTTTCTATCAGGAGGTTTTCCCATGAACGCAGCTGTCGCTCAGCTCATCAACGAGCAGATCAATAAGGAGTTTTACTCGGCCTATCTCTATCTGGACTTTGCCAACTACTACGCGGCCGCCGGTCTCGACGGCTTTGAAAACTGGTACCGCGTGCAGGCGCAGGAGGAGCGCGACCACGCGCTGCTGTTTTTCCAGTACCTGCTCAATAACGGCGTCGCCGTCAGCTTCGGCGCCATCGACGCGCCGGACTGGACGCGCGGCGATCACATGACCCCGCTGAAAAAGGCGCTCGAGCATGAGCAGTACGTCACCTCGCTCATCAACGGCATCTATGCCGCCGCGTATGACGACCGCGACTTCCGCACCATGCAGCTGCTCGACTGGTTCGTCAAGGAGCAGGGCGAGGAGGAGAAAAACGCCTCCGACCTCATCACGAAGATGGAGCTCTTCGGCACGGACGCCAAAGGCCTGTATATGCTCAACAGTGAGCTCAAGGCGCGCGTGTACGCAGCGCCCTCGCTGGTTCTATAATCGAAACACACAGCAAAAAACCGCATCTGTTCGTTAGGAACAGATGCGGTTTTCCCGTTCTCACAGCGCGGCGAAGATGCGCGTGCCGCGCTGTTTCACCCAGCGCAGCAGCAGCGCGCAGACGACCGCCGTGATGGCGGCAGCGAGCGCGAGATACGCCGCCGCGCTCAAATATCTGCCGCACAGAAAGTACAGCCCGCCGAGCGCAATGGCATAAAACCAGTTGGCAAAGAGCGCGAGCATCACGCAGCCGCCCTGCTTGATGGGCGTGATCTCGTTGGTCCATGTCAGGTTCGGCAGCCTGAGCCCGAGCGCGAGCGCCGCCAGCGCGCTCAGCAGCGTGTACAGCAGCGCCGCGACGATGGCCAGCGCCATTTCCGCCGCACCGCCCGGCAGCGTGATCACCGCGCACAGTGCGCAAAACAGCATCGGCACGCCGGTCAGCAGCAGCTGCGTGTCAAGCTTTGCGCGCAGCACCTGCCACGGCGTGACCGGCAGCGACTGCGCCAGCCACAGCTGCCTGCCCTCGAGCGACACCGACGGCGCCGCCATGTCGTTCATCGACGCGAGCAGGCACAGCGCCGCGCTCAGCAGCACCGGCACGATATCCGCCCCCGCGCCGAACACCCCGTCGAGCAGCTGCGCGAGTGCGCGTCCCTTGATCAGCAGCGCGATGCCCGCCGCCGTCAGCATCAGGATGCCGAAGCCGCAGTTGAGCATATAGTTCGGACTGGCGGTGAAGCGGCGCAGCTCCTTGCCGAGCAGCGCCCGCTGCGTGCTCTGCGCGCGCACGGCCTTGTGCTCGAAGCGCACCTTCTTCACGCTGCCGGTCGCCGTGGCGATCTTCAGGAAGCTGCGCGCGATGCCCCACATCGTCAGCGCGAGGAGCAGCGCCTGCGTGACTGTCACGATCAACATCGCCAGCCAGTCGCCCGCGCCGACGCAGCCGAACAGGTACAGCAGGTACGCAGAGCCACGGATCTTCATGCCGTACACGGCGGCGTTTTCCACCAGCAGCGTGATGAGCGCCTGCGCCTTGTAGTACACGAAGTAATACGCCGCCAGAAACAGCAGCGACAAAATGACGGTGATGAAGCTCTTGTTTTTCAGCTTCAGGCTAATGCGCGCGACCACCCAGCCGAGCAGGCACGAGAGCACCATCACGATCACGGACACGAGCAGCACCATCAGCACACCGCCGACGATCGCCCCCGCCGTGACCGGTGCCGTGATCCAGTAGACGATCACACCCGGCACGATGACGACCGCGGCGTACATCAAGCCCAGCAGATACACGCCCAGCAGGCGCGAGGCCATCACGCAGCGCACCGGGATCGGCATCGACAGCAGCAGGTCGTTGTCTTTGGACAGATACAGGCTCGAATACGTGCTGAACACACTGCCGAACGTGCCGAGCAGCACCGCGATCAGCCCAATGAGCAGGTAATACAGCCAGTCCATGCCGGCCTCGACCAAGGGGCCGCACAGGCCCACGGCCATGAGCGCGAACATCCCACCGAGGAGGCCCACCATCAGCAGTGCATACAGCGCGATGTAGGCGATCGTCGCGCCCTTGGAGCGCATTTTGTTCTTTTTCGGGTCGTAGAAATAGTTGCGGAAGATCTCCGCCATCTGTTTTTTCAGCAGCGTTTTCAGCATGATGCTTCCTCCAGCTCCAGGAACACATCCTCGAGACTGTCGTCGCCCTTGACCTCCTCCATCGTGCCGGAGCGGATAAGCCGCCCGCCCTTGATGATGGCCACCTTGTCGCAGAGCTTCTCGGCGACCTCGAGCACGTGTGTCGAGAAGAAGATCGCGCCGCCGGCGTCGCACAGCTCACGCATCATGCCCTTGAGCAGGTGCGCCGCCTTCGGGTCGAGGCCGACGAACGGCTCATCCATGATGACGAGCTTCGGGTCGTGGATCCACGCCGCGATGATGGCGAGCTTCTGCTTCATGCCGTGCGAGTACGCGCTGATGGGCTGACCGAGATCGCCCGTGAGCTCAAACGCGTCGGCATACGGCTCGATGCGCGCCCAGCGCTCCGCAGCCGGGATGCCGAAGATGTCGGCAATGAAGTTCAGGTACTGGATGCCGCTCATGAAATCGTACAGATCCGGATTGTCCGGGATGTAGGCAAGCAGCTGCTTGCAGGCCAGCGGCTCGGTTTTGATCGAGTGACCGCCGATCGTGATCTCGCCCGCGTCAAACTGCAGGATACCGACGGCCGCCTTGAGCGTCGTCGTCTTGCCGGCGCCGTTGTGGCCGATAAAGCCGTAGATCTCGCCCGGCGCGATGTGCAGGCTCAGATCATCCACGGCCTTTTTCTCACCATAGGTCTTGGTAAAATGCTGAATATTGAGCATGGTGTCTCCTCCCGATCGTTGCGCCGGTGCGTACCGGCGCTGCTTTCCCATTTTCTCGTGCATTATACCCCCGCGCAATGTGCAGCAGCAACCGATTTCTCACTTTTTAAGAAATGTGTAAGATTTGCTGGGCACATCCGTGCGCTGTCCGTGCGCGAATGTTTTTCCTGCGTGGACAATCATGCAAAAAAGTTCCTTCGACGCGGACATTTTGCCGCACGGCGCTTGTATTTCCGTTTTTGCCGCGGTATAGTAAGAGCAGAAAGACCCAGACAGAAATTTTATGGGGGTGTTTGCTGTGGAGATCCCACTGCAGGAATTTGAACGTGCGGCACAGCGGCTCAAGGGCGTGCTGCACCACACGGAGCTCGACCTGTCGGCCACGTTCTCGGCCATGACGGGCGGCAACATTTATCTCAAGTACGAAAACAGCCAGAAGACCGGTTCGTTCAAGATCCGCGGCGCGAGCAACAAGATCGCCGCCCTCGTCGAGCGCGGCGAGACCGGGGCCGTCGTGGCCTCGTCGGCCGGCAACCATGCACAGGGCGTGGCCTACGCCGCGCACCGCTTCGGTATCCCGGCCACGATCGTCATGCCCAAGACCGCGCCCATCGCCAAGGCGAAGGCCACGGAGGGCTACGGCGCGAACGTCGTGCTCGCGGGCGACTGCTATGACGACGCTTACGCCAAGGCCTGCGAGATCTGCGAGCAGGAGCACGCCACGTTCCTGCACCCCTACAATGACCCCGAGGTCATTGCCGGTCAGGGTACGCTCGGCCTCGAGATCCTCGGCGACCTGCCCACGGCGGACATCGTCATCGTGCCGGCCGGCGGCGGCGGACTGCTCGCCGGCGTGGCCGCGTGCATCAAGCAGATCAACCCCCGCGTACAGGTCATCGGCGTGCAGGCCGAGGGTGCGGACGCGATCGCGCAGTCGTTCCGCACGCACAGCTACGTTCAGACCGATTCCGTCGCCACCATCGCCGACGGCATCGCCGTCAAGGCGCCGGGCGACATCACCGTCCCGCTCATCCAGAAATATGCCGACGACGTCGTCACCGTCAGCGATCTCGAGATCTCCGAGGCCGTGCTCCTGCTCATGGAGCGCTGCAAGCAGATCGTCGAGCCCTCCGGTGCCGCGCCCGTGGCCGCCGTGCTCAAGGGCAAGGTCGACGTGAAGGGCAAAAACGTCGTGTGTCTGCTCTCCGGCGGCAACATCGACGTAAGCTTCATCCAGTGCATCATCGAGCAGGGCCTCGTGTCCCGCCACCGCCGCCTGCGCTTTACCGTCACGCTGCTCGACCGGCCCGGCAGCCTCGGCAAGCTGCTCAACGACATCGCCGCACTCGGCGCAAACATCCTCTCCGTGGAGCATGACCGTCTCACCGCCGGGCTCAATCCCAACGAGATCGACGTGCACGTCTCCTGCGAGGTCGGCGGCAAGGAGCACGGCGACCATGTGCTCGACCAGCTCATTCAAACCGGTTATCACGTAAAAATCGACTGATAGGAGGTCATCATCATGAAAACAGTTGCTACCAATCACGCCCCCGCCGCGCTCGGCCCCTACGCGCAGGCGCAGGTCTCCGGCGGCTTTGTGTTCACGTCCGGCCAGATTGGCATCGATCCCGCCACCGGCGTCATCCCTGACGGCATTGAGGCGCAGGCCCACCAGGTCTTCCGCAATCTGACCGCCGTGCTGCAGGCCGCCGGCAGCGACATGTCCAAGGCCGTCAAGACGACGGTGTTCATCAAGAATATGGACGATTTCGCCACCGTCAACACCATCTACGCCGGGTATTTCTCCGAGCCGTTCCCGGCCAGAAGCTGCGTCGAGGTCGCGCGTCTGCCCAAGGACGTGCTCGTCGAGTGCGAGGTCATCGCCGAAGCGTAAGCACCCGCGCACGGGCTTTTTCACCGGAATTGGTCGAATTTTCCGCTACCTGTTGTCCGGTTTGTGCATATTGACCACAAAATATGGGGAAATGCACATTTCTCTGTATTCCTCTTTGACAATCCCACGGCTTTGTGCTAGAATGAGAGCACTGTTGATAAGAGCAATCTTGTTTTTCGGCCGCCGTTTGCGCGGCCGGGAGCACCAGTATTTTAAGGGAGGAATAGGTATGTGCATTCAGACAATTAAGAGCGTTGGCGTCAAGGAGTACGCTTCCGAGCTCTGGACATCGATCAAGGAGATCGACGGCGGCAAGATCCTGTCGAGCGCCAGCGAGCTGCTCGAGGTGAACACCAAGGCCATCAAGAAAAAGCTCGAGTCGCTCTGCGACGAGAACACCGCTTTCGCCATCCGCGACAAGCTCTATCTGATCAAGGACTTCTGCCAGTGGCCGGTGAACTACATTCAGGGCCTGATCGGCTAAAGTAAGCCGTTCTGCTTTGCATGCAAACAGGAGACCGCCC
>OLPE01001971.1_pt1 | contig 9787 bp, 8 predicted proteins | sample 1671901 | NCBI WGS metagenome assembly OLPE01 (sample SAMEA3136624, study PRJEB25190) | human gut metagenome | biome: human gut; feature: human-associated habitat; material: faeces | place: Austria | collected 2013 | reverse complement strand
TGATGCAATACTTGACCGACTTCCAACAGCGCAGATATTAGAAGAAGGAAAAGGCTACTACATTGTGAAAGCAGAAGTATTTGGCAAGGGAATCGATATGTGGTTGAGAAGCCAGGGGGATAAAGTCGAAGTGATGGGATAGAATAATAGTATATGTAGAACAAATTAATTCATATTTAGATAATTAAAAGGAGGAATAAAATATTTTTTTTAATTATTGTATAAGATGTGCAAAGTTAACTTAGTTAACAAGTCGGAAAATGAAGAAGAGATGAATACAATTAATAAAGAAGAGATTAATACCACTTTGGATGATGCATATAAGGTTGTAAATCATCTTAAATAATAAATGAAGAAAGAGAAAAGGATTTCCTGCATTCCGGGAAATCCTTTTTCCAACAATACTTTATCTTCCACATATGGTACAATAGAACTACCATAAAAATACACAAAGAAAGGAGTCCCCATGAATCAATTCGCATTAACAAAAAGCATTGATACATACCTAAAGCATAACAATTTAACTATGATTGAACAGTCTTCATGGAACAATGGTGTTGTTGTTTTTAAGATTGAAGATGGGGACGGTTTGCCGAAATCATTGGTTGTTATTTATTTAGAGAAGGATGAACTTCATTTAAAGGATATGGTAAAGCAGCTTTATGGAGAAAGCAGCAACAGCTCTAATCTTATTCAATGCACAAGTATGTATGAGGAAAGTGTTGAGGACGGAATTATTATTTACATAGTGACGGAAAGGGTGAATCAGTTAGTTGATTTGGTTTTGGATGGTGGAGATGAGCTAAAGAACAAGACTGAGGAAGAAAAGAAGATTTACCTTTATGAGATTATGTATGATGTTGGAATGAGCGCAAAGTATTTGAAAAGTAAGCTTTCTAAGTTAAATATTTTTGTTAATAATGAAGAGTTGTGCGTCGACAATAACGGAAAAGGAAAGTTGTTGCTGTTTGATTTGATTAAGAATCAGGTAATGATTAACAATGAAGCTTATGAGATTTCAAGACTTGTAAAACAGGTTGCTAACGGATTGGGTACCGGGATTAATATTGATGTTAAGGAACAGACTATTGAGCAGCTTAACAGGGAGTGCCTTGAACAGATTGAGCATAGCAGGAAGAAGAATCAGCAATACAAATTAATTTTTCAAAGTAATATTGAAAATGCAAAAAAGGGAGACGAAAAAGCCCAATATGTGGTAGGCTATATGTATTACAAAGGAAAAGGAGTTCCAAAAGATTACATTAAAGCAGCAGAATGGTACAAAAAATCAGCAGAAGGTAGTTATACTAAGGCACTTAATAATCTTGCCTATCTTTATCAAAAAGGAAAAGGTGTAAACAAAGATATACATAAAGCTGAACAATTATTGCTTAAATCGGCAAAGCAGGGGGATGATGTGGCATGTTTAAATCTTGGGATTTTATACCAGACAGGAAAACTTGGAACAGCCAATATGGAAGACGCTGAATACTGGTATAGGAAAGCTATGGATAAAGGAAATCCTGCAGCGACAAGGATATATAGAAGAATCCAAGCAATGGAGCAAAAAGAAAACTAATATACAGAACAGATATACGGAGCAGAAAGAAAACTAATATACAGGACGGAGACAGGATGAAACATGTAAACACTACAGATATGTATTTTCAGGTAATTAACTGTGAAGAAATAGATGAATTAAAGCAGATTTTGAACAAATACAGTCCATATTATTCTAATTGGAGGGATTACGTTAACAATGTTATGTTAACCAATGGACTGTCATATGAAAAACTAGGCAAGAAATGTGGTTTTAGCAAGAATACAATTAAAGGTTGGGTAAAAAACAACTGTATGCCTAAATCAAGAGAGAATTTTATAAAGTTTGGTATGGGTCTAAGATATAATCTACAGGAGATTAATTTTATACTTCAAAGATACGGCAAGTATCCAAGACTTTATTCTAAGTCATTGGAAGATGCCATTTGTATTTATATTATTTCCCATTATCCAAAGAACGAAAGCATAAATCCATATGACGAATATGAGAAAATTAAAGCCAATTTCCTTGATATTTTGAAAACAAAAAATAAAAGAAAGTTTCTTGCAGATTCACCTAATAGTACAATGGATATAGAAAAGAAAATTATTGGTTTTTCTAATGAAAAGGAACTGGTGGATTTTGTAAGAAAGAATGAAGTAGAATATTTAAACAGTTATTATAAGCTGATTGATTATATTGAAGCCTATGTTAAAGCGGAAAATTTAGGAGGTTCTTATCATAGCCTGATTGAAAATGAGAAGCTTGATAAAGGATTTGAAAAGATGATTTCAAATCTTAAAAACTGGGGCGAAGTTCCCAACAGACAGCGCCTTATGGCTTTAGGTATTAAGCTTAATATGTCTTGTCTTGAAATAAACCAGTTGTTATGGTATGCCAATATGGAGAAGCTTTGTCCAAAGGACAAGATAGAATGTATAATTCTTTATGTGTTGTCTAATATAGATGTTGCAAATCCGGAATATCAGACTAATCATATGTCACTGGTTAGTGCTTTTTCAGCTAATCCGCATATTGGTGAACAGTGTAAAAATCTTCTTGTGGAATTAACAGGATTAAAGAATTCAGAAGAAATACAGGAAGATGTACAATATTATATTAGAGACACATTGCAGTCGTTAGATTTGGAAGATGAAGACTATGGAATGTTGCAGTTGTTTGTGGAAAATAATATAGAAAAATAGGATGAATGTTTATGAAAATGAATCATAGATATGAAATTGCAATATATATAAATAATGTATGTTATGTAAAGCATTTTTTTACTTTTTATAAACCCCTTGTTAAACAGAATACAACTGTTACTTCAAAGCAGATTAATGGAAAACAGAAAGTGTCACTCAAAGAAAAATCTTAAAAAAGGACTAAATTACAGATTTAAAGTCAGAACATTTATTATAATAGATGGAAAAATATATTATAGTAAGTGGTCTAAAACAATTACTATGAAAACTTAAGAGGTCATAATGTTAAAAACATAATAATACAGTTATTTCTAAAAAAATTAGAAGGAGAACAGAAAAAATATGAAAAAAATTGAAGACCATAGTAAAAAAATCAAAATAAGTATTCTTATTTTCCTTGCAGCAATTTTTTTAGGAATACTTGTTCCAATAAATGCTAATGCAAAGACTGTATACCAAACTGTATACACAGATGTAAAATATAAACAGGAAGTAGAATTTGCAGATATTGATGGGGACATGTATTTAACGGACAACTATCCAAGTATTACTTTTGAAGAGGATATTAAGGGTGAATGGGATAAGGCCGGAGTACAATTCAGGTTAGGTTTTATAGGAAATTCTATTTATAACAGCACATTTTCCATACGTATTGATGGAACTACAGTTATAAGTGATAAGTGTAGCAAGTATTGGTATGAGAGTTATATGAGTCAAAGGGTTGATCTTTCACCTGAATTTTTTAAGAAAATGAATCACAGATATGAAATTGCATTGTACATAGATAATAAGTACTACGTGAAACACTACTTTACATTTTATAAGCCGCTTAAAAAGAATAATACGAATATTTTGCCAAAACAGGTTATTGGAAAACAGAAGGTGTCACTTAATTGGAAAGAGATGATTGGTGCTGTAAAGTATAATGTATATCGTTCAACAAAGTATGATGGAATGTATATTAATCTGGGAACTTGCACAAAAACACAAGTAGAGGATGAAGAGGTAAAGATAGGGAAGAAGTATTACTATTATATTGAAGCACGCTATGTTGATGGTGAGACACTGTCAACACCCATAGCATCGGTAACAGTTAAGCGCCCCAAGCTGTTAAAGCCTAAGATTAAAATAAAGAAGTCATCAAAAACATGGCAGATATATTGGGGAATAATATCAGATGAAAGTAACGGAATAGAAGTATATATGAAAAACGGTAAGGGAAAATATAAAAAATTCCGAAATATAAATACTTCATTAAATATCAAAAAAAGCAAGATTAAAAAAGGAACAGTAGGAATAACAAGTTCAAAGAAATCTTTGAAGAAAAGATTAAATTATAAGTTTAGGGCACGAACATTTATTATAATAGATGGGAAAGTTTATTATAGCAAATGGTCAAAAACCATTAATATGAGAACTTAAAAAATCAAAAAAAATAGATGAAAATGGGAGACAATTATGGAATCTATTTTAGGAAGAACAATATTAGGTTACAGGGTTGTAGAAAAAATAGGCTCTGGTGGTTTCGGAGATGTTTATAGAGTAGAACGAAGCAATATTGTAGGAAATACAACAAGAGCATTAAAAATAATTACAATACCATCAAAAAACGAATATATTGAAGTTTTAAACTCTATGGGTGGTGACAGGGAAAAAACTAATTCTTATTTTAGAAAAGAATTAAACCGTGTCATTAATGAAATTAGAGTTTTTTCGTTGATTTCAGAAAAAGATAATCATAACATTGTTTCTTATTATGAAAGTGATGTGGAACAGGTAGGAGAGTTCAGATACAATATATACATATTAATGGAAATGCTTATGCCACTAAGCAAATGGGTACAAAATACTAATATAACGGTAGAGGATGTTTTAAAGATAGGAATAGACATATCAAGCGGTTTAAGCGTATGCCACAAGAACAATATTATCCATAGAGATATAAAGCTAAGCAATATATTTGTGACAAAGGATGGCGTATTTAAATTAGGTGATTTTGGAGTTTCCAAGAATATAAATGATACAACCGGAGCAAAGACAATAAAAGGAACTCCCAACTATATAGCACCGGAGGTTTATATAGGACAGGGACAGTACAACAGTTCTGTAGATAATTATTCTCTTGGAATACTTTTGTATTATTTATTTAACAAAAAAAGATTTCCATATTATCCTGACTTTCCAAGTGAATATACTACAGAGGATGAAGATAAAGCTTTTTATAAGAGAATGAAGTATGAAAAATTAAGTAATCCGGTTTGTGCACCTAAGGAGATTGCAGCAATAATAAGAAAAGCAATATCTTCACCTGAAGAGAGATATAAAAGAGCAGATGATTTCCTAAATGATTTACTTGAAGCAAAAAACAAATTAAGCAAAGAGGAACTAAGTAGAAAAATAGGATTTGATTCAATAAATTTTAAGGATGAAGTTATTAGTGAAAAAGAGGCTGAGTTAGTTGAAAACCTATATGGTAGAAATGATGACAGCATAAGCTTTCAACAATATGGAATCACACTGGAAGATGACAGTATAATAAAAGAGAACCATAATGCTGCAAATCATATGGTTAAGGAAGTTAAGGAAGAACAGGAAGGGTCTGTAGGCATTGTTAATTCTTATGTAGGGGAGGCATCAGGTACTAAAACAATAAACAATGAATCAGAAAATCCCGTAAAACAAGAAGAAAATAAAACTGACAAAAAATATAGAATTCCTATAATTGTTATTATAATATTAGCTAATATATTGATTATTTTATTAGTTGCATATGGATTAACTGACAGGATATTTAATATGGCAATGGAGAATAGCACACAGTTTAATACAACCGTGCCTGAAAATACAATGTTAGAGACAACAGCGGTTCCGGAGACAACAACTGTTATACCAACAACTGTTCCGGAAACAACAAAGAAGAAAAAGAAGAAAAAAACAGGAAAAAACACAGTTACAACTGTACCGGCAGTAAATAATAATTCATCATGGAGTACAGGAGGAAGCTATGGAAGCAGTTCAACCGGAAACACAGGAAGTAGCAGTGGAAATAGTTCTTCAAAAAATACAGGAAGTAAGTCATCTTCAGGTTCAGAAAACAAAAGTAGCAAAACTAAAAAAAATGATGATGATTTTGACTTTAAAAATGTGGTAGAATAAACATAGTTACAATGTGTTGGGATAGGATAAGAGAATTCTATGTTAAACATAATAGTGGACACATAAGGAGAAGTCATGAGAATTGCAATTGTTGATGACAACCATACTGACAGAATTTTTTTAAGAGAAGGTTTGGAGAGAATTCTTTTAAAAAGAAATATTGAAAATTCAGAGATACATATATTTAACAGTGCAGAAGATATACTTGAATATTTGAAAAATGAACAGGAAACGTTCTTTGATTTGATTTTTATGGATATATACATGGAAAAATTAACGGGTGTTGACGCTGCAAGAGAGATACGAAAGAAAGATAAAAAAGTTAAAATTGTATTTATTACAACGAGCAATGAGTTTGCCAGTGAAAGTTATGAAGTAAGAGCAGAAGATTATTTAATTAAGCCTTATGATAAAACACGTCTTGAGAATGTTATGGATAGAATCTTTTCAGAAAAAAAAGACGGAAAAATTTTAGAACTGAAAGATGGTCGGAAAATAATAATTAATTCTATTGTGTATACAACATTTTCAGGTCATTATGTAACTATTTTTATGAGTGATGGAGAACAGATACAAACAAGAAGTACACAAAAAGATTTTGAAAAAATGATGGAATCATTCGGACAATTAATTTCAAGTTTTAAAGGTGTAATGGTTAATTTGGAACAGGTTGACGGAATCGAAGAGGACAGATTTAGAATGAAAGATGGTGAATTTGTTCCAATTAGCAGAAGAAAGTATGGTGAAGTGAAGAAGCAATATACAGATTTTCTTATGAGAAAATTAATGGAAAAGGAGGAAACGTAAATGACCTCTTTTAGAATGTTTGAAATTATATTGTATTCAATGGTTAGTCTTTTGCCATATTTAGGACTGGCGTTGTATCCTTTCGAGGACAAGTTTAGAATGTCCAAAATTAAGTTAAGCGGATGCATTGTTATTCTTACGGTAATTCAAAGTGCTTTTGGAATATATGCAACAATGTGTTCACAGGAACAGAAAGCTTTATTTTCACTGCTAAGCACAGTATGCTACGGTGGATTTTATTTTCTTGCAATAAAAGAGAATGTAGGAAAACTTGTATTTGTTTTATTAATAGTATCTAATTTTGCCAACTTTGTTGTAATGTGTGCAAAGTGTGTGGAAGGTCATATTTTTCCACAGCTTGCAGTTGAAAACAACAAATGGTCTTTTTCTTTATGCACAATGATAGTGCAGCTTATTTTTATTCCACTTTTATTTTTATATTTTAAAAAGTATATAAAAGGGATGGCTCATATAGATACGGGGAAAAAGATTTGGAGATTTTTGTGGACAATTCCGGCAACTTTTTATCTGTTCTGGTATCATGGGCTTTATTTTAATACAAAATCATCAATTGAGTTAGCAATGGACCCGGTTAATATGATTTTTACGTTTTTTATTAATCTTGGAGCTTTGGTTATTTATACGGTTATTGTTAATTCTATGGCTGAATTTCAACATAATCTTAATTTGGAAGAAGAAAAGAAACAGCTTGAAATTGAAAATCTTTGTTTTGAAAATATGAAGAAGCAAATGGAATCTACAAGAAGGGCGCGTCACGATTTGAAGCATCATATGAAGGCTGTTCACACAATGGCAGAAAACAATGAGTGTAAGAAAATTACAGAGTACATAGAAACATATTTGGAACACGTGTCATTAAAGAAGCCTTTGGTTTATTGCAACAATTTTACTTAAATGCACTGATTGTATATTATGTTCAGCAGGCAGAGGATCACAAAATAAAAATTAAATTAGATATTGAATTGTCGGAAGAAACCAATGTTAAGGAGGCAGATTTAACAGTATTGTTTGGAAACCTTTTGGAGAATGCAATTGATGCCTGTGATGAGGTGCAGGAAAATAAAAGATATATTAATTTAAAAATCTACAAGCCTAATTCAGATTCAATAGTTTTCTATATTGAGAATGGTTTTAATGGAAGTATTAAAAAGAAAAATCAGCAATTTCTGACAACTAAGGCTAACGGCAACGGTATTGGAATTGAGTCGGTAAAATATGTTGTTCACAAATACAACGGAGACGTTAATATAAAAACAGACGAAAACAAATTTATCGTTTCAGGAGTTTTATTACAACCACTTGACGCCACAAAATAACCGTTGGACGCCAGCTTATAGATTTCTTATATATTATTTTTTTATAATAATGTTGTAACAGACAAGGTACGATAAAAAAGGAGGATAATATATGAGGAGAAAATGGAAAAAATTACTAAGCACAACATTGGCATTGGCAATGGTTGTAACAACTATTGGAGTACGTGAAGTGCCGGTAAGTGCAGCGGAAGAAGAGGATACAAATGAGAGTGTGGTTTATATGGATAACATGGCATATGATACCACAACAGGACATTTTTATAAGTTAAGTAGTGTGGGAACATACGAGCAGGTAAATGCAGAAGCTAAGGAAAGCGGTGGCTACCTTGCCTGTATTTCTTCAGCAGAAGAGAATGAGATAGTTGCAAAGGTTTCAAGTACAGGAACAACAACTGCATCATCTTATATTGGACTTACAAGAAATGCAGAGAACCTTCAGGAATGGTTGTGGGCAGATGGAAGCGAAGTAAACTACACTAATTGGAATGAAGGTGAACCTAACAGTGAAAGTGAAATAGTAGCGGAAATTTACAATAGCACAAGAAGTTCAGGTGCAGAAAAATGGAATGACTGTACTGTGTCAAGTGGAAAAACAGGTGTCATAGAATACAATGAATGTATTCATCCTGAATCACAGTATGTTGTAAAGAATAAAACTTTTGCAGACTGTGAACAGGGAGGCTATACAGGAGATACTTATTGTGGTTTTTGTAATGAAAAGATAGCAGACGGAAAAGAGACAGAGCCGGGAGGACATGCAGAAGCTGTTATTGATGAGAAAACAGTGAAAGAAGCAACATGTACAGAAGAAGGCTATACAGGTGATAAGATTTGCCCTACATGTAAGAAGGTTTTGGAACAGGGTAAAACAACTCCGGCCAATAGACATACAGAGTCAGAAGAGCTTCGTAAGGTTAGGGAAGCAAGCTGTTATTTAGATGGTTATACCGGTGAAACATATTGTACAGTTTGTGGAGAAACAATAGAAGCCGGGGATGCCATTACAAAATTAGAACATGAATATGAAGATAATATATGTAAAAACTGTGGAAGAATTAATAATGCCCAGTTAGATACAACATATACATCAAAGACAACAAATTCATATCCGTTCCAGGTAATACAGTTTAAGGCACCTGAAAATGGAAAGTACAAGTTTTATTGTGAAAATATTAAAAATTGGGATTCATATGGATATTTATTTAAAGAAGATGCTTTTAGTGATCAGATTATATCAGATGGAGTAGAAAAGTTTAATGCAAAATTAGAAAATCCGAATGTAGAGAATTCAAGATTGAATAGTTTTTGGGGTATTAATGATGATGGGGGTAAAAATGGTGCACCTGCAATGACAGCAGAATTAGAGAAAAATAAGACATATTATTTCGTTTTAGGTACTTATTATGTTTATACATATACAGGAGAATTTAGCGTAACAATAACATGTACTCACGATAAAACACATATAGAAGGAAAAACTTTATCGGATTGTACAGTTGGAGGTTATACAGGAGATACTGTCTGTGATACATGTGGAAAAGTTGTGGAACAGGGACAGACTTTGGAACCGGGTGAACATCAGGAAGAAGTATTAGATGTTAAAGAGACAAGTTGTTATGTAGAGGGTTATACAGGAGATACATATTGTAGTGTTTGTAATATAAAATTAGCAGAGGGAACAGTTATTCCAAAGCTTGAACATGAATATGAAGATAATGTATGTAAAAACTGTGGAAGAATTA
>OLPE01001965.1_pt1 | contig 9804 bp, 8 predicted proteins | sample 1671901 | NCBI WGS metagenome assembly OLPE01 (sample SAMEA3136624, study PRJEB25190) | human gut metagenome | biome: human gut; feature: human-associated habitat; material: faeces | place: Austria | collected 2013 | reverse complement strand
AGTCCAGTGGACTGTTCCGCCGAGCGAGCCATTGCTTGAGCACGGGACGCCCCGTCGCACCGGCGTCCGGACGAACCAGGAGGAATTCATGACGGTATTCGACGAGTTGAATGATCCGAAGGCCTGCGAGCGGCATCTGGCTCGCTTGCGCGAGACGTTTCCCGAGCTGGGCGTGGGGGCGTTTCTCGTGCGCGACACGTCGAACGTCCAGTGGCTCACCGCCTTCGACGATGTCTTCGACGAGGAGGCGGCTCATGCTCTGTATGTCTGCCCCGACCACGCGTGGCTGCATACCGACTTGCGCTACGTGACGGCCTGCGAGAACGCCGTGCGCCACAAGCCTTTGGAAGTGAGCGCCGAGCGCGAGACCCACGCGCAGTTTGCCGCCAAGCGGTGGGGAGGCCGGCCCGCCGGGGCTGCCGATGCGGTTTTGGGCATCGAGGACGGCGTCTCGCTGGCCGAGTACCGCCGCTTGCAGAAAGCGTTCGCCGAGGCCGATGCCGGGGAGCCTTTCGTGGAGACCGACGGCGTCGTGGTGGGCCTGCGCGCGGTGAAGGATCGCTACGAGATCGCTCGGATGCGCGGCGCCCAGTCGATCACCGATGCCGCCTTCGAGCACATCGTCCGCTACATGCGCCCGGGCATGATGGAGCGCCAGGTGCAGCTGGAGCTCGAGGAGTTCATGCTGCGCCATGGTGCCCAGGGCCTGGCGTTCCCCTCCATCGTGGCCACCGGGCCCAACGGCGCGAGCCCGCACGCCATCCCCGGCGCCACCATGCTGGAGGCCGGCCAGTGCGTCGTGCTCGACTTCGGCGCCCGCTCCTACGGCTACTGCTCGGACATGACGCGCACGGTGTTTCTCGGCGAGCCCGACCCGGAGATGCGGGCGGCGTGGGACGCGTTGCGGGAGGCCAACGAGTCCGTGGAAGCTATGCTTCGACCCGGCGTCACGGGCAAAGAGGCCCACGAGCGGGCCGAGGCGGTGGCTTCGGCGGCCGGATGGGCCACGGGCTCGGTCACGGCGTGGGCATCGACATCCACGAGGAACCGGTGCTCGCCCCACGCAATGAGCGGCCGCTTGCGGCCGACAACGTTGTCACCGTGGAGCCGGGCATCTACCTGCCGGGCAAGTTCGGCATGCGCCTGGAGGACTTCGGCGTCGTGACCGCCGACGGCTTCGACGTGTTCACCAACTCCACCCACGACCTCGTGGTCATCTAGGGCTTCGCCTTGTCGCCGTTGCGTCGCCGTCGTTCTGCCGCTCGTCGGTGGTGAGCGGTTGAGTTTGCGCCATCTAACCTTTGCGCAGTCGTGCTCGCGTATTTTCTGCGAACCGCGTCTCTTCCCGTGCTATAACTGAAAGGTATTTGCACGCCGCGACACCGGAAAGGACGGTGAGGAGACGATGACGGAACGGAAGATCAATCGTGGAAGCGAGATTCGGACCAAGGGAAAATCCATGGGGCGCGAGCGCTCGGGCGCATCTGCCGATCCGTCCGACAGACCCTCGCCGCAAGCCGGCGGCTTAAAGACTGCGTCTTCGGCCGAAGACGTCCGAGGCACTCAAGACGGTCTTCCTCCTTCGACTGAATCTGCGGAAGGCTCGCCCGCCGCTCTCGCCGAGCGATCGCTGACGCTGCGCGCCGCCCTGTTTCTGACGGGCCGCATCGTGCTCATGCTAGCGGGCATCGCGGTCATGGGGCTTGGCATCGATATCGTCGTGAAGGCCGATTTGGGCAACTCGCCCATCTCCGCCACGCCCAATGTGCTCTCCCTCGGGTTCACGGCCGTGAGCTTCGGCACATTCATGCTGGGGTGGCAGTGCTTTCTCGTGCTGGTGCAAATCGCCCTTCTTCGCCGGGAGTTTCGCCTGGTTGACTTGTGGCAGATTCCCATCTCGGTGTTCTTCGGCGTGTGCATTGACGCCTTCATGACACTGCTCGGCCCCGCTGCGCCGACGAGTTATGTCGCCTCGTGGCTGTGGCTTATCGGCGGCATGGCCGTTCTCGCGCTGGGCATTGTGATGACGGTCGTCTCGGGCACGGTCATGAACTGCGGCGAGGCCGTGGTGCAGGCCGTGGTGCGCAAGACCGGCGCCCGGTTCGGCACCGTGAAGGTGGGCTTCGATCTCGCCTGCGCGGCCCTGGCGTGCCTGTGCGCGTTCCTGTTCGTGGGTCATTTGGCTGGCGTGCGCGAGGGCACCTTCGTCTGCGCCGCCTTCACCGGCGTCATCGTGAACGTCTACATGGGCCTTTACGGCAAGCTGCGCGACGCCGCCCGCAGACGGCGCAAAGGGACGGAGAGGCCTTTCGCCGACGAGCCGCAGGGCGCCCCCGCAACAGAAGAGGCGTAGGCGACAGGGCCGAAAGAAGCGCCACTGCCGACCGATCGTCCAACAGGGTGACGTGTCCGGGCAAGAATAAGCTCCCGATGGGGCGGAAAATTCGACTTGTTAGACTTTGGGGATCGTAAGCGCCGAGTATCGCGGGGCAAAACTGACGAATAACGTAAATAGCAGGTCTTATCGGAGCTGCTTTGCCAAACAAGAAATCTAACAAGTCGAAATTTTCGCCCATATCGAAAGGGGTAGTTTGCTCGTGCCTTTAAGCGGCATCTCCGACGGCCGCCTCTTCTTCTATGGCGATGGCTGGCGTTGCGCTCGCGTCCTCCTGCGTCTCTTCATGGCGCTCCGCAACAGCTTTGCCCAAACGCAGTATTCCGTAGGCTCCGAACACCGCCGTATACACGAAAAGCGATTCTTGGGCGGCAACGCCTCCGTGTAGGGCAGCAGGAAGAAGCATGAGCGCAAGATGGCAGAATATCAGAGCGAAGAATAAGTAGGCGAATCGCTGGATGCGCGTCCAGCGACGGCTGCTCATGGCCCGCTTCACGATGCCGAGGGACGTCGCGCCAAGAAGAGCGAGCAGCACGAAGAGTGCGACGGCCACGCCGAAGGCGACGGCAACATTGCTGTTGATGCTCGCATTGCCGAGCAGTCTGGGCAGGTAGGAGCCAAGGTACACGGCCATGTGCCCGAGGCAGAGAATGCAGGCGATAATGGACAGCTCGGCCCTGATCGGCTTCATTCGACGGTAGAGAGTCTGCTCCTTGCCGAGGCAACCTATGAGCATGACGACTGCGAAGAGGGCGACGGCAAGCTCGCACTTTTGAATGAGATCGACCAGGGGCATCCACAGCCAGCGGGGAACGCCGAAGGTGGCACCAAAGAAGTAGAGAAGGACGAGCATCGCGGCAATGCTGTAGAAGAGAGAGGGATGAGCCTTGAGAGGGCTTCGGAGGAGGTAGGCCGCCACTGCCGCGATAATCAAGAGAAAGAGGAAATTCATAGGGGCTCCTAAGGTTGCCGAAGAGCGAAGCTGACTGCATGGACCAACTTCACGTGAGAAAGAGAAGGGCGTCCGACGAAGGGGAGGGTCGGACGCCCTTGAAACGGGGAGGGACTAGGATTACCGCGACTGGGCGATGGCCTCCAAAGTGAGCAAGGCGAGGCGCCCCAGTGGCTCGTACAGGGTGCCGGCGGCCGCTGGCCCAAGCTGTTCGAAATAGCGCAGTGCCCAGGTCATCAAGTGCTCGTCCAGAAAAGGGCCGACCTGGTCCGGCTGGTTGTCGGAAAGCCAGCTGAGAAGCACGAGCATGCGCCCAATGTGGTCGACGGGCTCGCGACTTTCCCCTTCGTGCAGCTGGATGCCTCGGGCGCGCATCCAGCGCTGCAGGGCGACGCACGAATCGCCGAACAGCACCGACTCCGAGTCGAGGTAGACCGACCCCCACGGGGGCGCGGCGAGCTTGCCTGGCCCCACGAACAGCCGATGGTAGTCGCGGTCGAGGTCAGCAGGGTCGGCCCCGACCGTGCACTGGAGCTGCTCGCCGATTTCCTCCAAGGCCGCCTTATCGCCATAGGGCCACTCGGCCGGAAGATCCGCGGACGCCAGGCCCTCCAAAAGCAGTTTGGCTGTCGAAGAAGAGGGCTTCTCAAGGAAGAGCGTTCCCAGTACCAGCGCGCAGGGCGCGGTGTTCTCAGCGGGCGCGTTCATGGCTACTCCACTTCGAGGGGGTTGGCTAGGTAGCCCTCGTCGAGGTTGTAGGTGTCGGAGTCGATGGCCTGGCAGCTTCCGATGACGAGGTTGGGGCCCGTGGTCGGCTCGGGCAGGGGCGGCACCTGGCAGAGATCGCCGTGCTTCTCGCGCAGCTCGTCGATGGGGCCGAACTCCAGAGCGCGCAGCGGGCAGGAGCCGACGCACATGGGCTGCTCGTCGTTGCGCACGCGGGCCAGGCAGCCGTCGCACTTGCGGGAGACCGACAGCTCCGCATCGATGCGCGGCGCGTCGTAGGGGCATGACTTCTGGCAGGTGCCGCAGCCGATGCACACTTCCGGGTCGGCGTTCACAAGGCCCGTCTCGGCGTCTTTCCGCATGGCGCCCGTGGGGCAGTTTTCCACGCAGGCGGGGCTGTCGCAGTGGTTGCAGGAGACGGCCAGATGGTAGTTGAAAGCCGTCTTGTTCCACGCCCCCTCGGGGGTTTTCTCCCAGCTGCCACCCTCGAAGTCGTAAATGCGGCGGAACAAGATGTCGGGCCCCAGGTCGTGGTAGTCCTTGCAGACGAGTTCGCAGGTTTTGCAGCCGGTGCAGCGCGAAGAGTCGAAATAGAAACCGTATTGCGTCATGGGAAGCCTCCTTAAGCCTTCTCGACCTGCACGAGCGTAGAGCCGGTCGACGGGCAGTTCTTGGAAATGGGCGACCAGTGGTGGCCGCTCAGGGTGTTGGCGTTGGCACCGATGTCCACGCCGTCGACCACCTCGCGCCGGTGGGCATGGGGCATGCCCACGACGCCGGGCATGATGCGCGCCGTCACGCGGGCCATGATCTCCACCTCGCCCCGGTCGTTGAACACGCGCAGGGTGTCGCCGTTTTCAATGCCGCGCGGCTCGGCGTCGATGGGGTTGATCCACAGGCAATGACGGCAGGCCTGCTGCAGCTCCTCGATCACCTGGTAGCGGCTGTGGAACTGGTTTTTCGCCTTCCAGGTGGAGAACAGGAGGGGGTAGGTCTCGTTAACGTCGGCCACGCCCTCTATCTCGGGGAAATAGCTGGGCACCGGCCGCACCACGTCGCGCTCCCCGTTGTGGAACGTCCAGGTGTCCCGTATGGTGGCCAGGCGCTCGGAGTACAGCTCGATCTTGCCCGAGGGAGTCGTCCGGGGGCGTCCTTCCGGGTCCTCGACGTAATCTTTGAGCGCGATGAAGGGGACGGCCTCGACGGGATCGCGCCAAAAGCCCATCTCCAAGCCCTCCTGGAAGGACGGGGCGTTGCCGTTGGGGGCCGAGGGGCGACTGTACTCCTCGTAGCGGGTCTCCATCCATTCCTCCCATGTCTTGCCTTCGGTGAACTCGTCGCGCAGGCCGAGGCGCTCGGCGAGATCGGCGACCCAGTCGTAGGAGAGGCGGCATTCGAACTGCGGCTCTTGCACGGGGCGGCCGAAGACGAAGCCGAGCGCGGAGCCGCCGGTCACGGTGGAGACCATGTTCATGCGTTCCTGGTACATGAGATCGGGCAAGATGATGTCGCAGAAGGGCAGGGAGGTAGACATGATGACGTCGCAGCCGAGGATGAACTCGCACTTGCTCTCGTCCTCGAGGATGGTGGCCGCCCAGTTCAAATCCGAGCTGGAGTTGCCGAAGCAGCCGGCCTCGTAAAGAGCGAGGAACTTGATGCCGACCTCGAGCTTGTCGCCACCCTGGATGCCGTCGGTCAGTGCGGTCATCTCCAGGGGATGGTCCATGGCGTTGAAGCGCCCGGAGATGGAGATCTTCTTGGTGACGGGGTTTTCGCCGATGGGCACCGAGTTCCACATGCCGCCGTCGAAGTTCATCTGCATACCCTTGCCGTTGAGCCCCGGGCAGGTGCCCGCTCGGCCGATATTGCCGGTGATGACGGGGAGGGCGGCGATGGCGGCGGCGTTCCATTCGCCGTTGTGGCGGCGCTGGGGCCCGAAGCCCTGGGTGATGAAGCAGGTCTCATGGTCGGTTATGAAGTGCGCCAGGTACGTGATCTTCTCGGAGGGAAGGCCGCAGATGGGGGCCGCCCACTCGGGCGTCTTGGGGATATTGTCGTAGCCGGTGCCCATGATGTAGTCCATGTAGGAGGAGTTCGCCGGAGCCGATTCGGGCATGGTGTCGGCGTCGAAGCCGACGACGTATTTGTCCAGGAAGGCCTTGTCGTGCTTGCCCTCGCTGATGATGACGTAGGCGATGGCGCTTGCCAGGGCGCCGTCGGTGCCGGGGTAGATAGGGAACCACTCATCGGGGTTGCCCGAGGACCCCTCGCCCAGGCGGTAGTCGACGAAGGCGACGGGGATGCCGGCTTCCCGCGCCTTGGCCACCTCGTACACTTCCCCCATTCCGCACATGCGCGATTCGCCCGAGCCGCAGCCGAAGAACAGCCCGCAGTCGGCATCTTTAATGGCGGAGGTGTTGCTTCCGAGGCCACCGGCACAGTCGAAGGTCTGGCCGTCGAAGCCGAAGAGGTAGTTGGCGGTCTGCGCGATCTGTCCGTTGGACTCGGAGTTGATGGTTCCCAGATGTCCGCCGGTGAGGTTGAACAGGCGCTGGATGGGGTAGTTGCGGGTTCCCGTTGCGCACAGGAAGAACGCCTCGGGCCCGTAGGTGTCAAGGGTGTAACGGTACTTCTCGGCGATGATGTCGAGCGCCTCGTCCCAGCTGATGCGCTCGAACTCGCCTGAACCGCGCTTGCCGGTGCGCTTCATGGGGTACTTGAGGCGATCGGGGCTGTTGATCCACTTCCGCACAGAGCGCGCCTTCAGGCAGGAACGGAACGAGACGCCACCGAACTCGTCGTCGCCTTCGGTGTCGTTGTCGACCCAGCGCAGGGTTCCATCCACGACGTGGCACTTCAGGGGGCAGGCGACGAAGCCGCAGTGGCAGCAGCTCTGCCAGATGACCTCTCCCTCCTCGGGGATGTCGTTGGCCACGACGTCGGTGGTTCCCGTTTGCGCGAGGTCTTCGCCCTTCTCTGCCGTTTGGGGTGCGCAGCCGAAGAGGGAGCTTGCGGCCCCTGCTCCGGCCATGGCCGCTAAGGCCGATAGGGTAGAGCCCTTGACGAACCCCCTCCGCGAGACGGTCCTCTCTGTTGCTTGTGCCATAAATGGTCTCCTTTCTCCTCGAGGCGACACCCCTCCGGTGTCTGTGCCGTCTGATGCCAGTTTGGCCTCGGAAGAGCGGCTTGTGTGAGACCCTGTTTTGGTGAAAAGTCGTTTTCAGCTGTCAACCTTTTTCGTGAATTACCGAGAAATGCCTGATGGCAGAGAGATTGGAGAGGAGCGAAAGATGCCCCGCTTGCGGCGGTTCTCCTCCTGATCTGGTAGACTTCGGTTTGTTCGCAGTTGAAGAGGGGGTCGCAATCGGTGAAGCTGTTCGATGTGGGCAAGGTCGTTTCATCGTCGATCGGCATGGCGGCGGCCATGTCGCTCTCGTCGCTGTTCTTGTGGAAAAGCGACTGGCTCTCTGTCCCTTCGGGGGCCTTCTACGGTTCCCATGGCGTGGGAATTGCAATTGGCGTCGTGGTGAGCGCGGTGGCGATGCTGTGGTGCACTCTGTCGCGGCGGTCGCTGCGCCATTTCGGGATGGGCGTGGTTCCCTGCGTCGCCCTTGCGAGCTTGCTCGTGTCCGGCCTGCCGATGGTGGAGGGGACGGCTCAGTGGGTGCTCGGCATCGCGATTCCCGTTGCGGGCTCCTATGCGCTTGTATTCTCGTGGTTCTACGTTATATCGTTGCGCGATATCGAGGTCAGTTTGATGACGCTGCTCTTGGCATGGGTGGTGAGCTTTTTCGCAAGGACGTTCTTCGAATCCTTTACGGGCGCGGCGGTGACGCTGGCGATTTCAACGGCCCTTATGGCCGCCAGTTGGATATTGCTTCTCGCGCAGAACCGCCAGATCGACCTTGCCTCGCCGATGGCGACGTGCTCTTTCGCTGACAACCGGGTGAGCTATATCCACGGGCTCGGCAGTTTCTGGCGCAGCGTGCTGTACTGCGGAGCCTTTGCCTTTCTCGGCGGAGTGGTGCGGTTTCTCTCCATCGACACGACGGCGATGACGTTTGTCAACTACGGTTCCGCGCTCGCGGGGCTGTTCGCCCCCATCGCCCTTATGCTGCTGTGGCGGTTTCGGACGGTGCGCTATACCATCGACGGTGTGTTCCGGCTGGCGTTTCCCCTGATCGTGGTGGCTCTCGGGGCGCTTCCGTTCGCCTATGGGACTCCGCTTGTCGTTGCGGCCGCGCTTCTGTACATGATTTACAGCTTTCTGTCGCTGAGCGTTCAGATCCTCGCCGTTCAGGTGTCGCACGACTACGGCATCGACCCGGTGTTCTGCCTGAGCTTCCAGACGCTCGTTTGCGTAGCCGCGCAAGGTCTGGGGTACCTTCTGGGCGCTTTGGCCCCCTGCGGCACGGCATTCGACGTCTCCCCGTATGCCGTTATAGCTCTCGGGTCGGTGTGCTTTCTGGCGCTTGTTCTGTACGGAACACGGGCGCTTCATCCCTCGCGCTCGGAGACGAGCCGGCCCATCGAGTTCCTGTCGCTGGCTCGGACGCGGGAGGGCGCGACCGATCCGGCGTCGGATGGCGCCATCGACTTGGATGCGGACGACGCGATCGCGGAAGAGGCTCTGGGAGATGCCGAGCAGCCGCACTACGAGGATAAGACGGCCCTCCGGTGCGACCTCATCGGGAGGAAGTACGCCTTGTCGCAGCGGGAAATCGAGGTGATGGCCCTGGTGGCGCGAGGGCACACCATCTCCTCCATCGCCACGGAGCTGTTCATTTCCGACAACACGGTGAAGACGCACCTGCGCCGGCTTTACCAGAAACTGGACATCCACAAGAAACAGGAGCTGTTCGCCCTCATCAACAGCTACGTCGATTAGGGGCGATTAGGGGTCGATGGAGGGATGCTTGTCCTCGTCGACCTGCGTCCTCTCATATTTTCTTTGCGAAGAGGGCGCGAGACGGCTATACTGTACCAGTTTGAACCAAACGCGGCGGGCGACCAGAGGGTTTGCCGCGGCGCGTGAGCAGGAAAGGAAACATCCGTGGCAAGCATTTCTACCGCCGATTTCAAGAACGGCATGTGCATCATCAACAACGGCAAGATGTGCACCATCGTCGAGTTCCAGCATGTGAAGCCGGGCAAGGGCGGCGCGTTTGTACGCACTAAGCTCAAGGACATCAAGACCGGCCGCGTGGTCGACTACACCTTCAACGCCGGCACGAAGTTCGATTCCGTGCGTCTTGAGTCCAAGAAGATGCAGTACCTCTACAACGACGGCGCCGATTACTGGTTCATGGACAACAGCACGTTCGAGCAGATGCCCGTCTCCGCCGATATGGTGGGCTCCGCGGCCGATTGGCTGAAGGAGAACGACGAGGCGACGCTGCTGTACGCCGGCGACGAGCTCATCAGCCTGGAGCCCCAGATGTTCGTGGAGCTCGAGGTCACCCACACCGAGCCGGGCTTCAAGGGCGACACCGCCACCAACACGCTGAAGCCGGCCACCCTGGAGACGGGCAAGGAGGTGCAGGTGCCGACGTTCATCGAGATCGGCGACGTCCTGCAGATCGACACCCGCGACGGCCGCGTCATCAAGCGCGTGTAGCAGCTGCGGAAAGCTCGTAGGTTGAGGAAGCCTCCTTCGGGAGGCTTCTTTTATTCCCGGGCGAAGAAGGCGAAGGCGACGCCGCCCGGGCCGTAGCCCCCGTACATGATCGTC
>OLPE01001959.1_pt1 | contig 9826 bp, 9 predicted proteins | sample 1671901 | NCBI WGS metagenome assembly OLPE01 (sample SAMEA3136624, study PRJEB25190) | human gut metagenome | biome: human gut; feature: human-associated habitat; material: faeces | place: Austria | collected 2013 | reverse complement strand
TTCAAATTTCAATGTACCCTCTGTGATATCAGTCAGCCGGGTGAGCAGCTTTGCTGCCAGCGGATGCTGCAGGCGCAGGTAGGCGTCCTGCGCGTCCGGATCGACGACGATCTCCCACGCGGCACAGCACGTCTGCGGGCACGCCCCGGCAAGGCACCGGAACGCGGGGTAGTCATCGGGTCGGGTCTGGTACATGGCGGCCTCCTTGCGCGTATTTTTTCCATTGTAACACATCGCGCGCCGCAGGAAAAGGGACGTTTCCGCGCTCCGTGCGCAAAAAACAGACGGACACCGAAATGTCCGTCTGTCTGTTGCTGTTATGACCGGCCGGCAGCTTACTGCTTGACCAGATCCACGAGGTTGATGATGCCGCGCGGGCAGATATCGGCGCAATGGCCGCAGCCGACGCACTTGTCATAGTCGATCGTGGACACGAAGTTCTCGATCTTGATGGCTTCCGCCGGGCACTCGCGCTGGCACTTCATGCAGCCGATGCAGCCGACGTCGCAGATCTTGCGCGTGACGGCGCCCTTGTCCTGATTGCGGCAGCCGACAAGCACAGCCTGCTTATACGGCACCTTCTCAATGATCTTCTTCGGGCAGGCCTCGGCGCAGGCCATGCAGCCGACGCACTTGTCGCGGTCGACCTTGGCGACACCGTTGACGATGTGCATGGCGCCGAACTTACAGGCCTTGGCGCAGTTGCCGAGACCGATGCAGGCGAAGCGGCACTCCTTGTTGCTCTTGCCGCCGAACAGCATGGCGGCCTGGCAATCCTGGGGCCCTTTGTAGTTGAAGCGCTTGACGGCGACGCCCTCCGCACCGGAGCACGGCACGAACGCGACCATCTTCTCCTCCGCACCGGCGGAGACGCCCATGATCGCAGCGATCTTGTCGGCAGCTTCCTGGCCGCCGGCGACGCAGCAGTTGACCGGAGCCTTGCCCGCCGCGACCGCAGCGGCATAACCGTCGCAGCCGGGGTAGCCGCAGCCGCCGCAGTTGGCGCCGGCAAGACACTCACGCACGGCTTCCTGCTTGGGGTCGACTTCCACATGGAAGATCTTGGCGGCGAACGCCAGCAGCGCGCCGAACACGGCGCCCATGATGCCGAGGACGGCGATCCCTTCGAGAATCAAAGTAAAACTAAAATCCATATTTCAGCCCTCCTTAGCCGATCTTCATGCCGGAGAAGCCCATGAAAGCCAGGGCCAGCAGACCGGCGGAGACGAGGCAGATCGGGAAGCCCTCGAAGCTCTCCGGATAGTCGGCAAACTCGAGCTTCTCACGCACGCTTGCGAACAGGCAGATGGCGAGCATGAAGCCGAGGCCGCCGAACACACCGTAGACCACGCTCTGCAGGAAGCCGAAGCTGTACTGCGTGTTGAGCAGCACGACGCCGAGCACGGCGCAGTTGGTGGTGATCAGGGGCAGGTAGATGCCGAGCGCGGAGTACAGGGACGGGATGGACTTTTTGAGGAACATCTCGATGAACTGCACGAGCGCGGCGATGACGAGGATGTAAGCGATCGTCTGCAGGAAGCCCAGGCCGAGCTTGACGAGCAGGCAGTTGACGAGCCAGCAGATGGCGGACGCCAGGCCCATAACGAACGTGACGGCGAGGCCCATGCCGGCGGCGGTGTCGATCTTGCTCGAGCAGCCGAGGAACGGGCAGCAGCCGAGGAACTGCGAGAAGATGAAGTTATTCGTCAGCACGGCGCTGAGGATGATGGCAAAAATACTGGTCGTAGAACTCATGTTATGCCGCCTCCTTTTCCTGCGCTGCAAGCGCTTTTTCCTTGGCTTCCTTCTTCTCGGCGGACTTGCGCAGCGCGTACTGCATAAGCGCGATCAGGCAGCCGAGGGTGATGAAGCCGCCGATCGGGAGCGTGAGCACGAGCGCGCCGTACTCCGGCTCAAAGATCTTAATGCCGTTGCCGGTGCCGATGACACCGTCGATGGTGTTGAAGATGCCGGTGCCGAACGTGCCCTTGCCGAGCAGCTCACGGATGACGCACATGGCGATGAGCACGAGCGTGTAGCCGAGGCCCTGGAAGATGCCGTCGAAGAACGACGGGCCGACGGGGTTTTTCTGGCAGAACGCCTCGGCGCGGCCGATGATGATGCAGTTAACAACGATCAGCGGGATGAACACGCCCAGAGACGCGCTCAGTGCGGGGACGTAAGCCTGCAGCAGCAGGTCAACGATGGTGACGAAGCCCGCGATGACCAGCACGAAGATGGCCAGACGGATATCGTTCGGAATGACTTTGCGGATGAGGGAAATGACCACATTGCAGCAGGTCAGAATGACGAGCACGGACAGGCCCATGCCGATGCCATTGAAGAGGCTGGTCGTGATGGCCATGGTGGCGCACATGCCGATGAGCTGCACGAGGACCGGGTTATTGGTAATGAGGCCTTCCTTGAACTGTTGTTTGATATTCATGTTTCAGCCCTCCTTAACCCAGCGACTTGGCCGCGTTGATGACGGTCTGCACTTCGGTAACGACGGCGCGGGATGTGATCGTCGCGCCGGAGATGGCGGTGATGTCGCCGCCGTCTTTGGCAAGCTTCATACCGTCGCCCTGGCCGACGAGGTTCTCGCGCCAGGCGCCTTCGTTCGTGTCCGCCGCCTTGGCGCCGAGGCCGGAGGTCTCGGAGTGCTTGGTGACGTACACACCGGTGCAGTTATAGTCATTATCGAGTCCGACGACCATGGTGATCATACCCTGCGCGCCGGAGAACGTAGTCTCGGCGACGTAGCCGACCTGCTGACCGCCGGCAGTGGCGGTGCAGAGCTTGGTGATGGTGTTGTCGTTCTTGTACTCGGACTTCACTTCGGGATAATCGTCAGCCTGGAGCTCAGCGGTGACCGAGGCATATGCTTTCTTGGTCGTCTCGGCCGCGCGCATGGCGATGGTGCCCTTCGTCAGCTCATTGACGAGACCGAGGGCCAGCGCCATGATGGCGGACACGGCAAAGAGCACGAGCGCGAGCTTGATGATCTGGCCGCCGCCGGATTTCTTTTCAGTCTTTTCAGCCATTTGCAGCAGCCTCCTTTGCTTCTTTCTTCGCAGCCTTTGCAGCGGCCTTCTTGGCCTTGACGTCCTCGCGGCTGACGCCGAACTGACGGCGCTGGGTGTGCTTGTCGAACATCCATGCGCAGCAGTTCATGATGAGGATGGCAAAGGAAACGCCTTCCGGGAAGCCGCCGAACACGCGGATGAGCACGGTCAGCGCGCCGCAGCCGACGCCGTAGATGATGCGGCCGGGAGCGGTGACGGGGCTGGTGCTGTAGTCGGTCGCCATGAAGAAGGCGCCGAGCAGCAGGCCGCCGGACAGGAGGTTGTCGAGCATCCACTGGACGTGGGTGTAGCCGCCGCCGTTTTTGCTGCCGAAGATGAGCGTCAGCAGCGCGACGGTGCCGATGAACGACACGGGGATGTGCCAGGTGATGACCTTGCGGCACAGCAGGTACACGCCGCCGATGAGCAGCGCGAGCGCGCTGACTTCGCCGAGGCAGCCGGGCATGGTGCCGAGGAACATGGACTTATAAGTAAAGTACTGCGGCAGCGCCTCGCCGGCCTTCATGTAGCTGAGCGGGGTGGCCATGGTGGTCGCGTCGACGGCGGACGCCAGGCTGCTGGGCACGACCCAGGTGGTCATGAACAGCGCGTAGGAGGCGAGCAGGAACGCACGGCCGGCGAGCGCCGGGTTGAGGAAGTTCTTGCCGATGCCGCCGTAGAGCTGCTTGACGACCACGATGGCGAAGAATGCGCCGATGATCGGCATCCACCACTGGCAGTTGGCCGGCAGGGTGTACGCGAGCAGGATGCCCGTGACCACGGCGGACAGGTCGCCGATGGAGTCGGGCTTTTTCATGAGCTTGCGGTAAGCCCACTCAAAGAACACGCACGACACGATGGACACGGCCAGCGGGATGAGCGCCTGGGCGCCGAACTGCCACACGCCGACGACGAGGGCCGGGAGCAGCGCGATGATCACATCGAGCATGATCTCGCGGGTGCCGCGCTTGGCGCGAACCTGAGGCTGATAGGCAGCGTCAAAGGTATATTCTTTCGGTGTCATTTCGTTTCAGCCTCCTTTGCAGCGGCTTCCGCGCGGGCCTTTTCTTCGGCCGCACGGGCGGCGAAGAGGAGCTTTGCGGTCTTGAAGGTATGGGTCAGGGGCAGACGGCCCGGGCAGTTGTACGAACAGCTGCCGCACTCGAAGCAGTCGAGAATGTGGTACTTCTGCATATTCTCGAAATCGCGCTTCTGATAGTACTTATACATGTACAGCGGCTCGAGCTTCATCGGGCAGACGGTCAGGCACTTGCCGCAGTGGATGCACGTCGGATTCTCGACAGAGCGGTCTTCCTTATCGGTGAAGAACAGGATGCCCGCGGTGCCCTTGATGTTGGGCGCCTCGAGATTCGTGGCGATCAGGCCCATCATGGGGCCGCCGAGGACGATCTTCTTCGGCTCGACGACGAAACCGCCGCACTGCTCGACGATGTAGCTGAACGGGGTGCCGAAGCGGCACTGCAGGTTGTAGGACTTATCGCCCATGGCGCTGCCGGCGACGGTGAGGACACGCTCGATGCTGGGCATGCCTTCGTAGCAGGCGCGGTAGATGGCGTAAGCCGTCTGGGTGCTGATGACGTTGCAGCCGACGCCGGACGGCAGGCCGCCGGGCTTGACCTCACGGTTCGTGATGGCCTTGATCTGCATCTTCTCGGCGCCCTGGGGGTACTTGACGTTCTCCGGCACGATCTCCACGCCGTACTGCGCGGGGTTCTTGGACAGCAGCAGGTCGATGGCGTCCTGCTTGTTCTTCTCGATGCCGTAGTAAGCCTTGTCGAGGCCGGACGCGATGCGCGCCAGCTCGATGCCCTTGAGCAGCTCCTCAGGGTGGTTCTTCATGGTCAGGTGGTCGCCGTTGAGGTACGGCTCGCACTCTGCGCCGTTGATGATGAGGGTGTCAACCTTGCCAAGGCCGCCGCGGATCTTGAACGCGGTCGGGAACATGGCGCCGCCGTGGCCGACGATACCGGCCTCGCGGATGCGCTCGAGGATGGCCTCAGGATCCTTCATCTGCTCGGGCGTCAGGGGCGCGAGATCCGTGCAGGGGGTGTCCTGGAAGTCATTTTCGATCACGATCGCGGGAATCATATCGCCCAGTGGGTGGGGTCTCGGCTCAATAGCGATCACCTTGCCGGAGACCGTCGCGTGAATGGGCGCGGAGACGGGTGCCGGATTGTCAGCGATCTTCTGACCCATCTTCACATAATCGCCCACCGCGACCAGCGGTTTGCAGGGTGCGCCGATATGCTGCATCATCGGGAGCACGACCTGCGGCGGAGGCGCAATGACGGTCACCGGAACGTCCGGAGCCTTCATGTAGTTGGGATGAACTCCGCCATGAAACTTAAAGGGCATTTGCATCACCTCTCTATTTTTTGACCCACATATATTAGCACACCAGCCTAACTTCGTCCACCAAAAATGGCGGAAAAACATCAAATTGTACTAATTTAAATATTAACGAACCTGCAAAAATGCTGACAAATCCAACATTTCCGGAAACTTTGCAACATTTTGTGCATATTGGCGGGATTTCTCGCCATCCGGGCACAAACCGGCGGAAAAAAATTCTGTGTTCGGGACTTAACAAGCGGGGAAAAATCCTGTAAAATAGATAGCAAATGCTCTGCCGGCGCCGCCGGCGGCAAAAGGAGGCCACGTTATGCTGACACCCTGGGCGGATACGCTCGACCGCGCGCAGCCCCTGCCGGAGTATCCCCGGCCGCAGATGGCGCGCGACAGCTACCTGAATCTCAACGGCCCGTGGAGCTACGCGATCACGACGAGCGCGCAAAAGCCCGCGCAGGCCGACGGCACGATCCTCGTGCCCTTCTCGCCCGAGAGCGAGCTGTCCGGTGTGGGACACGTCCTGCAGCCGGAGGAATACCTGTGGTACATCCGCACGGTCACGCTGCCGGACGGGTTCAACGTCGGCCGCGTGCTGCTGCACTTCGGCGCGGTCGATCAGATCGCGACCGTGTGGTGCAACGGCGTGGAGCTGACCACGCACACGGGCGGCTACCTGCCGTTCACGGTGGACATCACCGAGGTGCTGGCGAAAGAAAACACGATCCTCGTGTGCGTGCGCGACGCAACGAACCGCTCCCAGCTCCCGCGCGGCAAGCAGACGCTGCACCCGCACGGCATCTGGTACACGCCGCAGAGCGGCATCTGGCAGACGGTCTGGCTCGAGAGCGTGCCGCAAAACTATATCCATTCCCTGCGCGTGACCCCGCTGTTCGACGCGCATCAGGTGGAGATCACCGTCGAGGGCGAGGGCCAGTGCACGATCGATCTGGAGGGAAAGCGCTTCACGTTCCCGGCGGGCGTGCCGGCGCACGTGCCGGTGCAGTCATTCCGCCCCTGGTCGCCGGAGCACCCGACGCTCTACCCCTTCAGCGTGACGCTCGGAGACGACACGGTCTACAGCTACTTTGCCATGCGCAAGTGCAGCGTCGAGACGGATGCGAACGGCGTGCGCCGCCTGTTTCTCAACGGCAAGCCGTATTTTCACAACGGCCTGCTCGACCAGGGCTACTGGCCGGACGGGCTCTACACCGCGCCGAGCGACGACGCGCTCATCTATGACATCCAACTGGCCAAGGACATGGGCTTCAACATGCTGCGCAAGCACATCAAGGTCGAGCCCGACCGCTGGTACTATCACTGCGACCGGCTGGGCATGCTCGTCTGGCAGGACATGCCCTGCGGCGGCAGGCGCTACGACCCGCTCATCGTCTCCACCCCGCTCATGACGGGCTGGCACCTCGACGACAGCTGGTATCCCCTCTTCGGCCGCACGAACGTGACGGCGCGCAAGGCGTTTTTGAACGAGCTGCGCGACATGGTCACCACGCTCTACAACCACCCGTGCATCGCCGTGTGGGTGCCGTTCAACGAGGGCTGGGGCCAGTTTGACAGCCAGACGGCCGTGCAGGTCATCCAGTCCGTGGACAAGACCCGCACGATCGACCCGGCCAGCGGCTGGCACGACCAGGGCTTCGGCGATGTGCGCAGCCTGCACGTGTATTTCCAGAAGTACAGGTTCCGGCCCGATAAGCTCGGCCGCGCCACGCTGCTGTCGGAGTTCGGCGGCTATGTCCACCGCGTCGAGGGCCACGCCGTCGGCGGCAAAAGCGTCGGCTACAAGACGTGCGACGCCCCGCTCTCGCTCGAGTATGCGCTCCAGGCGCTCTATGACGAGCAGATCCGCCCGGCCATCGCGCAGGGGCTCAGCGCCGCGGTATACACACAGCTGAGCGACGTGGAGCACGAGCTCAACGGCCTCGTGACCTATGACCGCAGCGTCGTGAAGCTCCCGGTGCAGACGCTGCACAAGATCTTTTATATCGAAAACGAATAAACAAAACCGCCCGCTGCGATCGCAGCGGGCGGTTGATTTTTGCGTTTCGGGCCCGGCTCAGTACGCCACGCCCCAGTAGATCATGCACTTGGCGGGCTTGCCGCACACGGGGCACACGTCGTCAATGTGCTCCTGCTCGAACGGGATGCAGCGGCTGGACATACCGGCCTTGTCCTTCATCTCGAGCTCGCAGGCAAGGTCGCCGCACCACATGGTCTTGATGAAGCCGCCGTTTTTCTCCTGCAGCTCCTTGGCCTCGGCCAGCGAGTGCGCGGCATAGGTGTGCTCGTCGAGGTTGCGCTTGGCCTTGTCGAACAGGCCCTGCTGCACGGTCTCGAGCAGTTCGGGGATGCGCGCCTCGAGCTCGTCGAGCGCGACGGTGATCTTCTCGCCGTTGTCGCGGCGGACGGCGACGCAGTGGCCGGCCTCGATGTCCTTCGGGCCGATCTCGACGCGCAGCGGCACGCCCTTCATCTCCCAGTTGGCGAACTTCCAGCCGGGGCTGTTGTCGCTGAAGTCGCCCTGCGCGCGCAGACCGGCGGCCTTCAGGCGCGCGATGAGCTCCTCGGCCTTCTCAGTCACGCCGGGCTTGTGCGCCGCGATGGGCAGCACGATGACCTGGATCGGCGCGATGTGCGGCGGCAGGACAAGGCCGCTGTTGTCGCCGTGGGTCATGATGAGGCCGCCGATAACGCGCGTGGACATGCCCCACGAGGTCTGGTGCGGATAGGCCTGCTGGTTGTTCTTGTCGGTGTAGGTGATGTCGAACGCGCGGGCAAACCCGTCGCCGAAGTAGTGGCTCGTGCCGGACTGGAGCGCCTTGTGGTCGTGCATCATGCACTCGATGGTGTAGGTGTTCTCGGCGCCGGCGAACTTCTCCTTGTCGGTCTTGTTGCCGCGGATGACGGGCATGGCCAGCTCCTGCTCGCAGGTCTCGGCATAAATTTCGAGCATCTGCAGCGTCTCCTTGCGGGCCTCGGCCTCGGTGGCATGCAGGGTGTGGCCCTCCTGCCAGAGGAACTCACGCCCGCGCAGGAACGGACGCGTGGTCTTTTCCCAGCGCATGACGCTGCACCACTGGTTATACAGGCACGGCAGGTCGCGCCAGCTGTGCACGATGTGGCTCCAGTGCTGGCAGAAGAGCGTCTCGGACGTCGGGCGCACGCACAGGCGCTCCGGCAGCTCCTCGCTGCCGCCCATCGTGACCCACGCACACTCGGGCGCAAAGCCCTCGACGTGGTCCTTCTCCTTCTGCAGCAGGCTCTCGGGGATCAGCATCGGCATGGCCACGTTCTGGTGACCGGTCGCCTTGAACTTGCCGTCGAGTATCTTCTGGATGTTCTCCCAGATGGCGTAGCCATACGGGCGCATGATGAACAGGCCCTTGACATCGGAATAGTCCACGAGCTCCGCCTTGATGCACACGTCGGTGAACCACTGGGCGAAGTCGACTTCCATATCGGTGATCTGCTCGACCTTCTTTTCTTTGGCCATAAGCGCAACACTCCTCTGTATGCCGCGCAGAGATCCCGCGCGGGCGTATTTCATAATGTATGGGGTAACTTATATAGTGTATAGAATCCGCCGCCGCTTGTCAAGCGCCAAGCAGCTCCTGCACCGCGAAAACACCGATCATGACGGCGATGAGAAAGTACATCACGACCGCGGCGACGGAGTGCCGCGCCGGCCGGCGGTCAAACAGCTGCCCCGCACACCAGAGCACGAGCAGGCCGGTGCCGATCCAGTAGACCGGGTTGAGCGCGATGGCCATGACGGTCACCTCGACGATCAGCAGTGCGAACACCGCGATCTGCCACGTGCGGATGCGCCGCGCGCGGCTGTTGCAGTAGATCTCGCGCCAGGCGTTGGAAAGCTCGCGGCGCTGGCGGCGGAAAAACGGCTCGCGCGGCTTTTTGGGCGCGGCCGCCTCGGCCGCAGTTTCGGCGGTTTCGGTCACGGTTTCGGCGGTCTCGGCTGCCGTTTCAGGCTCCGTCTCGGTGTAGAGGCGCTCTTGTTCCATGCGTTCCACTCCTTTCCGGTCTTTCGGAAAACCGGTCCTTTTTCCACAGGATACCCCGCCGCGCAGCGCCTGTCAAGGGCCGGATCGCGGCCGAAAAGTGCATTTCGGGCTTGACCGCACACCATTCGTGCAATATAATATGTAAATTAGAGATGCTATTTCAAAATGCAATCGAACCCCTTGGAGGTGACCATCTATCAACAGACAGAGTTACATGGCGGAGATCAGCAGCCTGCTTGGCCTGATCACCGACGACAATACCCGTCAGGCGCTCATCGCGCAGATGGAGAACATGTTTGACAACGCCCCCGATGAGGAGCGCCTCATTCAGGAGATCGGCAACCCGACGAAGGTGGC
>OLPE01001956.1_pt1 | contig 9845 bp, 5 predicted proteins | sample 1671901 | NCBI WGS metagenome assembly OLPE01 (sample SAMEA3136624, study PRJEB25190) | human gut metagenome | biome: human gut; feature: human-associated habitat; material: faeces | place: Austria | collected 2013 | reverse complement strand
TTTTATGGAAGTTACTATAATGGAGCCATAACAGAAGCAGGTACATATAAGTTGGAAGAGAAAGAAAAAGAATATTACTCAGGACCGGGAGCTGATGGAGACTGGTACAAGACAGAAGATAATGAAACATCCAAGTCAGAGTACACAATTACATTTACACAGTACAACGGAACAGTAACAGAAGTAGCATACGTGGATGATGAATTAAGAGATACACCTCTTGGAGGAATGGCTGATCATATAACATTGAAACATGACAAAGATTATTCATATGATGCAGATCAGGAAGAAAAAGATATTGCAATTTACACATATTATGCAAAAGGCGACAGTAGTTTAACACTTACAATGTATCATAACAATAAATTCAGCGATTTTATCGGGGATGAAGGAATTGATGGAACTTGGACAGGCAAGGATGGAGACTTCATATTAAAGACTCCTGAAGGACAGGAATACAAGCTTACAATAGGTAAGGATGATATGGGAACTTCAGCAGAATATGTAAGAGGTGATGAAACACTTGAACTTAAGAACAACACAGGAACAGGTGAAACTACTTTAGTACTAACAGGAAAGAAAGGCAGCAACAAAGTTACATTAACATTAAAGGATGACTACACAGCAGAAGTTAAGGTTGGAAAGAAAGTTGTTGATACAGGATATTATTCATTAGTAAGTGGATTGATTCCAAGACTTTCAATGAAGAATGCAGGTGACCAGATGGTAACTTACAGCAGTGAAGACGGATCATACACAATTAACTATGATGTAGAAGGAACAGAAGTAGAATTATCATTTAAGAACTAGGAAGATAAAACTTTAAGGTGGCATTAGCCACCTTAAAGGAAATTAAGGAGACAATATGAGTAAAAAGCAGAAGACGGCTGCATATCATCAGCCAAAAGTTACATGGAAACAGGATTTTAAACGAAACAAATATGTATATTTCATATTCTTACCTGTTTTTATTTATTTCCTTGTTATTAGTTATTTACCAATGTTTGGTATATCAATGGCATTCCAGAATTTCTCTATTGTAAAAGGATATTTTGGAAGCGAATTTGTAGGACTTGACAACTTTGTGAGATTATTTACAGGCGGTGAGTTTTTAAGAGCCTTCAGAAATACATTATGTATGGCAGGACTTAACATGACATTTGCATTTGCGGCACCTGTTATATGGGCACTTTTAATTACATCACTTAAAAGCAAAAAGTACAGTAAGATTTGTCAGATAGTTTCTTATTTGCCTAACTTCGTATCAGCTACAGTAGTTGCAAATCTTATGATTGAATTCTTAGACAGAGACGGAGCAATTACATTATTATTACATAACGTATTCGGACTTGACTTGCAGAACTGGTTAGCTAATGCCACACCTCCTATATTCTGGATTATCAACTGTGCAGTAGTAATGTGGCAGGGATTTGGTTATGGCTCAATTGTTTATGTGGCAGCAATTAAGAATGTTAATGACGACTTATATGAAGCAGCAGCAATTGATGGAGCAAATGCTTGGAAGACAGTTACAAGAATTACAATTCCTACAATCTTGCCAATGGTTTTAACAATGTTTATTTTAGGAATCGGAACATGTCTTTTAGCAGGATTTGACAAGATTCTTCTTATGTACATGCCAAAGACATATGCCGTATCCGACTGTATGTATACATATACATACCGAATGGCATTCGGTAATACACCGGATTACGGATTAGGTTCGGCATCAGGTTTATTCCAATCGATTCTGGGAATGACGTTATTGGTAATATCTAATATGATTTCTAGAAAAACAGGCAAGATGAAGTTATTCTAAGAGCTTACTCTAATGAAATTTTTTAAGGAGACTAACTATGAGAGATAAGGTAAAAAAGCCAAAAGAAGGCATGGTTGAAGAAAAAAGCGTAAAATCCATTATTTTTCAGATATTGTTAATGATTATAGTTGGCATTATGGCTGTTATATGTATTCTTCCAATGTGGCACGTTGTAATGAGTTCGATATCAGATGGATTTAGTCTTATGGCAAATAAGGGATTAGTATTGTTACCTGTTGGAGATATTACATTTGACGGCTATAAGCTTATTTTCCAGGATTCAAGTATTATTAAGGGTTATTTGAATACAATATTTTATGTAATAGGAACAGTTGGTTTAGGCTTTGTACTTAATGTATTAGGTGGATATGCAATAAGCCAGAATACTAAATTATCAGGTATTATGTCATTATATTTATTAATTCCATTGTTATTTGGTGGCGGATTAATTCCAACATATATGGTTTTACATGCTTTAGGATTAGTAGGAACAAGATGGGTAATTATTTTGTTAGAAGCTACAATGGGTATGTATGTAATTTTAGGTTCAATGGCATTTAGAGGTGTCCCGGCATCTACAGTTGAATCAGCAAGACTTGATGGAGCAAATCATTTTCAGGTAATGTTTCAGGTAATGTTCCCACAGTGTAAGGGAATGTTTATGGTAACTATCCTAATGACATTTGTAGGCTCATGGAACTCATGGATGAATGCAAAGATTTACCTTGCAGGAGAAAGAGATAAATGGCCTATTCAGCTTTGGATTCAGCAGATTATTGCAGATAATAAATCAATATTTACAATGGCAAATCCGGATTACAACAGATACTTAATTCAGTATGCGGTTATTGCAGTATCAACATTACCTATTTTGATTGCAATACCATTCTTACAGAAATATATTGAAGCAGGAGCTTTACAGGGAGCTATTAAAGAATAGGAGGAAATACAAATGAGAAAGAAGGCATTAAGCTTATTATTGGCAGTTACTACAGTAGTTAGTGGCCTGTCATTAACAGGATGCGGAAGCAGCTCTGATGATGCACATACTTTTACAATATGGAAAGCACAGGGCGTAGCATCAAGTTATTACACAGATTTTGCAGAAAATCCTGTAATAAACTACATTACAAAAACAAAAGAGTTTGAAGGTGAAGATGGAGAAAAGTCAAAGATTAATTTAAAATTCCAGATTCCAACATCAGGAAGTGAAGCAGATTCATTTAATGCGATGTTATCAACAGGAACATATCCTGAAGTAATGGAAATGACATATTGCTCATCATCTGTTGAAGAATTATACAAGAACGGAACAGTATTAGACTTAACAGATTATGTAAATAAATATATGCCTAACTATAAGAAATATATTGAAGAACATCCGGACCTTGCAACAAACTATACAACAAATATAGATGGAGAAGAAAAATATATTCAGCTTGCTTCATCTTATGATGAACTTAGTATGATGGATCAGTTCTGTGGTTACTGTTACAGAAGAGACTGGATTGTAAAATACGGCAAACAGCCTGACCAGTTATGGACATATGATAAGAAAAAGAATAAGAAAGTATATAAAGACAATCCTAATGCAGGAAAGAGCTTTTCAGGATATTATTCAAAAGATAAAGACGGAAATGATATTCATGAAACAGAACTTAAAGATAACGTAGATGGAGATAGCTGGGTAGATGATGTAGTATTCCCAAGTGGAAATTCAGACCCTACATATATTAGTGACTGGGAATGGATGCTTCAGATTCTTAAGACAGCAATTGATGATCAGAAGATAACAGACGGATATACAATGAGTTTATGGTATCCGGGTGTAGTTGCTAACGGTGAATTAGTAAGTTCATTTGGTGGTGGCGGACCGTTCTACTACATTGATCAGGAAACAGGTAAGGCAGCATGTGGTCTTGACGGCGAAGGATTTAAGACATATATGCAGGTTATGAACAAATGGTATAAAGATGGTTATATTGATCAGAACTTTGATGAAAAGAGCAGCAACTCATTCTATCAGGTAGATGAAACATTAGTATATCAGGGTAAAGTTGGATTATGGCTCGGTATTGCATCTAACTTAGGTACAAGAATCGTAAACGAAGAACAGACTAATACTAAGGGTGCAGTTGTTTATGCATCAGCATTACCAATTAATGATGAATATGGTTCAGACAATGTTAAGTGGAAAGAACCATACTGTATGTATCAGGGAGGCTTAGTAGGCCAGGGATTCTGTATTACAGACAAAGCTAAAGAAAAAGATATAGTTCAGTTCTTAAAATTCTTTGATTACATGTTCTCAGAAGAAGGCTCATTATTAAATACAATGGGACTTAGCAAAGAACAGTATGAAGAAGTTGAAGATCCAATTTATAAGAAATTCGGATTAACAGAAGGTGCTTATACAAAGAATGATGACGGAACATATAAGTTCTGTGACATATTAAAACAGAATGATAATGACATTCAGGGAGCGATGACTCTTAACGGATATATTGGTTTGAAATGCAATTCAAAGATTGACTGGGGTTATCCTGAAACATATCAGCACAGCAGAGAATTATGGTTAAAGTATAAGGCAACAGGATTCTTTGGAAGTACATACAACAGTAGAATTTCAACAGATGATCAGAAGACAGTTAACCAATACTCATCTAAACTTTCAAGTGAATATGTTTATGTAGAAGTTCCTAAATTCATAAAGGGTACAAATAATTTTGATAGTGATTATGAGTCGTTTGTACAGGGATGTAAGAAGAGAGGAATGGATAAGATTACAAAGATTTATCAGAATGCAATAGAAGCAGTTGAAGAGGCTAAGCAAAGACTTGGCGTTTCAACAGAAGCAGAAACAACAGCTTCTGAATAGATGTTAAATAGTAGAGAGGGTTTTTTAACCCTCTTTATTATTAAAAAAAGAAATTACGAGGTGCTTAAATGAACAGCGAAAAATATAATCCATGTAATGATGAAGTATATTCAACACCATATATAGATAAAAAAGAATGGAGAAAAGTAGAAGACACAGACTATTTGTATGTTCATGGTGGTTTTGAAAATACAGATACAAAGTTTTCATTTTTCTTTCCAAAGAAGGAAAATTATGAAGGCAGATTCTATCATTTTCTTTCACCATTTCAGGGAAGCGAAGATTCATCTGAGAGAGAACCTAATATGATTTTTGCCATAACTCATGGCGGATATTTTGTGGAAACCAATATGGGTGGAACTTTAGGCGGCGGAGAGATTTTATTTCAGTCAAGTGCTGCCTGTGCCAACTATTCAAGAACAGTAGCTGTGGATGTGTATGGTTATGAACACAGACCATATGGTTATGTATTTGGTGGAAGTGGCGGAAGCTACAAGACTATGGGCTGTCTTGAAAAAACAACAGGAGTATGGGACGGAGGCGTTCCATTTGTAATAGGAAATGTAATGGCAATACCAAACTCAGGTCTTATTTGTGCTTACTTACAAAGAAGTATGAACGATTACATAGATTCAATTAAGGATGCAATGGAACCGGGAGCAGACCATGACATATATGCAGGAATGGATGAGGAAAGTAAATCTATAATCGATGAAGCTTTTGCATTAGGAGTACCTAAGGATACTATGTTTTGTTTTCAGAAAGATAGTATGGAACAAGGCTCATTACCGGTACTTATTCCGGCAATAAAGTCAATGGATCCTACATACTTTGAAGATTTTTGGACAAAAGAAGGTTACAAGGGATTTGATAAAAATAGTTTTGAATATAAGAACAGAATCAAACATAAGGCTAAAGTAGTTTCAACATCAGGACCTTACAGAGAAGACAAGGCAGCAGGAAATGATGAGGGAACAGGCACAGATGACGCATGGAAGAGACTTACAACGAACAAAGACATTCAGTTGTGGATTGAAGTAGATTCAGTGCCGGGAGATGATAAGCCTTTAGATGGTTCTAACATTAGAATTACAACAGGCAAGTCAGAAGGAGCAGAATTACCTATTTACAAGATAGAAGGAAACAAGGTTTTTGTTGTTTTCGGACTTGATATTGAAGGGGCTAATAAGATTATTGAAAATATTAAAGCCGGAGATGAAGTGGTGATAGATAATTCAGATTTCTTAGCTTTACAGACATATTACAGACACCAGGTTCCGGGAAATGAATGGACACCATATTTTGATGTTTATAAATATTTGCAGAATGAAGATGGAACACCTAAATATCCACAGCGTGGAATGTTACTGGGACCACTTTTCTCAATGAATGGTGGTGGTTTCGTTCAAAGTGGAAGTATTGAAAGTAAGATTATTATTGCCTGCAGTCTTGCAGATGCAGGTGCAATGCCATGGATGGCAGATTGGTATAAGCGAAAAATTAAAGAAACTCTTGGAGAAGAAAAGGGAAGTGAAAGCGTAAGATTATTCTTTACAGAGCATGCACTTCACGGTGATGATGCCGGTTTTGAAGACACACATTACGTTTCATATCTTGGAAGTTTGTACCAGAACCTTATTGATATTGCAAAATGGGTTGAACAGGGCATAGAGCCACCAAAGGAAACAGTATATGAAATTAAAAACGGACAAGCAATAGTTTCAGATAATGTTAATGAAAGATGTGGACAGCAGCCTATAGTTCACTTAACAGTTAACGGTAAAGACAGAGCTGACGTATCAGTAGGTGAAAAAGTTGAACTTAATGGAGTAATTGAAATTCCACATAATACAGGAAAAATAACAAAAGCTTATTGGTATTTTAATGATGGAGAGAAAAGTCAGAAAGCTGAAATCAAGTTAGAAGATAATGACGAGAAATCTATTGTAACAACTAAGACTAAGTATGACAAACCGGGAACTTATTTTGTAACACTAAAAGGTGTAAGTAACAGAAATGAAGATGACAAATTTACGGATATTCTTAATCTTAGAAGAGTGAGAGTAGTTGTAAAATAAAAAAGTTTTAACAAAAGTTCTAAATGAAAAGTTTGGGACAGTACTTGGAGGAGTAGCGATGGACACAAAAGAAATAATAAAAAATATGTCATTGGAACAGAAAGCTAAGATGTGTAGCGGAAAAGCTTTCTGGTGCATGAATGGCGTAGAAGAGTATGACATACCTTCAATTAATTTAAGTGATGGACCTAATGGTCTTAGAAAACAGGAAGCTGAAATGGACCATTTAGGAATTAAGGAAAGCATTGTATCTGTATGTTTCCCAACGGCGGCAGGTGTGGCTTCATCATTTGACAGAGATTTAATTAAATCAATGGGTGAGACTTTAGGAAATCAGTGTCAGGCAGAAGATTTAGGTATTTTACTTGGGCCGGGAGTTAATATTAAGAGAACTCCATTATGTGGAAGAAACTTTGAATACCTGTCAGAAGATCCATATCTTGCAGGACAGATGGCAGCAAGCTACGTTAAAGGTCTACAGAGCAAGGGAGTAGGTTGCAGTGTAAAACACTTTGCAGTTAACAATCAGGAAACTGACAGAATGAACGTTGATGCCATTGTCGATGAGAGAACACTAAGAGAAATATATTTATCTGCTTTTGAAACAGTAGTTAAGGAAGCAAAACCAAAAACAGTTATGTGTTCTTATAATAAGATTAATGGAACGTATGCATCTCAGAATAGAAGATTGTTAACAGAGATTCTTAGAGACGAATGGGGTTTTGACGGTTTTGTGGTATCTGACTGGGGAGCTACCCAGAGTCTTCCAAAGGGAATTAGTGCAGGTTTAGATTTAAGAATGCCGGGTTCTAAGGATAAAGAAGTAGAAAGATTAATCGAAGCTGTTAAGAATGGAACAGTTGATGAAAAAGATGTTGATAAAGCAGTAGAACGAATGATAGATGTTATTAAATTCGTAAAATCTAACCGTGATGAAAACGCAGTATATGACAGAGAAAAAGACCATGAAAAAGCAGAAAAAATTACAGAAGAAACAACAGTTCTTTTAAAGAATGAAGGAAATATTCTTCCACTTAATTCAGAAAAGAAGATTGCAGTAATTGGTCAGTTTGCAAAGAAACCAAGATATCAGGGTTCAGGTTCAGCTCATGTTAACGCATACAAAGTAGACAATGCTTTTGATGCTTTATCAGAAAGAATAAACATTGAATATGCAATGGGTTATGACTTAGAAAAGAATGAAGTTAATGAGGAACTTATAAATGAGGCAGTAAGTGTGGCAGAAAATTCAGATATCGCAGTAATTTTTGCAGGCTTGCCTGATGCTTACGAATCAGAAGGAATTGACAGAAAAGATATTAAACTTCCTAAAGAACAGGATGAACTTATAAGCAGGGTAGCTAAGGCACAGCCTAATACGGTTGTAGTTTTGCATAATGGCTCATGTGTTTCAATGCCTTGGGTAAATGATGTGGCAGCAATTCTTGAATTATATTTAGGAGGCGAGGCAGTAGGAACAGCTACAGCAAAACTTTTAATGGGAGAAGCTAATCCATCAGGAAAGTTATCAGAAACATTCCCAATAAAGATTCAGGATAATCCTTCATATTTGAATTTCCCTGATATTAATGACAAGGTTGTTTACAGTGAAAGTATTTATGTTGGTTACAGATACTATGACACAAAAGAAATGTCAGTATTATTCCCATTTGGTCATGGACTTAGTTATACTTCATTTAAATATGATAACCTGAAAGTAAGTAAGGATGAATTTAGTGAAAAGGAACAGATTACAGTAAGTGTTGATGTGACAAATACAGGCGATTGTTTCGGTAAGGAAGTAGTTCAGTTATACATAAAACCTGAAAATGAACAGGGCAACAGACCGATACATGAATTAAAAGGTTTTGAAAAGGTAAGCTTAAACCCGGGAGAAACAAAAACTGTTGAATTTACATTAAACAAGAGAAGCTTTGCTTATTACAATGTTGACATGAAAGATTGGTATGTGCCAACAGGAGAGTATGTAATTGAGATTGGAGCTTCATCAAGAGATATCAGACTGGATAAAAAGGTTAAAATTAACTCAACTCAGGAAGTGAAAATGGTATTTGACATTGAAACTCCTATTGGCAGAGTTTTGAAAACTGAAAAGGGAATGGCAATGCTAGGTAAAGTATTAAAGGGCAACAATGAAAAAGAAGAAGATGACGACGAAGGTAAGTCACATACATTCTTCCAAATGCCACTTAGATGCCTTAACTTGTTTGGAAATGTTCCTGAAGAAGTAATTCAGAAGATAATTGATGAATTAAACAGCTAATAATTCAGAAATCTTTCAGATAATATTTTAATTAATATATTTGAACAGAGTTTATGGTAAAGATTTCATAGAAAGGAGGAAATGGAATTTAAATATTCCATTAAGTATAAATATGAGAAAAAAAGCAGTAGCGTGTATATTAACAACTTTAGTTTTAGCCCTAACAGGTTGTAGTGGAAGTAATGGTACAGCTAAAACGGATAATACAAAGGAGACTACAACAGTGGCAGAAGAAACAACAAAAAAGTATGATTATACAACTGAAAAAGTAATGTGTGATGTGGGAGACGGAAGAAATATTTATGGTATTCTTTATAGCCCAAAATTAGAAGAAAGTACACCGCAGCCTATAGTAATAGTAAGTCACGGTTATACAGGTGATTCTACATACTATCAATATTTTCAGAAGTATATGGCAACTAAAGGTGTTCAGACATATGCCTTTGATTATTGTGGTGGTTCAAAGAAAAGTAAAAGTGATACTGATATGACAAAAATGACTGTCATGACAGAAAAGGAAGAACTTGAAGCAGTGGTAAAGATGTTCCAAAATGACGAAAGAGTAGATAAGAACAAAATCTATATTATTGGTCATAGTCAGGGTGGACATGTAGCAACATTAGTAACAGATGAATTACAGGATCAGATAGCAGGATTGTTCTTAATGGCACCTGCATTCCATATGAATGATTCAGCTCACGAAAATTTTAAAAGTGTAAAAGACATTCCTGAAACTTTTGAAGTAGGTGGTGGAACAACAAGTAGAAATTACTGGAAAGTATTAAT
>OLPE01001946.1_pt1 | contig 9892 bp, 7 predicted proteins | sample 1671901 | NCBI WGS metagenome assembly OLPE01 (sample SAMEA3136624, study PRJEB25190) | human gut metagenome | biome: human gut; feature: human-associated habitat; material: faeces | place: Austria | collected 2013 | reverse complement strand
TGGGGAAATGGACGCCGCTGTTTTTTTCTGGCCGAAGGAGACTTGATTACAGTTCGTGTCGAAAAAAGGTGGTAAGATAGAACCATCCAAACAGACAGACGCCAGAGAAAGGAGACCACACATGGGATTTCTGGATTTTTTCTTTCAAACGGACATCAATGCCGGCCTGGCACAGTACCAGGCGGACCCCAAGGGAGTTTTGCTGGATGTGCGGACCCGGGAGGAGTACACCCACGGCCACATTCCCGGCAGTCAAAATCTGCCCTTGCAGGAGGTGACCCGGATCGGGACGATGGTGCCCGATCAGAGTACCCCCCTCTATGTTCACTGTTACAGCGGCGCCCGCAGCGGACGGGCGGTGACCGCACTGAGACGGATGGGATATTCCCATGTGAGCAACATTGGTGGAATCCGGGATTACCGGGGAAAGACGGAAGGAGGAAACTGAGCGATGAAAGTCATCATCATTGGCGGGGTGGCCGGCGGCGCCACGGCGGCGGCTCGGATTCGCCGGTTGGACGAGAAGGCGGAGATTGTCATCCTGGAGCGTTCGGGGTTTGTCTCCTATGCCAACTGCGGCCTGCCCTACTATATCGGCGGGGTCATCACGGACCCGGAGGAACTGACCCTGCAGACGCCCCAGGGGTTTTGGAACCGCTTCCGGGTGGACGTGCGGGTGCGCCACGAGGCCACCGCCATTGACCCGGCGGGCAAGCAGGTCACGGTCAAGAACTTAGAGACGGGGGAGGTTACGGTGGAGGGCTATGACAAGCTTCTCCTGGCCCCGGGGGCCGCCCCCACCCGGCCCCCGCTGCCTGGGCTGGACAGTCCCCGGCTGTTTTCCCTGCGGACAGTGGAGGACACGTTCCGGATTCGGTCGTTTGTGGAGCGGAACCGGCCCAAAACTGCGGTGCTGGCCGGCGGGGGCTTCATCAGCCTGGAGATGGCGGAAAATTTGGCGGAGATGGGAGTGGAGGTCACGATTTTGCAGCGGATTCCCCAGCTGATGAACCCGCTGGACTATGATATGGCCACCTTCCTCCACAGCCACCTGCGCCGCAAGGGAATGCATCTGCGGCTGAACACTGCGGTGGCCGGCTTCCGGCAGGAGGGGGAGACCATCTCTGCCTTGGTGGAGGGGGGAGAGGCCATTCCTGCGGACCTGGCCATCCTGGCCATCGGGGTGACACCGGAGAATGCCCTGGCGAAGCAAGCCGGCTTGGCCCTGGGAAGCCGGGGCGGGATTGTGGTCAACCAGCGGATGGAGACCTCCGTCCCTGACATCTACGCTGTGGGGGACGCGGTGGAGATTCCACACCTGGTGACCGGGGAGAACACCCTGATCTCCTTGGCGGGACCGGCCAATAAGCAGGGCCGGGTGGCGGCGGACAACATCTGCGGCGGAGACAGCCGCTACTTAGGCGCCCAGGGGTCCTCCGTTGTGAAAGTGTGTGAGCTGACGGTGGCCGCCACAGGCCTGAATGAAAAGGCGGCCCAGGCGGCGGGCCTGTCCTATGAGAAGATCGTACTGTCCCCGCTGTCCCACGCCGGGTATTATCCGGGAGGAAAACTCATGACCATGAAGGTCCTCTATGAGAAGGGGAGCCAGCGCCTGCTGGGGGCTCAGATTGTAGGCCATGAGGGGGTGGACAAGCGGATTGACGTGCTGGCCACGGCCATGCAGGCCGGGCTGCCGGTCACTGCCCTGAAAGACCTGGACCTGGCCTATGCCCCGCCCTACGCCTCAGCCAAGGACCCGGTGAATCTGGTGGGATTCATGGCGGAAAACCTGGAGCAGGGGGTGGTGAAGCAGTTCCACTGGGAGGACGTGGCTGGGCTGCCCCGGGACGGCAGCGTAACCCTGCTGGACGCCCGGACCCCCGGGGAGTACAGCGGCGGCTGCGCGGAGGGCTTTGTGAATGTCCCGCTGGATGAGCTGCGGGACCATCTGGGGGAGATTGCCCCGGGCAAACCCGTCTACGTGATGTGCCAGAGCGGCCTGCGCAGCTATCTGGCCTGCCGGATTCTGGCCCAGGATGGGTATGACTGCTATAACTTCTCCGGCGGCTACCGCTTCTATGAGAGCGTCCTGCTGGACCGGTGGACCCGGCAGAATGCCTATCCCTGCGGCGTGGAGCGGCCCTGAACAGCAAACACCCCCGTTGGGTTTCCTGCCCGGCGGGGGTGTTTGCCCTCTTTACATCCTGGCGGGAAGTGGGTATAGTAGGAGGGAACGATTTTTGGCAAGGGGGCGGGGCACGTGGACGACGCGGTGTGGAAGCAGACCTGGGGGGAGGCTCTGAATCAGCAGCAGGCGGCGGCGGTCCAGGCTGCCGACGGGCCGGTGCTCCTGCTGGCTGTGCCGGGCAGCGGGAAAACCACGGTGCTCATCCACCGCCTGGGCTATCTGATGGACTGCCGGGGGATTCCCCCGGAGCGGATTCTCACAGTGACCTACACGGTGGCGGCCACCCGGGATATGCGCGCCCGGTTTGCCCGGACCTTTGGAGAGGACCGGGCCAGCCGGCTGGAGTTTCGCACCATCAATGGCCTTTCCGCCCGGATCATTCAGTATTACGAGCGGGCCATGGGCCGACGGGCTTTTCAGCTGGTCACCGACGAGGGGACACTCTCCTCCCTGGTGGGGGAACTGTTCCGGGCGTGCACTGGGACCTTTGCCACAGAGAGCACCATCAAGGGGCTGCGGACCGCCATCACCTACGGAAAGAACCGGCAGATGTCCCGGGAGGAGATGGAGGCGTTGTCCACCGGGGAACTGCCTGTGGCCCAGGTTTATCAGGCCTATTGCCGGGTGCTCCGGCAGCGGGGCTGGATGGACTATGACGATCAGATGGTGTACGCGGCGCAGATTCTCCGGCGGCATGGGGAGATTCTGGCCTACTTTCAGGAAAAATACACCCATCTCTGTGTGGATGAGGCCCAGGATACCTCCCGCATTCAGCATACCATTCTCCGTCTGCTGGCGGGAAGGCGGCGAAACCTCTTTTTGGTGGGGGATGAGGACCAGAGCATCTATGGGTTTCGGGCGGCGGAACCTGGGGCTCTGCTGCGGTTTGAGCGGGATTACCCCGGCGGGCGGGTCCTTTTCCTGGAGAAGAATTACCGCTCCACCCAGACCATTGTGACGGCGGCGGATGGGTTTATCCGCCAGAATCACAACCGGCGGGACAAGCACATGACCGCAGCCCGGGGCCCGGGACCTGCCCTGGAGGAACTATGGGTCTATGACCGGGCGGCGCAGTATGCCTATCTGGCCCGTCTGGCCCGGGACTGCCCACAGGAGACCGCTGTTTTATACCGAAACAATGAGAGCGCCCTGCCGGTGCTGGACCTGCTGGACCGGCAGGGCATTGCCTGCCGGTGCCGGCAGATGGACGGAACCTTTTTCACCCACCGGGTGGTCCGGGATATGGCGGACTTTTTTACCTTTGCGGTCAACCCGGCGGATGGAGCGTGCTTTCTGCGGATGTACTACAAGCTGCGGGCGGGGATCACCAAGGGCGCCGCGCAATGGGCGGTTCAGACGGTCGTGGCGGGGGAGAGCCTGCTGGATGTGCTGTCCCAGTGTCCCGGCCTGTCCCAGTGGAGCAGGGGCCAATGCCGGGCCCTCTCCGTCCACTTTGCCCGGCTGCGGGAGGAGCGGGGGGACTGGGCCGTGGACCGGCTCCGCCACGCCATGGGGTATGGGGAGTACCTGAAGGAGCGGGGCGGCGATCTGGGTAAGCTGGATATTTTAGAGGCACTGGGACGCCATGTGCCCAATTTGGGGGCCCTTCTGGACCGCCTGGAGGAACTGCGGACGCTGGTGCGGCAGGAGAGACAGGGGCCTGCACAGGGGCTGATCCTCTCCACCATTCACGCCAGCAAGGGGTTGGAATACCAACGGGTGATCCTGATGGATGTGGCGGACGGACTACTGCCCTTGGTGGAGGCGCCGGTGGGGAGGAACCCTGACCCGGCGGCGGTGGAGGCCTATGAGGAGGAGCGCCGGCTCTTCTATGTGGGGATGACCCGAGCCAAGGAGACACTGGCGGTGTTTCGCTTTCAAAAGCCCGGCCTGGCCAGCGCCTTTTCGGAGGCCCTCTTTCCCCCAAAAGCCAAGTCCCAGCCGGTCCGGGCCCGTCCGAAGCCGGCGGAGGACAGTCGGGCGGAAGGGGCACCCGACGGAACAGGGTATTTCCCCGGCGTTTCCGTGACCCACCGGACCTTTGGCAGCGGGAAAGTGGTCAGCCGGCAGGGGGACATTGCCACCATCCTGTTTGAGGGGGGACAGGAGAAGCGCATCGCCCTCTCCGTGGCGCTCCGGCGGCGGCAGCTGTGGAGGAGCCGGGAGAAAACCGGATAACCTGAGAACAAGCCCTGCAAAAGCAGGGCTTGTTTCAATCGGATAGAATGTTTTCCTTGGAGGGTGGCGGCAGAACCTCCCAGTGAAATGTTTCTCCCTCCAAGGTCAGCCAGCGGAAGAGCCCGTCCTCATAGAGCAGGCAGCTGTGAGGGGACCCGCCCCGGGGCAGAGAGACCGAGCCGGGATTGGCGCAGAACAGATCTCCCACCCACTGCCAGGAGGGAATGTGGGTGTGCCCGGACAAAAGGACCTGGGCGGCCCCGATGGGGGGCGGATTGTGGGGGCCATACCGATGGCCATGGGTCAAAAAGACGGACAGGCCCTCCCAGGAAACGGTGGCGGAACCGGCGTACATGGGAAACGCCGGCCCCAGGGCGCCCGCGCCGCGGTCACAGTTTCCCTCTACCCACAGAATCTCCCGGGCCAGGGGGCGGAGCAGCTGGATGACCTGATGGGGGTCGTATTCATACTGGGGAGCATAGGACCCGGAATAGACCAAGTCCCCCAGCAGGATAAGCTGCTGGGCGCCTTCCTGCTGATAGCGTTCCAACAGCTGCCGGCAGAACCGGGCGGAACCATGGAGATCGGACGCGATGAGTCGCTTCATGGGGAATCACCTCGCAGCTTAGTATACCGAATTTGCCGCCAAAGAGCAAGCAGAGGAAAAAGACCGGAAATCCAAGATTTTTCTCTGTTCCCTGGCGCAGGGACATGGTATAATGAACCCGTCCGCGAAAACCAAACACCACGGAGGTGGCTTTTATGATAGAAGACGCAAAACGATCCATTGCCTTTCTTTGTCCAGTCTGCCGGCAGCCGGTGATCTTGGAGAGGACGGTGTTTCAGCTGGCGGCATCCGGCAGCCGGCTGCCCTGTCCCTGCGGGAAATCCGCCCTTACCGTCTCCCTGATGGGGGACCAGGTCCGCCTGACGGTGCCCTGCCTGTTTTGTGAGCAGGAGCATACCGTGTCCTGCTCCACAGCGGCGTTCCTCCAGGAGAAGACGCTGGCCTTTTCCTGCGCCAATTCCGGGCTGGACTGCTGCTATGTGGGGGAAGAGGCGTCGGTCTTTGCCGCCATGCGGCGGCTGGAGGAGACGGTGGATGTGCTGGAGTCAGAGGCGGGCGCCCAGGGAACCTTTCTCAACGACCTGGTGATGGAGGAAATCCTGGGAGAACTGCGGGACATTGGCCGGCGGGGCGGCATCTCCTGTACCTGCGGATGCAGGGAGTGGAAGCTGAAGATCAATTACAGTTCGGTGGAGCTGTTCTGCGCCCAGTGCGGCGGTGCGCTGAAACTCCCTGCGGCGACCATGTCGGACATTGAGGACCTATGTTGTAAGCCGACGCTTACCATTCGGGGCGGGAAACCGCCGGAAGATGCCAAGTGAGAAAATAAAAAAACGCTCCCAACCTGGGCGCACATCCAGGCACCTGCGGCATAAGATGGACTGAGATCGCAAGACGGTCTCCATCTCTGACAGGAGGTAATTGTCTATGTGTTGTAACAACGGTTGGGGTGGTAACAGCTGCCTGTGGATCATTCTGATCCTGATCATCATCTTCTGCTGCGGCTGTGGTTCGAACAGCGGCTGTGGGAATAACTGCGGGTGTGGCTGCGGCTGTGGCTGCGGCAACAACTGTGGTTGCGGGAATAATTGCGGCTGCGACTGCGGCAACAACTGCGGCTGCGGCTGCTAAGACACGTACCATAGCCTGCGCACGTTCCTGCGTCACCGGCAGAGAGCAGCCCCGGGATATTCCGGGGCTGCTCTCCCTGGCCGGGGAAGGAAAAAATTTTGAAAAAATGAAAAATAAGACTTGCATTTTGTCTCTCCGTGTGCTATTATCTAAAAGCTGTCAGTTGACATGCGGCAGTAGCTCAGTTGGATAGAGTAACTGGCTACGAACCAGTAGGTCGGGGGTTCGAGTCCCTCCTGCCGTACCAAGCGCCTTCAATTTTTGGATTGAGGGCGCTTGTTGTTTTTATACGTTAAAAAGTACGCCGTGGACAACGGCACAGAGGTCCACGGCGTTTTTTATCAGGGTTTTGTTGCGGCGGCGCGGGGTTCTGCAGGCAAAGTATGGTGCAGAGAGCCCTGTAAAAGACGAAAGAATTCTGCTTCCGTGAGAAGGCAGAGGTTGGACTTCCCCTCAGCAAGAATGGCCCTGGCCTTTTCCTCCTTGTTGCTGACGGTGGCGGTTCCTCCTGGTCCATCGTATTGCCGTCCCACCACAAGAAAATCGGTTTTTCGGGAGACTGCGGTTTTGATGACCGCCCCCACGTTGACCGCCCGCTGCATGGCCTCCCGCCGGTCGATGGAGAGTTCCCCGGTGAAGACCACCGCCTTCTGATAGAGCGGGTGCTTCGGGTCGAAGAAGCTCACCTGGGGCCGGATTTCTTTGGGCCGGATGGGAGGACGGTACGCAGGCGAAACCCGTGGCTTACGCCGCTGGGACGGGGGCTGGGGGGCGACAGGAAGGGCCAGATCGGCCACCTCCTGAATGCGGATATGGGGCTGGGAGAAACAGAATTCCCCTAAGTTGAGACAGTGATTTGCCTGGATGCAGGCGATGGCGATCTGGGCGCAGGCCACAGCGTCGCATTCCGCGTTATGGTGGTGGGTGAGGGGAATGGCCAGGGCTTGGGCGCAGGCGGCCAGGTTCTTCCGGCCGGGGACCAAGTCCCGGGCCATGGCAATGCTGTCGATGTACTTAAAATCGGCGTATTGCCGGACGTAGGGGTCGCCGTAGGCCGCCAGAGAGGCCTTGATGACGGACATATCAAACCGGGCATTGTGCGCGATGAGGGCTTTGCCGGCCAGGAGGGGATGCAGCTCCTGCCAGACGGTGAGAAAATCCGGGGCGTGTTCCGTGTCCTCCGGGTAAATTCCGTGGACATGAATGTTGCCCTGGTCATATCTGTTGCCTGGCGGCTGGATCAGGTGGTGGGTGGTGGCGACCACCCTCAGCCCCACCACAAAGGCCAGGCCCACCGCGCAGGCACTGTTGGGGTCGCTGGTGGCTGTCTCAAAATCAATGGCGACAAAGTCCACATGTTGGTTGGCGGAAAGGGGGAGCGACTGTTTGTCGCGAACATCCATGGGGGATCACTCCGTTCGTCTTCTGTGCTGGGATTTGCAGGGGGAACCGGGAGGAACACAAGCCCCTCCGCAGATCCTTTCTTATTATAGTATCCTGGTTTGACTTGTCAAGCTGAGGGAGATTGGATTTAGGAGCACGGCGCGGAATGCTGACAGGATGACAGAAAAAGCGGTAGACTTCATGGCAAAAATTTGATATCATGACAAAAAAGGACCCGATTTGACCCAAAAATGCCAGAGGAGGGCGGAGCCATGCGAGAAAGAATCCGACGGAACGTGGGCCTTGGGATGGCGGTCATTTTGCTGGTTTCCTCTCTGGGGGTGCCGCCGGCGTCCGCGGGGACGGTGCGGGAGGGAAAGTCCCTGGCGGAGGCGGAGATGGACGTCCGCTCCGGGCCTGTGGAGTACAACGGGAGTGAGCAGAAGCCAAAGGTTTCGATTCATTTGGACGGTGTGCCTTTGCGGGAGGGGGTCGATTACCGGCTGTCCTATGCAGACAATCTGGATGCTGGGACCGCTGTGGTGATGGCAACAGGGACCGGCGCGTACCACGGCAGCCGGGAGGCAAAGTTTACCATTCTGCCCAGAACAGTATCTGCGCAGGCGCTTCAAATCGAAGCGGGCTGTCAGAAGGAATATGATGGAACAACGAAGGCTTCCCCAACGGTTTCCGTCCAGGTGCTGCCGGGGGACCAGGTGGAGGTGCGCTGTACAGCGGCCTATGACACCTGTTTCGTGGGCAGGGAAAAAACGGTCACGGTGTCTGGACTGCACTTTGGTGGCCCGGATGGGGACAATTACAGGCTGGAGACGTCGGACCTGGTACTAAAGACCACGGGACAAATCACCCCCCAACTGCCGGACTTCCAAAAGTCTGCTGCATTGGCCAAGGGGCATTCCCTGGACCTGCGAACCCTTTTCACGGACGCCTGGAAGGGGGAGGCACGGTTTCAGCTGACTGGCGAGGCCCTGGGCTGTACCTTGCAGGGGACAACCCTCACAGCGGGGCAGACACTTGGGACCGTCAAGCTGCAGGTGACGATGACTGGCTGGGATGAAAACGGAGACGGAATAGACGAGTACTCCGGGGACAGCGGCATTGACTACCTGACTGTGACGGTGGTGGATAAGGAAAGCCAGCCGCCTGGGAACGGCGGCGGGGTGGGGCAGCCTGGATTTTCCCTCCAGGGTCCCACTGCGGTGACCTACGGGCAGAGCATCTCCTTCCAAACCACTGGCGGGGCCGGCACCGGAAAGGTGACCTTCTGGGTGGAGCCCCGCAGCGGGCGGGGAGCGGCCACCATAGACAGCAACGGGGTTCTTCAAGGGACCCAGACGGGAAGCGTGCTGGTATACGCCAAGAAAGACGGAGACGACCGCTATGAAAGCATCCAGGCAGACCCCATAGAGGTGACCATTCGCCCGGCAAAGCTGACCATTCAGGTTCACAACAAAACCGCCGCTGTGGGCGATCCGGTTCCAGCCCTGACCCAGGCGGATTACACGGTCTCCGGTTTGGTGGGGCGGGACACCCTGGCCAAGGCCCCCACCCTCTCCTACGGTGCTGCCCCCAACCTCTCCCTGCCGGGGGTGGTCCCCATTCAGGCGGCCGGCGCAGTCGCCCCGGCGGGGGACAACTATGATCCCAACATCACCTATGTGCCAGGCACCCTGACCATCCGGGAGGTTCCGGTCTATCCCATCACCGTTGCCGCGATGGTGAACGGAGCGGTGGCCACGGACTGCCAGGCGGCGGAGCCGGGGACCACGGTGACCCTCACGGTGCGTCCTGCGGAGGGGGCGGTGACGGTGACCGCGCAGTTTGTCCAGGAGACACCGGAACAGGGCCCCTTCCCCTTTACGGACGTGCCAGAGACAGCCTGGTACTATGACAGTGTGGTCTATGTCTACACGCACGGTCTGATGAACGGCACAGGTCCCACAACCTTTCAGCCCAATGCACCCACCACCCGGGGCATGGTTGTGACCATTCTCTATCGCATGGAGGGAAGCCCCGAGGCGGCCAGCTGGTCCCCCTTTGGAGATGTAGACCCCAACGCCTACTATGCCGCGCCGGTGGCCTGGGCGGCGTGGAACGGCATTGTCAATGGGTATAGTGCCACTACCTTTGGTCCCCAGGACCGGGTAACCCGGGAACAGTTGGCAGCAATCCTGTACCGTTACGCCGAGTATAAAGGATGTGAGGTCTCTCAGCGGGGAGACCTGACGCAGTTTGTGGATGCCGGACAGATCCATACCTACGCCAGGGAAGCCCTCTCCTGGGCCAACCGGATGGAACTGATCCAGGGCAAGGGCAAAGGCATTCTGGATCCCAGAGGACTGGCAGCCCGAGCGCAGGTGGCCGCCATGCTCCAGCGGTTCCAGGAAAAAATTCTGGCTTGAGAAAGCGCTTTGCCGGACGGG
>OLPE01001938.1_pt1 | contig 9919 bp, 10 predicted proteins | sample 1671901 | NCBI WGS metagenome assembly OLPE01 (sample SAMEA3136624, study PRJEB25190) | human gut metagenome | biome: human gut; feature: human-associated habitat; material: faeces | place: Austria | collected 2013 | reverse complement strand
TAATTGTGGATATGCCTTGAACATTTCAATTGCACTGATACTTTTCAATGTTCTTCTGCATTATTACAGATCTTGTCAAATATATTGATACAGACCTGTTTTTCTTCTGTTAATCCACTTAAAACATTTTTTGCAAACTGTTTTTGTGCGTTATGTCCTGCTTCTATGATCAGTTCTGCCTTATCTAACAAAATAATTTCAATATGCTTTTTATTGTCTTTACTTTGTATTTTTTCAACAAGTCCTTTGTTTTCCAATTTCTTTAACGAAGTTGAAACATGGGATATTGTTGATTTTCTGATCTTTACTATTTCTGCTTTGTCAACCATTTATGACATTATACCCAGTGAAGTGAACTACATCGGTAATTGAATTACCGAGCATCAGATATATATGGCTTCGCCATACAGATTCTGGGTGCGTCCATGACACCTTTACTGCTACCTTTTTGAGGTTACACAGCTACTTTTATGATCAGGAATGAATTAAATTTTCCTTCATACACATAGTGTACCACATCTCCAAGAAAAGAACAAGTGTTCTATTTAAAAATTCAAAAAAGAGGAGACGTTAAAGTCTCCAATGTAACCTGTGGTTACGCGCTTTCATCTGCGGCAATTGAATTACCGAGGATTCCCGCTTTTTATCCTAAAAAATTTAGAAACATTCCCCACCGGGTGCACATTAAATAAAGAAACGCTAGTTTTAACAACTGTCTAAACTAGCGTTTCTTTATTTAAAACTTGTCTTATCGAAACTATTTAATCTTCTGACAAATTTCAATCACTTCTCCACAAGCACTTTCAATCTTGAAGCAGCGAGATCCTTTTTCCCAGAAGTTAAGGCTTGTCTCAATTCCGTCTGATACGATCTTATATCCGTTTACTTTGCAATATTCATAATCTTTTTCAAGATCAGATGAGCGATATGCGATATGGTCGATTCTTGTTGTTGCACCTCCTGGAAGCTGGTCTCTCTGAGAGATTTCATACATTTTTCCATCCTGAGGATTTTCAAGGAAATATACATTTCTTCCGCCCATTCCAGGGAATTTTCCTGCAACTTTAAATCCTAATTCTTCCTGATACCATTTTGCGTTTAATTCTACATCAGAACAATGAAGTCCGATATGATCCATAGGTAAATTTAACATTTGTTTGACTCCTTTTTTAGGTGATTTTATTGTTTTATAATACAGTTCTTTCTCCTGTCACGATCTCTTTTAAGCTGTCAACGATCTTGTCTGCGTCTTCCATCGTTGTTCCTGCTTTCAATGAGAATGAAACGGATTCTGCACTTTCAGCTTTACTTCTTCCGATTGCTGCAAGAATGTTAGAATTTGTTCCGATTCCTGCTTCAATTCCTTCTTCTTTCAAAGCTTTCTGTACAACTGCTGCAGATACATTTTTGATTCTGATATTTAAATGATTGGTGAGATGATGATCTTTGTGTCCATTCAATTCTACATCTTCAATCTCAGCAAAAATACGTTCACACATATGATTTCTGACTGGACGGATTTCTTCCATAAATGTTGTTGCCTTTGCTGCTAAACTTTCTGCCATATCTGACATCACTGTTAATGTTTCTTCGCTTAATGCAGTTTCTGACACATATTCTCCAGCTCCTGTGCTCTTTCTTACATATAAAAATCCCGCATTTTCAGGACCTCCAAAATAAGATGCATCTGCTGTCAGCATATCAATATGACTTCTTTCTACATTGATCGGCATTTTTCCAAATGCAAATGCTGCATCTGTATGGAAGATCACACCTTTCTCTGATGTCATTGTTCCGATTCCTGTAAATGGCTCAGAAGTTCCTGTCTGGCAGTTTGCTGCTGTCACTGAGATCAGTTCTGTGTTTTCTTTCAGTTCATTTTCGATCATTGCTACTTCCACACGGCCAGTTGTGATCGGATCTAAATATGTCACAACTGCGTCTTTTCGTTCTAATCTGGAACATTCATCCAATACTTCTGGATCTTCCATCGTCGTGATGATCACATGAGGACGTGCTTTTTTTGATGCTTTCACTACAGCTTTTAAAGCTTTTAAGTGTCCATCTGCTCTTCCTGATGTGAAATAAATCTCTTCCGGGGTTGCTCCGATGGATGCAGCGATCTTTTTACGTGCTTCGCTCTCGCAATTTTTCTTGCTCATCTTTGTTTTCCTCCTTTTATTTCTGTTTCGGATATTAAAATCTTTGATAAACAGATTTTATCTTTATTATAGATATTATTTTCTGCTATTTCAAGATTCAATGCATAATCCGTAAATTTGCACAAAAAAAGCATAGAACTTTTGGTAATATGTTCTATACTTTCTTTTTTATATCTATCTTTACAATTCTTATTTCTTCTGTAAGATAGAAATCGCTTTGTTTAATTGTTCGTCAGCTTTTGTCTTCATGTTATCTTTTACTTCGACATCTGGCTTGATTCCTTTTTTATGGATGTTATGTCCTGCTGGTGTGTAATAAGACGAATAAGTCAGTTTCACATAAGATCCATCACCAACTTCAAAGAATCCCTGTACGATTCCTTTTCCAAATGTTGTCTCTCCAACCAGCGTTCCGGCTTTATCATCTTTGATCGCACCAGAAAGGATCTCTGCTGCACTCGCGCTGTTACCATTAACTAACACGCATAGTGGCATATCAAGCTGTTCATTCTTTGTGTCTTTGTAATATTTCTTATTACCATTCTTATCTTCCGTATAAACAATCGTTCCTTTTGGAAGAATCTGTCCTGCAATATCCACTACACTTGTCAGTAAACCGCCAGGATTATCCCTAAGATCTATGATCAATTTCTTTGCACCTTGTTTCTTAAGACTTTTCAGTCCACTTCGAAACTGGCTGACTGTTACTTCATCAAATTCGGTGATCTGAAGATATCCGACTTTATCTTGTAACATCTTTGTTTCAACTGTTGGATTCTCAATCGATTGTCTTGTAAATGTATAAGTCTTTGATGTCTGATTTCTTGTAAATGTTAATTTAACTTTCGTTCCTTCTGCACCTTTGATCTTCTTAACAATATCATCTAGTGCATCCGATGTTTTTAATTTATAGTTTCCTACTTTTGTTAAAATATCCCCTTTTTTCAGTCCACTTCCGTCTGCCGGGCTTCCTTTCACTGGTTTCACAACTGTTATGATCCCTGTCTTTATATCCTGTGTAAGGTATATTCCAACTCCATAATAAACACCACTTGTAGATTGTTCTAATTCCTTAAAATCATCCTCTGAATAATACGTGGAATAGACATCTCCCAGTCCTGCAACTAAACCTTTGTAGGTACAATCTTCCAACTCACTCTTCTTAACAGAACCTTTATAATATTTATCAATGATCTGTTCTATCCGATTGATCTTTCTTGCTGTCTGTAAGGTCGTACTTGGGATCGCATAGGCACGATAAAGAAAAAATCCTTCCACAATACATACGACAACAAGTAGTCCTACAAGTATTTTTGAAAACTTCTTCATGAAATTAGTTCCTTTCTATTTATGTAATGACGTTATAAGTAATTTTGAGGATTTACATAATTTCCATTCTTTTTCACAACAAAATGCAGATGTGCACCAGATACCATACCAGTTGCTCCGGATTTTGCGATCGTCTGTCCTCCTGACACTCTTGCCCCTGAGGATACTAGAAGTTTGGAGCAATGCAGATACATCGTTTCCAGTCCATTTCCATGGCTGATCTTTAAGTAATTGCCATTGTATGCATTGTATCCAGCATCCACTACTGTACCAGAAGCTGCTGCTACGATCGTTGTTCCAGTTGAACATGGAATATCAATTCCAGCATGCAGTTTTCTGACTCCTGTAACTGGATGAATTCGGTAGCCGTACCCTGATGAAATACTATGACAAGACGGTACCGGCCAACTCAGATTTCCTGACGAAACTGTTGTTGCTGGCGATGTTGTCGTTGTAGTTTCTTTCTTGCTTTCGGTTGTAGCCTTTGATGTTGTATTCTTTGATGCCGTACTTCCTGTCATATTCTTTTCTGACTGTGCTTTCGATGTCGTATTGTCTGCATTACCGTCTTTCGCCGATGCAAGATCCATCTCTTCCTGTCGTTTCTCCTCTGCCTCAAACCATGCCAGTAACTCTTTATCAGATGCTAACTGTTTCTGGTAAGAAGCTAACTTAGATTTCTTCTTCGCAGCTGCCTGATCCAGTTTTTCTTTTTCTGTCTTTGCCTTAGCAGTCAAAGTCTTTGTATTTTGATAATCCTGTTTCAGACTCTTCGTTGCCATTCGGATCTTATCTTCCGTTGTCTGTAATTGCAGAAACATGTTACTGTCATATTTGGAGATCTTTGAAACATAATCAGCTCTTTTTAAGAACTCCTGAAAATTATTTGCTTCAAAAATGACTTCCATATATGCCATATTTCCATTTTCATATAGAAACTTAATGCGCTTACTCATGATCCTTGACTGATCTTCTTTGGATGCCTTTGCCTCTTTTAATTCCTGTTGTGTCTTCTTTAACTGTTTCTGTACAGAAATAAGCTTCTCTTGACATGCCTCATACGCATCATTGCTCTTTATCATTTTCTCATCAAGATCTTTGATCTCCTGCTGCATCTTGCGGCTTTGTTCTTCTAATTTCTTTGTTTCCTGCTTTACCTGTTGTTTTTTGGCTGCAGCAAACACTGTCGTCATAGGCAGATTCGAAGCGATCATGGCTGATATTAACATCATAATGATCCCCGCCTGATATCTTCTTTTCATGAGTTCCCCTTCCTAGACTTTTAAATACTTACGGATCGTGATAGAACTTCCAAGCAATCCGATCACGATTCCTACCAACAATGCTAACGGAAGTAAGTATAACATAATCTGCTGGATCGGTACAAATTTCATAAAGACTGTAACAACATGAAACTTATCATTCATCCAGTTGATAATCCCTTCATATCCTGCAAAAATAATCGCTGTTGGAATCAATGATCCCAAAATTCCTATGATCATTCCTTCTGCCTGAAATGGTGCTTTAATAAATCCATTCGCCGCACCAATCAGCTTCATAATTGAAATTTCCTCTTCTCTGACTGCAACTCCAATAGACACTGTGTTGCTCACGAGGAAAATAGAAACTGCCATTAAGATCAGAATGATCCCACCTGCAAGATACGTTCCCATTGTATTGATCTTCGTCATTCCTTCCGCCGCTCCTTCAGAATAACGGACTTTCCTAACACCATCAATCGTCTCTAAATGTGATACTACCTGTTTGTATGATTTTACTTCTTTTAATGTGATCTCATAGGAATCTGATTCTTTTAGCGGATTGTTCCCTTCGAACCCTTCAAGAAGCTCTTCATTTCCTTGAAATACATCCTTCTTATAGCTTTCCCATGCTTCTTCAGCAGATACATACCGCATCGTGGCAATATCTTCTTTTTTCTTTATTTCTTCCCCAATCTGATCTTTTCTTTCTGCAGAGATATCTGGTTCAAAAAAAACAGAAATTCCTACAGACTGTTCCATCTGCTGCATCGTTGACCTTACATTCAATGCTACAGATAAAAATGTTCCTAACAAAAAGACACAAGCAATGATCGTTCCCAGTGATGCTAATGAAAACATCTTATTCCTGAAAATATTCCTTGTGCCCTCTTTGATTCCATACAAAAATCTTCTAAATATCATAGGACCCCCTTATCTCATCCTGTTCTATATGTCCATCTTCGATCAAGATTACTCGTTTGCCCATCTCATTGACCAACTCTTTGTTGTGCGTAACAACTAAAACTGTTGTCCCACTCTTATTGATCTCTGAGAGAAGCTCCATGATCCCTTTGGCTGTCACAGGGTCCAGATTCCCAGTTGGCTCATCAGCCAGTAATAATACTGGATGGTTTACCAAAGCTCTTGCGATGGCAACTCTCTGCTGTTCTCCTCCTGACAATTCATTAGGAAAAGCATTCATGCGGTCTTTCAGCCCCACCATCTCAAGCATATTCTCAACCTGACGCTTAATATATCGGTGTGGTACTTCCACAACTTGCTGTGCAAATGCTACATTCTCAAAGATCGTCCGGTCTTTCAGCAGACGGAAATCCTGAAATACCATTCCCATCTGCCTGCGGAACTTCGGCAGATTCCTCTGTGTCAGTTTCTTATAATCTTGACCGTTTACTATGATCTGTCCACTTGTCACATCAAGTTCTTTCTGTAAAAGCTTCATCAGGGTTGTCTTCCCTGATCCGCTCTTACCTACGATGAAAACAAATTCGCCTTTCGCAATGTCTAATGAGACATCCTCAAGTCCTATATTCCCTTTATTATATTCTTTCGTTACATTTTTTAATGTGATCATCATATTCTAGTCCATTGTATCCATATGTTTCATATATTTTACTACCATCAGTGCAATCTTAAATGCGATTGCATCTTCAAAATTCCTCAGATCCAGATTCGTATTCTTCTGAATCTTATCCAGACGGTATACGAGTGTATTTCTATGAATAAACAACTGTCTGGATGTTTCTGACACATTCAGATTATTCTCAAAGAATTTATCAATCGTTGCCAGTGTTTCTTCATCAATGGAGTCTGGAGAATAATCTCCAAACACTTCACGGATAAACATCTTACATAATGGAAGTGGAAGTTGATAGATCAGTCGTCCAATTCCTAACTGATTGTATGCGATCACACTCGCATCCTCATAGAAGATCTTGCTGACTTCCAATGCGATCTGTGCCTCTTTATAAGATCTTGATACATCTTTGATCGTCTCTGCAACATTACCGATCGCAATCTTGGCATCTTTGATCCCATATTCATTCAGCCCTTCTTTAATCTCTTTTGCATGCTGAATAAACTGTGCCTGTCCTTCATTCCCATTCACTGGTGTTACATAAACGATACTCTTCTCGTCCACTGCCGTAATAAAATCTGAATCTGCTCCGCTTTCAACCTCTTTCGTAGCTTCTAACAGATTCTGATCCTTCTCGTATTCTGCCTGAATCAAAAATGCAACTCTTCTCTGTTCCACTTCAATATGCAGCTTCTTTGAGCGGTTATAAATGTCAACCAATAATAAGTTATCTCTCAACAGGTTCTTTACAAAGTTCTCTTTATCCAGTCTCTCCTTATATGCAGTCAAAAGATTCTGTATCTGCATCACTGCAAGCTTTCCGACCGTATATGCATTCTCGCTCATTCCAGTAGCCAGAAGTATATATTCCAGTCTCTGATCATCAAAAATCTTAAAATATTGAAAACCATCGATCACCTGGCTCTCTGCCATAGAATCTGCAAATTCTTCCGCATGTTGTGCTAATGCATCGGTTATCTCCATTGTTGTTACAACTATACGTCCTGACAGATCTAAAATACACAGATCGATCCCGGTTACTTCCTTCATTCCATTAATTGTCTCTTGTAATATCTGATTTGAAATCATCCTTTATCAACCTTTCATATTTGCCGTTCAACCTTTTCTTTTACTATACAGCATTTTAAACAAAAAAAAAAGAAAAATTTAGTAATTTTTTTATATCATTGTCTATTTTATACAAATATCTAGCAGAAAATCTTTATTTCATTGACCATAAATATCTCTTTTTAGCCGTAACCCCTTCATATAACAAAGAAAAACATCTCAATCGTTCCTGAGATGTTTTTCGTGATATTTTATAATAATATTTATGAATGTATTTTAAATCTCGTCTTCTGATCCAACAATTATACAAATTCTTGCACCGCTGTCAACACTTCCAACTTCATATTCTGGATTCTTAAAATAACTTTTCAGATCCTGTCCTAAATCTTTACTTTCTACTATGATCTTTGTATGTGTTAAAACACCCTGTCTGTTTGTTCTTACAGATCCTACACTGTATCCGTCACTTGCCAGTTTATCTTTCCATCTTCCTGCAAGTCCTGAGATTCTTGTTGAATTCTGAATCTCGATCGTTATATTCTTTGAAGAAGATGCTGAACTATCAGATTTGGTTGTTGTTGACTTTGCTTCTGTTGTGCTCAATGCCGAACTTAAGTCTCCTTCTTCTGATAACATCTCATCAAAGACTCTCTTGGCTTCTTCTGTATCTAATTCAAACTTTCCATTGGATTCTGTTCCATCTAACACTTTGAAATTTAAGTTCTTATCCTTAATTCCATGCATTCTCTCAAGACTTGTCGCTGCTTCTTCATAAGAAGCATCTGTCTTCACCGCATCAAAATAATTCTGTGCATATTCACGATATTCGGATAATGTCTTATCATTCAATGCAGATGCAACTGCCACGCAGATCTCTCCTGTAATTTCTGCCTGCTTGTTCTTATCTGTAAAAATATCACTCTCACTTAATAATGAATAGATTGCTGTTCCATTCAGGCTGTTCTCCCCAGCACTTAATGTTACATATTTATCTGTAGAATCTGTATAAGCCATTGCTTCATCAAATTCTATTTTGACATCTCCTGCCTGATTCATCAGTTTCACAAACTTCTTATGTGATATCAGTTCATAGGAATTAATAGAAATTCCCAGTGTCTTCTCAACCTGCTGTCTTAACAACTTTCCATTCTTTCTTGTTGCTTTGATCACATCTGCAACCGTCGCTTTGCTAACGCTAGTTCCCAGTGTCTGTTCGACTGCCTGTTTTCCCTTCTTCGTCAATGTAAGATTCATATCTTGTCTAAGTGGTACAAAAATCATCTCCTGATTCTTGTTATGATATATTCGAATCACAATGGAATTTCCTGTCTGGATCATTCCAACGTCTACTCTTTCTTTGCTTTCTTCTTTTAACTGCTTTGCGATTTCTGCTTTCTTGTCTTTCTTTAATTTATTTGAAAAATATGTCTTAAATCCAAAAAAGCTTGCAACTCCACCGATGGCTGTCACCAGTATCACTGCAAGAATCCTGGCAAATATGGCTTTGGCACCTAATTTACTTTTCTTCTTCTCTGCCATGTTCCTGCTCCTTCCGTTTATAAACTTTGTTTAGTATAACAAATTATTCGATTTATTTCAACAATCCTCTATGTTATAATTCTGTATAATCGCCTTAATATTTTCTTAATCTGCAACATTTCTCATCGTTGATCAGATTGATCATATCAAGTGCTAAGAAATTTTATAAGATTTACGAGGTATTTTCTATGAAAACAGTACTCATAACTGGCAGTTCCAGAGGAATCGGACGTGAAACTGCCATATATTTTGCACAACAAGGATGGAACGTGATCATTCATGGCTTCCGCCATCCTGAAAAACTAGAATCCCTAAAAAATGAAATTCTTGAAGAGAACGTGTCTTGCTTATCTTTTTGCGGAGATATCAGTGATCCTTCTTTTGTAGACGAAATGATCAAACAGTCCCTCCTTACTTTTTCTAAGATCGACTGTCTTGTAAATAATGCCGGAATCTCTCTGGTGGGATTATTTACAGATGCAACGGTAGATGATTGGAATCTGATGATCAACACAAATTTAACTTCTGTTTTTACAACCTGTAAAAATATCGTTCCCCATATGCTTCATCACCATGAGGGAAAGATCATCAATATTTCTTCCATCTGGGGAGATGCCGGCGCTTCCTGTGAGGTTTTATATTCTACAACAAAAGGTGGTATCAATGCTTTTACAAAGGCTCTGGCAAAAGAGGTTGCTGCAAGCAATATTCAGGTAAATGCGATCGCTTTTGGGATGATCGATACGGAGATGAATGCGGAGTTTGATGAAGAAGATCTTGCCTTGATCAAAGAAGAAATCCCTGCGGACTATATTGCCAGTCCAAAAGAAGCGGCACAGATGGTTTATCATGTGGCAACGTCCCCTGCTTATATGACAGGACAGGTTATTACATTCTCTGGGGGATGGTATTAAATTTTAATTTGCTGGTTTGATGACGGAAATTATTGGTGGAATATTATAAAA
>OLPE01001933.1_pt1 | contig 9941 bp, 6 predicted proteins | sample 1671901 | NCBI WGS metagenome assembly OLPE01 (sample SAMEA3136624, study PRJEB25190) | human gut metagenome | biome: human gut; feature: human-associated habitat; material: faeces | place: Austria | collected 2013 | reverse complement strand
AAGCAATATTGATGATAAAAACAAGGTTCGGGATTATCTGGGAAAGATCCTTTCCTCCAGTAACCATCTGCTTTCCCTGATCAATGATATCCTGGATATGAGCCGGATTGAGAGCGGAAAGATCCATCTGGAAGAAACGGAGGTCAGTCTGTCGGATGTGCTTCATGATCTGAAGACGATCATCAGCGGGCAGATCCATGCGAAGCAGCTGGAGCTTTATATGGATGCCATGGATGTTGCGAACGAGGATGTCTATTGTGATAAGACGCGGCTGAACCAGGTGCTTTTGAACCTGCTGTCCAATGCCGTCAAGTTTACGCCTGCAGGCGGGACCGTTTCTGTCCGTCTGAAGGAGTATCCGGGGACAATCAGCGGCAGTGAGCTGTACGAGATCCGGGTGAAGGATAACGGAATCGGCATGAGTCCGGAATTTGTACAGAAGATCTTTTCTCCTTTTGAGCGGGAGCGGACTTCCACAGTCAGCAGGACCCAGGGCACAGGACTTGGCATGGCGATCACCAAGAACATCGTAACTATGATGGGAGGAACCATTGAGGTTCAGACAGAACAGGGAAAGGGTACCGAATTTATTGTCCGTCTGCCATTGCGGATTCAGCCGGAGCATCACCGCATAGAGAAGATCGCAGAGCTGGAGGGTCTTAAGGCATTGGTGGTAGACGATGACTTCAATACCTGTGACAGTGTGACAAAGATGCTTGTAAAGGTCGGGATGCGTTCAGAATGGACACTTTCCGGTAAGGAGGCTGTGTTGCGTGCACGGCAGTCTATGGAGCTGGGGGATGCATTCCATGCTTATATCATCGACTGGCGGCTGCCGGATATGAATGGCATTGAGGTCACGCGTCAGATCCGCAGTCTCGGAGACGACACGCCGATCATTATCCTGACTGCGTATGACTGGTCCGACATCGAAGTAGAAGCCAGGGCGGCAGGGGTGACTGCATTTTGTGCGAAGCCGATGTTTATGTCAGATATCAGAGAGACGCTGATGGCCGCCATCGGACAGAAGCAGGCCGGGGCAGAGGATCATATTCTTCCAGCGGCAGATTTAGATTTCAAAGGCAGGTGCGTACTGCTTGTGGAAGATAATGAACTGAACAGTGAGATCGCTGTGGAGCTTCTGAATGAATATGGGTTCCTGGTTGATACGGCAGAAAACGGAGCAGAGGCAGTGGAGAAGGTGAAGAATTCCGCACCGGGCGAATATGATCTGGTGCTTATGGATGTGCAGATGCCAGTGATGAACGGCTACGAGGCCACGGAGAAGATCCGTGCACTGGATGATCCGGCTCTGGCTGGAATCACGATCCTTGCCATGACGGCCAATGCCTTTGACGAAGACAAAAAGAAAGCCCTGAACTGTGGTATGAATGGATTTTTATCCAAGCCGATTGTTATTGACGAACTGATCGCTACATTACAAAACAACCTGAAGTGAGGTCAGGACAGCCCCGGCGCAGTAAATTTTTCGCTGTAATGAATGTGCATGTCCTCCCAGTCCGCGAACAATACATAATTGCGGAAAAGGTGCTACTGAAAAATATTGTGATAGAGGATAGAATTACACCTGGAAGGAATGATTAAGCACAGCATGCTGAATAATTTGAAGGATCGTGTGACGCGCATGGTCCTTTTATTATGGGTTTAACATGAAGGATTTAGCTGAGAGATTTTGATTATATTACAAGCCCTGTGAAGTTGCTGATACCTGAAGGTGTTCAGATAGTTGCCAGTATTCACGAACATAAAGGCAAACAGGGACAATTTCTGGAAGCAAATATAGATGAACTGAAAACACTTTTAGAAGTTGCTACGATTCAGAGTCCGGGAGTATCTAACAGAATTGAAGGCATATTTATAGGCGAGAAGCGTTTGGAGAAACAGTTGGATAAAAACGATAAAAACTATGTATATATATTGAGTTTTATGAGATATTGGGGTAGAGTATTATTGAAAGGAGTTGATATTTTAAATAAATATTATGGCTAGCTATGCATTCACAAAAAGAAGTTTCCGGATCCTAAGTTTTTGTTCGGATTGTTGCGACACACATTATTACGAGCGTAACAATTTTGATGCTACTTTTCCAGACTGTATCAAAATTGAACTGGGTAAATTTCTATAATCATTAATTTTTCTAGGTATGGCAAATACTTTTGATGTTTATATGATGACTCAGTTTATGAAGGATATACCAGATGCATTGGTTGAGATAGTAGTGAAAAACAGGTGCAGCCAATATGGCGAATTTAAAAAAGCTATATCGATTACAGGACCGCAGTTATTTCTGTCGGTCATCTTCAATTTTACCGGTCGGTGAGGGAGTTTTACATGGTAATTGATTTTGTCAACGAGACAACGGTGAAAACGCTTCTATTGGGGATAGCGCCTATGAAGGATCTGGCTAGGAAATATTATGGTAGCATCTATGATTAGTTTAATTCTGTTGTTGGCTGCATTTATTATTGCCAGTGACAAAGTAATTAAAAAAATGGTTTTGGGAACAATGAAAGGATAAAGGATTATGAGAAGAATATTGTGTTATGGGGATTCAAATACATGGGGGCATTATCCGATGCCAGATGGAACGATTTGCAGATATGGGGATGATGTAAGATGGACGGGGGTATTGCAGGAGTGCCTCAAGGGAGAATACCGTATTATAGAAGAGGGACTTTCTGGTCGGACTGTTATGTTTGATGACCCGGTGACACCGGATCGGAATGGGCGGACATTTTTAAATTGTTGTCTGCAGAGTCATCAGCCGTTGGATATGGTAATATTGATGCTTGGAACAAATGATACTCGGCATATTTTTACACCTTCAGTAATGGAAATTGGTATGGGTATGCAGACACTTGTTAAAATGGCACAGAATCCTGAAATATTTGGAGCAGAGCATGTGCCAAAGGTGCTTGTGATTACTCCTGCACCAGTAAGAGATGAAATCCATACATCGTATTTTTACGGGATGTATGATGAGGAATCAGTAGCAAAAAGTAAACTTCTTGACCATGAATATCATCGGATGCTTGAAGGAATGCAAAATGTTTATTTCCTGAATGCAGGAGCGATAGCGGAAGTCTCTGAAGGGGATTGCATTCATCTCACCGAAGCAGGACATATGGAACTGGGAAGAGCAGTTGCAGATAAGGTTAGAGAAATCTTTGGATAACATTTTGATAAAACAGACAAGTTTTCAGATATAGGGAGACCGATAGTGTAGACTAATAGTAGTCAAAACTGTCGGTTTCTTTTTGTTAAGACACCGCTGTACAATTTTATAAATGGATATCCTCTGTTTCTCGTTTTCAAATTTTGAGTATCTTTTTACAATACAATTATAATGTTGGCTTATGTATGAAACCACTGCGAACCCTCTTTTGTGCTCAATTGTCAGAATTTTGAAAATATAAGCATTGTTCTGGCGTCTAATTGTCAGATTGACATAACTATAAGGATTCAACCATTTCTTTGGATATTAAACTGCCGAAAAAAGCAGAAAAATAGAAATGAAAAACAGCCAATAATAACAAAACATGTTGACTTTTGTTAATATAGGAGTTATACTTAGCCCACAAAGGTTAATCGTTCAACCTTTGCATAAAATAACATTGTTAAGGGGTATCAGGGTTGAACATAAAAGAATTGGCTCGTTTAGCAGGTGTTTCCACTGCGACAATTTCAAATGTTATAAATGATAAAACGAGATCTGTTAGTGAAGAGACGCGGCAGAGAGTACTAGAGATAATAAAAGAAACCGGTTATGTCCCAAATGGGATTGCAAAGAGTTTGAGGAAACAATGTTCCAATACTATAGGGATAATAACAGAAGACATTGCTCATTTTCATGTTGGGGAGATTGTTTCGGAGATTAATCGATATGCAAAGCAGGAAAATTATATTGTTATTTTGCATGATTTGTGTCAGAGAAATGGTAAGCCGGATCGAGTAGCTGTGAATAGTGCTATTAATTTATTTTTAAAAGAAAAAGTGGAAGGTATTATTTATCTTGCATGGCAGGATAGGGATGTGGATGGACTGATTGATCCAATAAATATTCCGTTAGTATATGCGTATTGCTTAAGTGATTCTGATTCTGACGAAAGATCTTGGGTAAATTATGATAATGTTGGTAGTATGTTGGATATTATGAATCGAGTATACGAATTAAATCACCGTAAGATTGCATTGCTAAAAGGTGGGGATAAAGAGTGTTATCCATCTAATGTGCGTTTTCAGGTATATTTAGATAAACTGAAAGAATGGGGTATTTCTTATCGTGATGAGTATGTAAAGACAGGCCATTGGCTTTTTGAGGATGGACGTAGATTTTACAATGAACTTATGGCATTGCAAGATCCACCGACCGTGGTTGTATCATTAAACGATGAAATGGCAGCGGGATTTATTTCTGAATCGATGAATACAGATCGAAAAATTCTTGATAAAGTATCTATTGTAGGATATAACGGATTTTCGTACTGTAGGTTTTTATATCCAACATTAGCCACAGTAAAAATACCGTTAAAAGAAATAGGTTTCGAAGCTACGAAGCAGTTAATAGACGAAATTCAAAAGAAAGGATGTGGAAAAAGGAGAGTTATCTTACCTTGTGTTTATCAAGATGGTGATTCATTAAGGGAAATGGTGGTTGATTGAAAGGTTTCTCTTTTCTTGGTATTGGGCTAGTTAAGGAAAGAGATGATGTTGAAAGATTAAACGATTAACCTAGACGTAGAGATGACTTGTAGATGAGAGATGTAGCTAAGAACGTGAAAAGACAGTGAAATTGTAAGCGATTAATCGATTAACTCGCTTGCGGATGAGAAAGGAGGATGATTAGTGTTTTGTAATATTGATATGAATATTACAGGTGAGGGTGTCCGTATAAAACTGCTCCAAGATAAAACGTATACAACAATCATAAATATGAGACAGCCTGTAATACTTGAATTATGGCACATTACAAAAGGGTATACGTTAATAAAAGGTGCTTATAATCAAGTTCTTAGAGATGACAATTTTATAGTGGGATATGCATATATAAAAGATGATTCTTCGGGAATAGAAATTTCATTGGAGGATAGGTGGAGTGTAAAGGATTCTGTTTCAGTGTGTGTGAGTAGACGGGTTCAAGTTCAGCATGGTTCTGCGGGATATGGAGTAAGAACTGGAATGGATTTCGAATTGTTCCCAGAAGAATATACAGATTTTCAACAATTGCAATATTTCGCACCACCTGCAATATATGACAAAAATGATCTCGATCAAGATGGCGTAGATGATTATTTTTTGACTCAAAATCGAATTATTAGAGATGATAGATTAAATACTCTTTCATTTATGGTATATCATCCAGAGAAACATTTAGATATAACGTTGATTCGATCTGATTTGCCAGAATATGACGACTATCCAGAAAGACCAAACAAAGAGACTACATTTTTGCAGCGTACAGATGTGGGAAGTATGGGGATTTGGCAAGGCAATCAGGGAATGGAGCTCAGAACAAGATATCCATTTTATGAAGGACCGACATCATTGGCCTTATTTTCTAAAGATAAGAAGCCGTGGGAAGCATATTGGCCTGCGAATGATGAAGAAAGTTTTGAAATGTCTTATGAATTGAAGATAAGAGAAAATAAATCATTTATTGATGGAATGTGGTGTACATACTCTGACAGATTGAAAAGTTTGAGACCAGAAAAAGTAGAATTATCAGTTTCAGCAGATTTGCTTACTAGATATCGTACATATGCAGTTGATTGTTACTATATGGAGAAAAGTAAAGAAGAGGATTCTAATGAGCCAGCTGGGTATGTGTTGAATTGTCATCCGCAAGATGGAAAACAACTTTGTGATATTATTCAGTATGGTTTTACGGGACAAAATACTATAAGTGCTTATTGTAGTATAAGACAAGGATACACCGATGGAAATGAAAAATTGATACTTCATGGCCGAAAAACGTTAGATTTCTTTTCAGATCGTATACATATTCCGGAAAGTGGCATTTTTTATAATTTGTATAATATGGAAAAAGCACAGTTCGATTTTTGGTGGACGGGTCTGATACTTCCGCTTTCATATGCAGAAGGAAAAAAACTTGAAGAATTAATGGGGCCACTTTACGAATACTACAAAGATTTGCTTCCAATATTGAAGGAGAAGCAAGGATCTTATCTACGATGTATGAATGAAGAGGCATATGGACTCATTTATGCTTACGGGTTTGAACATAGAATGGGTGTTGAACATAAAAATTGGTTAGATACATCCATTCGTTATGGGGATTTTCTTGTTCGAGTACAGGGGGAAGATGGTACATGGTGCCGTGCATATGAAAAAACAGGAATACCTATCACAGAACCAACTATATGGTTTGGAAAGAATGATATTGAACGAAAAGGATGTACATCGACAGCTATTCCATTCTTGGTAGAGTTATATAGACAAACAAGAATCAAAAAGTATTTGGATGCGGCAGTAAAAGCAGGGAAATATGTTGCAGGAGTTTCAATTGACCAAGTTAGATGCTGTGGTGGTATACATGACAGTATCTTTGAAAAAGGTGTTCTGGTTGATAATGAAAGTACTTTGTATGCTATGCTTGCTATGTATGAACTCTATAAAGAAACAAAGGATAACTATTATCTTGAAGCGCTAAGAAAGGCTGCTGTTTTATTTACTTCTTGGATATACTTATGGGATATACCACTTCCAACCGGTAGTACCTTGAAAACAATGGGTTTCCGTACAACAGGACTTGGAAGTTGTGATGTACCTAGTGCGGGGTATGTACATACTTTTGAAAACCGTGGAGTAGCAGTACTGATTGATCTTGCGTTTATGACTGGAGAGAAGGAGTTCTTAGAATTGGCAGAACTAATATGGCATGGTTGTAACCAGACTGTATCAGTACCTGGCAAAACATGGGGATATAGTGTCTATGGATTACAAGAGGAAGGATGGCTTGTGAATTGGTTTATGGCAGATGATCCTATTTTCAATGATAATTCAAGTTTTGGGCATCGCTGGAAAGGCGAAGGAAATAAAACATGTTATCCTTGGATTAGTGCAGTTGCATTGATGAGCTATTGGAACATGAAAGACACTTATGGAAGTGCTGATTTTTTAGATATTAATAAAACATATAAAGAGATGGTTGAAAGGAGTAATAAGGAATGAAATTGCAGGCGAGTTATAAAGAAGGAAAGATATACATTCTAAATGAGACCGGCACCGTGTTGCTAAAAAATGATTCTCAAGTCGAATTAGAATTATGGGATGGCAGCAGCGAATTAACAAATAAAGTATTTCTGGAATATTCAGACTGGTTGGAGCACGATGGTGCTTATTTTGGAACGGCGACCTTTAGCGATGATAAATATGGGACATATTTCTTACAAGATAAATATACACAAGAAGAAAGTGGAGCTCTTCGATTGGATCGTACGCTTGAGGTAAAGGAAACGGCGAAAACGAAAGGTATTCGTATGTGGTATTCATCCGCTGTACTTCCTGAAGATAAACCATTGTTTGCAGATTTGAGGTATTTTGCACCCCCTGCTATTTTTGATAAAAATGATTTAGACGAAGATGGACTCGAAGATTATTTTCTGACAAATAACCTGATATACCGAGAAGATAGAATCAATTACCCAAAATTCATGGCATTTAGTGAAAAAAGAAAACTCTCTCTTTGGATGGAAAGAGCAGTGCTTCCAAAATATGATTCTAATCCTGATCGAGTAGTAGGACAGACAATGTTTTTGCATAAAACAGATATAGGTAGTCTAGGGGTTTGGAGCAGAGATTATGAAAGTGTACATTTGAGAGCCGCTTATCCTTACTATGAAGGGGAGGGAACAATCGGACTTTATATTTCAAAATGTCTTCCATTTGGAGCTTTTTATCCAGCGGTAACGGGAGAAGAAATGAAAGTTTCCTATATTTTGGGCGCTGAATCGCAGGATAATTTTAATACAGCATGTTGGGAAAGTATACGTAGAATTATGAAAGAAAGCGATTTAAAACCGGTTGAGCTTTCGTCATCAATTGATAGAATTGTTGATTATAGATTACAGGCTTTAGATCGGTACTATCTTGAGTTCCCGGAAGATGATGGATGTCCGGCTGGATTTGTACTAAATTGTCATCCTCAGATTGGTGAACAATTAGAAAATATTATCCAGTATGGTTTTACAGGACAGAATATTCTAAACGCATATAATATGATTCGTTTTGGATATGAGCATGATATTCCGAAGTATATTGATCATGCATTAAAAACAACAGATTTCTTTGCAAATAAGATTCATATTCCTGAAAGTGGAATGTTCTACAACCTGTATAATACAGATACTAAAGAATTCAATTTCTGGTGGACAGGATTGCTTCTTCCGCTTGCATATGCAAAAGGAGATGAGCTTGAACGATTGATGGGGCCTTTGTACCAGAATAAAAAAGAGGTTGTAGATACACTTAGTAAAATTAAAGGTTCCTATTTAAGATGTATGAATGAGGATGCAACAGCTCTATTACGTATATATAAGTATGAACTTGAACGAGGAAATAAGCACCAGAATTGGATTGATGCTGTTTATCGATATTGTGATTTTCTTATGAGAACGCAGGAGGAGGATGGATCTTGGTATCGTGCATACGACATTTCAGGAAAACCAATTACTGAGCCGGAAATTTGGTTTGGCGGAACGATTTATGAAAAGAAGTCTTCTACATCTACATCTATTCCGTTGCTAGTTGAAATGTACCAGTATACAGGCGAAAACAAGTATTTGGATCATGCGAAGAGAGCTGGATTATTCGTAAAGAAGTATCCAATTGACAGGGTGAAATATAACGGTGGTGTTCATGATAGTATCTATCGTAAAGGGCAGTTAATTGATAATGAGAGTATGCTTTATCCAATGTTTGGAATGCTTTCTCTTTATAAGGAAACAAAAGAAAAAGTATTTTTAGAGGGAGCCATTGATGCAGCGCATTTTTGCGCATCCTGGGTTTGCTTGTGGGATATACCGTTACCAGAAGATTCTACGCTTGCCAAATACGGTTTCCGATCTCTTGGAATCGGTGCATGTGACACTTGTGGTGCAGGATATGTACATCCATTCCAGCTTCTGTGTGTTCCGGAAATCATGGAAATTGCTATACTTGCAAAAGATAAAGAATTGTTTGAGGCTGCTAAACTATATTGGCATGGTTGTAACCAGACTGTAGCTTTGCCAGAAAAGGATTGGGGATACAAATATTACGGCTTACAGGAAGAGGGATATTGTGTAAGTTGGTTTGCAATTGATGATCCGATGTTTGCTACAGATACAGGGTTTGGACACAGATGGAAAGGTGAGGGAAATAAAACTTGCTTCCCGTGGATTCAGGGCACTTCTGTAGCAGGCTATTGGAAAATGAGAGATATTTTTGGAACACTGGATTTTGATGAAATTGAAAAGAGGTATTTTTAGTATAGAGATTTTATCCCCTGGTATGTAGCAAAAGCGGCGCACACATCTATAGGGATGAGATTACATTGGGGTAACAAAATTATATAATGTAGGAGGTAATTACAATGAAAAAAAACATATTGATTTCAGTAACGATGTCTTTGGTAGTAGCAGGATTATCCGTTTGCGGAGCATCGGCGGAAGAAAAACCATACGCAGGCACAAAGATTGTAGTTGGATGCGAAGCAGGGGGAGCTTTTACTGAGTTTTACAAAAGTATTGCGCCTGAATTTACAGAAGAAACTGGTATTGAGGTGGAATTTTTTGAAGTGCCACATGTAAATACTCATGATAGATTTTTGACTGAAGCACTTGCGGGAACGGGTTCTATAGATGTATATCAGTTAGATCAGCCGTGGGTATCTGAGTTCGCATCATTAGGTTATATTGAGC
>OLPE01001928.1_pt1 | contig 9958 bp, 10 predicted proteins | sample 1671901 | NCBI WGS metagenome assembly OLPE01 (sample SAMEA3136624, study PRJEB25190) | human gut metagenome | biome: human gut; feature: human-associated habitat; material: faeces | place: Austria | collected 2013 | reverse complement strand
CGAGACGGGTTAAAGTCGTCGTAGACGGTGCTTCCCACAATCTCTCCGGAATCAAGAGAAAAACGTATAAGACAAAAAGGACAGAAAAGGATGCGAGGTTATATGCTAGGCCTCGTATCCTTTTTCTACAGGAAATTGGTAGTCGCAGATTTCCTGGCAGCGATGTCTATTGGCCGATTGCTTTCTTTAATGCATATGCCAGCTGATCCGGGCAGGATGTAGACTTATAGCCGCATGTGATGCCCTCCAGCCGGGAAATAACATCGTGTACGTTCATTCCTCTGATCAGGCTGCAGATACCTTTGGTGTTGCCGTTGCAGCCTCCTACAAATTCTACGTTTTTAACGATATCTCCGTCCAACTCTACACGAATTAGTTGAGAACAGACACCATGTGGTCTGTATTCCATAAATATTGCCTCCCTTGTTTGCTCTTCATTATAGATTATTAATATAACAAATATTCAATACGGATTATAGCAAAGAAATCATAGGATTTCTATATCTTTTATGATATTTCAGAAAAATGTAATATTTTAAATCACAGATACTAAATGTTATATAAGTTGGCATCGTGATTTAGTTGTGATAAACTACCTACATGGAGTAATCGTGATATAAGGAGGAGAGGTTGATATGATAGGAATTATCGGAGCAATGGAAGAAGAAGTTGCGGCATTGAAGGAAGATATGGATATTCAGGAGACGGTAGAGCAGGCATCTATGGTTTTCTGCAAGGGGAAACTGTGCGGCAAGGACGTGGTGGTAGTTAGAAGCGGAATCGGCAAAGTCAATGCTGGCATCTGTGCCCAGATACTTGTGGACAGGTTCCAGGCAGATATGCTGATCAATACCGGAATCGCAGGATCTCTGGATGCGAGAATTGATATTGGCGATATGGTTATCTCCACGGATGCCCTTCACCATGATATGGACGCTACTATATTCGGGGATGCCATCGGGCAGATACCGAGGATGGATACGCTGGCGTTTCCAGCAGATGAAGAACTTGTGCGCAAGGCAGCCAAGGCTAATGAGAAGGCGAACCCGGACATCCGCACATTTACCGGAAAGGTGGCAAGCGGCGACCAGTTCATCTCATCCAGGGAGGCAAAAGAAAAGATCGTGGAGAACTTCCATCCACTGTGCGTGGAGATGGAAGGAGCCGGGATTGCACAGGCAGCGTACCTGAACAAAGTTTCGTATGTCATAATCCGTGCCATTTCGGACAAAGCCGACAACAGCGCGACCATGGATTACCCTACCTTTGAAAGGCAGGCGATCGCCCACAGCGTAAGGCTTATGAAGGAATTGCTGACAATGATATAATTACGGCCGGACGAAGATTCTTAAGAATCTGACAGATTCCTCCACATCAGGGGTCAGAATCTGTAGAACGGTTTTTATACCCTCCTTTGGAATTTCAAGTATAATTCTAAGCAAAAGGAGGGCTTTTTTATGTTAGAAATTATACTGGACAAGCACGTGATATTCGTGCTAATGGGAATCCTGACGGTCATAGGGATTGTGAGTAAACTGATTGCAAATGTAACTTTGAAACAGCTGGTGCGCGCAGCCGGGAATATGAATAAAAGTACCCACCCGCTTATGCGCCTGGTGCGCGCCAAATTCGAACATGCCTGCATGATCAGCGATACGGTGGAAAACGTCAGGGTGTTTGTAGACAAGTACTTGTATGAGTACAAGGTTGTAGGAATGAAGCTGCACAGCTGGAGGCGGATGGAGAAGGCCACGGCCGGACTGTGCCTGATACTGGGAGCGGCGGGGGCGCTTCTTGAGTACGCGGTAAATGGAATGGGCGACTTGGTGATTAAGACAGGGGCTGCTGGCGCCGGGCTTGCCATTCTGATCTATCTGGTCCATCTGACCACGGACGAGGAATACCGCATGGAGGCAGTGCAGAACTATATGGTTGACTATCTGGAAAATGTATGCCTGCACCGTTATGAAAAGGCGTACCAGAAAGAGATCAAGGTAATGGCTCCGGAGACACCGGTATCCGAATTTGGAGTAGTGCCGGATTGGGAGGAAGGGGATGGCGAGGACATATTTGCGATAGAGAATGAGCCGGAGACCCCGCGCCAGAAGGCGGCAAAGGTAGTGAAGGCAGCCAGGGAAGAAGAGGATCAGAAGAAATCCTCCAGAACAGATAAGAACGATAGGGGAGAGCCGGAGAGGCCAATGCCGAGAAAAGAAGTGCCGTCGCCTACGGCGCCTCCTGAGATTACCAGTCCGACCATGCCGGAACCATATGAGGTGCCGGATGTGGCTCCGCAGATTCAGGCTGCATCGGCAGACCGGAAGGCAAGAAGGGAAAAAGAGAAGGAAGAAGTAGCAAAAGACGTGCTGATACGGCAGATTCTGGAGGAGTTTATGGCTTGATTAAAAGTGGCCGATTTGATAAAATAAAATAGTACATACTTATAAGATGGAAAGATGGAAGGAAGGGGTCACTATGAACAGTAAAGTAACATTTGACTATTCTAAAGCAAAGACATTTATTTCAGAGCATGAGATTGAATCTATGAAGAAGATCGCTGAACAGGCGAAGGCAGAACTTCTTGGCCGGGAAGGGGCGGGGAATGATTTCCTTGGCTGGATCGACCTTCCGGTGGATTATGACATGGAAGAATTCGCGCGTATTCAGAAAGCAGCGGCAAAGATTCAGGGGGATTCAGAAGTGCTCCTTGTAATTGGCATTGGTGGCTCTTACCTTGGAGCAAGAGCGGCAATCGAGTTCTTGCGCCACAACTTTTATAATATGGTATCTAAGGAAATTCGTAAGACTCCGGAGATCTATTATGTAGGCAACAGCATCAGCAGTACATACCTCAAGCATCTGATGGATGTGGTAGGAGACAGGGACTTTTCCGTAAATATTATCTCAAAGTCAGGTACAACCACGGAGCCAGCCATTGCCTTCCGTATTTTTAAAGAGATGCTGGAGAGGAAGTACGGCAAGGAGGAAGCGGCAAAGAGGATCTACGCTACCACCGACAAGGCAAGGGGAGCGCTTAAGAACCTGGCTGCAGAAGAAGGATATGAGACCTTCGTAGTTCCGGATGACGTAGGAGGCCGCTTCTCTGTATTGACGGCGGTGGGACTTCTTCCGATCGCAGTCAGCGGCGCGGATATAGAGAAATTAATGGAAGGCGCAGCGTCTGCAAGAGAGAGGGCGATTGGCGATCCGTACGAGAGCAACGATGCAGTTTTGTACGCGGCGATCCGCAATATTCTCCACAGAAAAGGGAAATCCATCGAGATTCTTGCAAACTACGAGCCAAGCCTTCACTATGTATCCGAGTGGTGGAAGCAGCTCTGCGGGGAGAGCGAAGGCAAAGACCAGAAGGGAATCTATCCGGCATCTGTTGACCTTACCACAGACCTTCATTCCATGGGTCAGTTCATCCAGGACGGAAGCCGTATCATGTTTGAGACGGTCCTGAATGTGGAGGAATCTGCCGAGGAGATTAGAATCCAGGAAGAGCCGGTCGACCTTGACGGACTGAACTATCTGGCGGGGCAGGCGGTTGATTTTGTCAACAAAAGCGCCATGAATGGCACGATTCTTGCCCATACGGATGGAAATGTTCCGAACCTGATTGTTAATGTTCCAAGGCAGGATGAGTTCTCTTTGGGGCAGTTGTTCTACTTCTTTGAATTTGCCATTGGCGTAAGCGGATATATATCCGGCGTGAATCCATTTAACCAGCCAGGCGTGGAGAGTTATAAGAAGAACATGTTCGCGCTGCTTGGAAAGCCGGGCTTTGAAAAGGAAAGAGAAGAATTATTAAAGAGATTATAATGAGCACGATATATGATAAGTTAAAAGACTATAGCGACTCAGACTATTATGGGTTCCATATGCCGGGCCATAAGCGGAATCTGGACATGCTCAAGTCCACGGTTCCCTATAAGATTGATATTACGGAGATTGAGGGATTTGACGACCTTCATCATGCGGATGGGATCCTGAAGGAGGCTCAGATCCGGGCAGCCAGGATATACCATGCGGATGAGACTCATTTTCTAATCAATGGAAGTACCGTAGGAATTTTAAGCGCCATTGCCGGCGTAACAAAAAAAGGAGATACCATACTTGTGGCAAGAAATTGCCACAAGTCTGTGTATCATGCCATATACATGAATGAATTGAATCCAGTGTATCTGTATCCTGAATTCAATCATTGCGCGCAGTTGAATACAGAGGTTTCCGTAGACGATGTGAGGGAGGCCCTTGATAAGTATCCTTCCATCCGGGCAGTGGTCATCGTGTCGCCCACTTATGACGGCGTGGTATCGGATGTGGAAGCCATAGCAGAAGCGGTCCATGAAAAAGGCATACCACTGATTGTGGATGAAGCCCATGGAGCGCATTTTGGCTTTCATCCATATTTTCCTCAGAATGCTAATACGAGGGGGGCGGATATCGTGATCCACAGCCTTCACAAGACATTGCCGGCGCTGACGCAGACTGCGCTTCTGCATATCAATGGAAGCCTTGCAAGCCGCAAGGGAGTCCGGGAATATCTGCGGATGCTCCAGTCCAGCAGCCCGTCTTATGTGTTGATGTCCAGCATAGACTCCTGCATCGATATGCTGGAAAACAGAAGAAAAGAACTATTCGATCCTTATGTCAAGATGCTGGAGAAGATGCGGGGGAGGCTTAGACAGCTGAAACGCCTGGAACTGGTGGAGACGGAGAATTTTGACAGGTCCAAGATCGTCATATCTGTCCGGCATGCTGACATGAGCAGTAAAAGGCTCTACAGGATACTGCTGAATGAATACCATCTACAGATGGAGATGTTAGCCGGGACTTATATTCTGGCAATGACATCCATAGGAGACACGGAGGATGGCATGGAGCGTCTGGCAAGGGCGCTGAAAGAGATTGACGCCCAGGCGGACGAACGGATGCGGTCGGGGAATTGTCTGGAAGAAACGCCCAGGATTATAGGGGCGAGCCTGCCCAGGCCGGAAGTGGTATATAACAGTTCTGTGATGGAGAATATGCTGGATGAGGCTGCAATCAGCGCAGTACCTGGAAGCAAGGTCCGGCGTTTGCCGTGGAGGGATAGTGTAGGGTATATATCCACGGAGTATGCATATCTCTATCCTCCTGGAAGTCCTTTGATCGTACCGGGAGAAAGGGTATCACAAGAGGCGGCAGATATGTTACAATGGTATCATAATCTAAGATTCGCTATCGAAGGATTGAAAGAAGACCAGTATATTGAGGTTTGGATGCATGGGTAAGATTTATTATATGATGGGAAAGAGTTCTTCCGGGAAGGATACGCTGTTTAAGGAAGTCAAGAAGGCATTGCCCTGGCTTCAGACGATTACGCTGTATACTACCCGGCCAATCCGGGAAGGAGAGCGGGACGGCGTAGAATACTTTTTCGTTTCAGAGGATACATTAAATGCATATGAGAATCAAGGGAAGGTGATAGAGCAGCGCGCCTATGATACGGTGCACGGCATCTGGAAGTATGCCACCGTTGATGATGGCCAGATCAACCTTGATACATCGGACTATCTGGTAATCGGAACCCTTCAGTCTTATGAACGGATGCAGAAGTTTTATGGGCCTGATAAACTGGCGCCGATCTATATCGAGGTAGAAGACGGCGAGCGGCTTGCCAGGGCTCTGGCGCGGGAGCGGGAGCAGGAGACGCCCAAATACGCGGAATTATGCAGAAGATTTCTTGCAGACACGAAGGATTTCGCAGAAGAGAATCTGAAAAGCCTTGGGATACAGAAAAGATTTGTGAATGATAATAGAACACGATGCTTAGAAGAAATTATAGGGGAAATACGACATGGGAACGTTTAAAGATGTGGTTGGCCACAAAGACATTATTAATTATATCAGGAATGCGGTAAGAGAGGACAAGGTGTCCCACGCTTATATATTGAATGGAGAGCGGGGAGCCGGCAAGAAGATGCTGGCGAATCTGTTTGCCGCCACATTGCTGTGCGAGAAAGGCGGGCCGGATCCGTGCAATGAATGCCATTCCTGCAGACAGGCAGAAAGCGGCAACCATCCGGATATTATAAAGGTTACACACGAGAAGCCGAATTCTATTAGTGTGGACGACATCCGGGAACAGGTGAATAATACGATTATGATAAAGCCCTACCAGGGACCATATAAGGTATACATTATTCCCCAGGCAGATATGATGACGACCCAGGCGCAGAACGCCTTGCTTAAAACGATCGAGGAGCCGCCGGAATATGCGGTAATCATGCTTCTTACAGAGAATGCGGATACGCTGCTGCCGACGATTAATTCCAGGTGCGTAATGCTGAAACTGCGTAATATTAAGGATACCCTGATTAAGAAGTATCTGATGGAGACCATGCAGGTTCCGGATTATAAGGCGGATATGTGCACTGCATTTGCCCAGGGAAATATGGGACGTGCCATTATGCTGGCGAATTCCGAACATTTTAATGAGATCCGTGATGAGGCGGTGCAGCTGCTGAAGTACATCAATGAGATGGAGTTAAGCGAGATCGTGCAGGCGGTAAGCCGGATCACGGCATATAAGTTGGAAATCAATGACTATCTGGATATTATCATGATATGGTATCGGGATGTCTTATTATATAAAGCAACCAAGGATATGGATAAGGTCGTATTCAAAGACCAGATAAAATATATCAAAGAACGGGCTAAGAGAAGTTCCTATGAAGGAATCGAGCTTATCATAGAAAGCCTGGAAAAAGCCAAAGCCAGATTAAAGGCCAATGTAAACTTTGATCTGGTAATGGAACTGTTGTTCCTGACAATAAAGGAGAATTAACAATATGACAAGAGTAATTGGAGTAAGGTTCCGCCCGGCAGGGAAGATATACTTCTTCGCGCCGGGGAAATATAATATTCATACAGGGGATAAGGTGATCGTCGAGACGGCCAGAGGCGTTGAGTTTGGCACGGTAGTCACCGGCCAGAAGGATGTAGAGGATGACAAGATCACCCAGCCGCTGAAGCCGGTCATCCGTATTGCGACCCAGGATGACATCCGCAAGGAAGAAAAGAACAGGGAAAAGGAAAAGGAAGCATTTGGCATCTGCCTTGAGAAGATCCGCAAGCATGGCCTTGAGATGAAGCTGATCGACGCGGAGTATACATTTGACAACAATAAGGTGCTTTTCTACTTTACCGCAGACGGGAGGATTGACTTCAGGGAACTGGTGAAAGACTTGGCGAGCGTGTTCAGGACCAGGATAGAACTGAGACAGATCGGAGTAAGAGATGAGACGAAGATCCGGGGAGGAATCGGGATCTGCGGCCGTTCGCTTTGCTGCAATACGTATCTGTCTGAATTCGCGCCGGTATCCATCAAGATGGCGAAAGAGCAGAATCTATCCCTGAACCCTTCTAAGATATCAGGGGTATGCGGCAGGCTGATGTGCTGCCTGACCAATGAGGAAGAGACTTATGAAGAATTGAACAGCCGACTTCCTTCCAATGGAGATCATGTAACTACGCCGGAAGGCCTGAGAGGCGATGTGCAGTCTGTTAATGTGCTGCGGCCGCAGGTGAAGGGTATCGTAACCCTGGATAATGATGAAAAAGAGATCCGTGAGTATAAAGCCAGCGAACTTAGATTCAAGCCAAAGCGCAAGAAGAAGGATGTGAAATTATCCAAAGAAGAATTGGCACAGCTAAAGGCGCTGGAAGAGAAGAATGGAGCGTCAAAACTGGATGATGAATAGTTTAAAGCCTAACGAGCGCCTGGATGATCTGATGATTAAAGGATATGAGATTATACAGAGCCCGGGACGCTTCTGCTTTGGCATGGACGACATACTTCTGTCTTCTTTTGCCCCGGTGTAGAAGAAAGAGACGGCGCTGGATCTGGGCAGCGGAACTGGAATACTTCCGATTCTGCTGGAAGCGAAGAATGAAGGGGCGCATTATACCGGCCTTGAGATTCAGGAAGAAAGCGCCGATATGGCCCGCAGAAGCGTTAGACATAATCATCTGCAGGACAAGGTGGACATTATCACAGGAGATATCAAAGAGGCATCCGCCATATTTGGGGCGGCCTCTTTTCATGTAATTACGACAAATCCCCCCTATATGATCGGAGATCACGGGCTGAAGAATGAAAATGAAGCCTTGTATATTGCCCGCCATGAGGTCCTATGTACGCTGGATGATATTTTAAGGGAGAGCGCCAGGCTTCTGAAGCCGAAGGGAAGATTCTATATGATCCACCGGCCATTCAGGCTGCCGGAGATACTTTCTAAGATGACAGCCGCAGGAATTGAGCCGAAGCGTATGCGGCTGGTGTATCCATTCGTGGATAAAGAGCCCAATATGGTGCTGCTTGAAGGTCTGCGGGGAGGCAATCCCAGAATGAAGGTAGAGCCGCCTCTCATCTCGTATGAGCAGGATGGAAAATATACGGAAGAAATGATGAAAATATATGGGATGGACTAGCCTTTAAAAGGGGCTAAAAGGAGAAGACATGTCAGGAACATTATACTTATGCGCAACGCCGATAGGCAATCTGGAAGATATGACGCTTAGATGCATCCGTGTCCTAAAAGAGGTGGATTTGATCGCGGCCGAGGATACGCGAAACAGCATCAAGCTGCTGAATCATTTCGAGATTAAGACCCCTATGACCAGTTATCATGAGTACAACAAGATAGAAAAAGGGCACAGGCTGGCAGAACGGCTTCAAAGTGGAGAAGATATAGCCCTGATTACGGATGCGGGGACGCCGGGGATCTCGGATCCGGGAGAAGAATTAGTGCGCATGTGCCAGGAGGCGGGAATAACCGTAACTGCCCTTCCGGGAGCAGTAGCCTGTATCACGGCGCTTACCATATCCGGACTGGCTACCAGAAGATTTGCGTTTGAGGCTTTTCTTCCGACCGATAAGAAGGAGCGCCAGGCCATACTGGAGGAACTAAAAGGGGAGACCCGGACCATGATTCTCTATGAAGCGCCCCATCGGCTGACCCGGACGCTTAAGGTTCTCTACGAGGCTTTGGGTAACCGCAGGCTCAGCGTATGCAGGGAATTGACGAAAAAGCATGAGACGGTATTTGCCACCACGATCGAGGATGCGCTTGACTATTACGAGAGCCAGGAGCCGAAAGGCGAGTGCGTGATGGTGATCGAGGGAAAGAGCCGCGAAGAGATCAGGGCAGAGGAAAAGGCCCAGTGGGAAGAAATGGACATTGAAGCGCATATGGAATATTATCTTGAGCGGGGCATGGGTAAGAAGGAAGCCATGAAGCAAGTAGCCAAGGACCGGGGCGTAAGCAAGCGCGATATCTACCAGGCGCTGCTGTAAAATTCTTCCTTGGTCAACTTGTATAGAAAACCAGAAAAAAATTGTTCAATTTGGGCATACCCCAAGTTGGACTTTTTTTATATACTTTGTAACAGAACGAAACGATATCATAGATACGAAAGTATTTTTAGGAGGAATTCAAAATGGCAAGTTTATCACTGAAACATATTAACAAAGTGTATCCAAATGGATTTGAGGCGGTTAAAGACTTCAACCTTGAGATCGAAGACAAGGAGTTCATCATCTTCGTAGGACCTTCCGGATGCGGCAAATCTACAACGCTTCGAATGATCGCCGGCCTGGAAGAGATCTCTTCCGGAGAACTGAAGATTGGTGACAAGATTGTAAATGACGTTGAGCCTAAGGACAGAGACATCGCGATGGTATTCCAGAACTATGCTCTGTATCCTCATATGACCGTTTATGATAATATGTCATTTGGCCTGAAACTAAGAAAGGTGCCAAAGGATCAGATTGACAAGATGGTTCGCGAAGCGGCTAAGGTTCTGGATCTTGAGCCATTGTTAGACCGTAAGCCAAAGGCTTTGTCAGGCGGACAGAGACAGCGTGTTGCTATGGGACGTGCTATCGTACGTAATCCTAAGGTATTCC
>OLPE01001926.1_pt1 | contig 9959 bp, 7 predicted proteins | sample 1671901 | NCBI WGS metagenome assembly OLPE01 (sample SAMEA3136624, study PRJEB25190) | human gut metagenome | biome: human gut; feature: human-associated habitat; material: faeces | place: Austria | collected 2013 | reverse complement strand
TCCTCCAAATTAATAATGAATTCCATAAGCTCTATTGAATCTACACCCAAGTCATTTAATTTGGTAGCTTCGGTTAAAACAATGTCCTCTCTATCCAATTGCTCTTGAATAACGAGCTGCATTTCCTGAAGAATTTCTACTCTACTCATCAGTTAACCTCCTCTTTCGGGTCGAAAGCGTCAACTAGTTGCTCCACCACCTTAGTATCGAGCATCTTACGAACCTGCTTAATGGTATAGTAGACTGCTTTAGCATCACTAGATCCATGACATTTTACTACAGGAGCCTTGAGCCCAAAAAGAACAGCTCCACCGGCACTTGAGTAATCCATCGTCTCTTTCATACCTTTAAGTCTATCCTTCAATAGGAAGGCACCTAACTTAGCTTTGAGACCACCATTCATTATGGCTGACTTAAGAGTCTTCATTGTGCCAAGTCCAGTTCCTTCAATTGCCTTAAGAACCGCATTTCCTGTGAAACCATCAGCCACTACCACATCAGCAGCTCCAGACATGATTTCACGCGCCTCGACATTACCAATGAAGTTAATACTTGCTTCCTTGGATAAAAGCTCAAAAGCCTCCTTACGAAGACTATCCCCCTTTGTTTTCTCAGTCCCATTATTAAGGAGGCCTACACGAGGGGTGGCAATTCCACGTACATTTTTAGCATAGAAAGAGCCTAAAATAGCATATTGATGCAAGTGATTAGCTGTATTTTCAGCATTAGCTCCTAGATCAAGCATATCAAAGGGTTGACCAGTAAAACTTGGCATCGTTGACATAAGACCTGGTCTTTCAACTCCCTTAATACGTCCAACAACAAAAAGACCGGCGGCCAAAAGAGCACCTGTATTCCCTGCAGAGATTACAGCATCCGCTGCTTTCTCCTTAACAGCTTGTGCACCCAAAACCATCGAAGCTTTCTTTTTCTTTCGAATTGCTTTGACGGGCTCGTCATCCGAATTTATCTTTTCATCAGTATGTACAATGCTCACACGTTCATTCGCTGTCAAATAGTTTTTGATTTTAGCTTCGTCACCATAAAGCTGGATTTCAATATCTTTGAACTCTGCTAAAGCTTGGTTAACTCCCTCTACGATCGCTTGTGGCGCATTATCGCCACCCATAGCATCCACTGCAATTACATGCATAGCATTCTCCCTCTCATCCTCTGCTCTTAAACAATAGACTCAAATTCTATTAATAAATCACTCTGTATCAAAGATAGACATCCCTCGGTCACTAATCCCCAGCAGAGTCTTTCAGCTTATTGTCCTCTTATTATAGCACGAACTGACCTGCATTTTAACCCCTGAGACTGAAAACCTCTACATTCCTGTTTCACGTGAAACAAAAGAAGACAATGCTTAATCAGCACTATCTTCTTTACTCATAATATGACCCCAAGAATTTAGATTATCAATAAACTTCTTGCTTTTAAGATGAATCCCAACATAATTATCATAAAGCTCATCAATAAATTGTCTCAACTTTCGTTTCATTTCATCCTTAACAGATATGCTTCTCAATTCTTCAAACGAAAGACCCTGGAAACGATCCAAAAGATAAGGCACATTAGGGTCCAAATGACTACGCCTTTCATCTTCTTCGTAATGATTGGGACAAAGTAAACCTGAGAACTTATACGAGAAATCAAAAGGAAGACCAACACGATGACAAAAGACACATTCATGAAAATTCAATCGTACGCCAAAACGGTCCAAAACTTGAATCTCAAAGATATTAGTCAATATTTCATAATCTAAGCCCTCTTCCATTAACACAAGGGTTTTCTCTAAAAATGCAAATAATTGTGCATCTACCACACCGTCAGCAATAGCAGCATCAGTCAAGGCAGCTAAATAGGTCGCGTAAGACAGTTTAAAAATATCACTTGTAATTTCCTTAAAAGACTCTGCCTGACTATAATCCTCTATGAAAGATAAACCTTCATCATTTACAGTCATCATAAATTCAGCGATGTTTAAAGGTTGAATCACAGCACTCAATTTACCTGACCCACCACCTCTAACAAAAAACATCCGTTTACCAGCTTGTTTAGTAAAAATCTTAACCAGCTTATCATTCTCACGATAATTACGATTGAAGAGGATAAACCCCCTACTCTCAAGCTTCTGCATGTTCTTCCATAAACTCTTTCAAACGAGTCATAGCTGTTTCAATAGTGTCCATGCTAGCTGCATACGACAATCGAACATAACCTTCGCCATATTTCCCAAAAGCAACGCCAGGAATAATAGCAATAGCTTTTTCACGAGCAAAGTCTTGACAGAACTTAAAGGAGTCTTGATTATATCCTTCTGGAATCTTAGCAAAGATATAGAAGGCACCATCAGGTTTAATAATTTTGAAACCAAGTTCAGTCATTTTTTCAAGAATATAATCCCGACGTTTCAAATACTCAACTTTCATTGGTTGTGCATCATCCTTACCAGCAGATAATGCTTCGATAGCTGCAAATTGTGCCATAGTAGCTGCAGCCGTCACCAAATACTGGTGACTCTTAATCAACTGAGCCGTCAAACTTTCTGGTGCAAAAATAAAACCAATACGCCATCCTGTCATCGCATGAGATTTCGACAAGCCGTTGATTAAAATAGTTTGCTCAGGCAAATATTCAGCAATAGAAACATGTTGATCTACATAAGTTAGTTCTGAATATACTTCATCACTAACAACAAAAATATCATATTTTTTCAGAACTTCAGCAATATCCTCAATCTGTTGGCGTGAATAAGTCACACCTGTTGGGTTGGTTGGGTAGTTAAGTAAAACAGCCTTAAGCTTATCACCTTGCTCTAAAATTGCCTTTTCTAACATCTCCGGTGTCAAAACAAAATCATTAGCTGTTGTATCAATTTCAACAATTTTAGCCCCAACTAGATTTGCAATCGGCTCATATCCTGGATAGGCTGGTGCAGGCAAAAGAATCGTATCACCTGGCTCCAAAATAGCTGTTAAAGACGCAGAAAGAGCTTCTGTGGCCCCAATAGTTACCAAAATTTCATTATCGGGATTATAAGTTAGATTGTATTTTTCCTTAACAAAATTCGCAGCAGCTTGGCGCAAATCAGGAAGTCCAGCCATACCTGTATAGTGTGACTGGTTCGCATCAATCGCAGTTTTAGCTGCTTCTTTCACATGATCTGGAGTCGTAAAATCAGGTTCTCCAAGCGTCAACTTTTTAATACCTGGAACATCTGAAATTGATTGGTCAAACTGACGAATCATTGAAACTTCAATCTTATCTAAATTTTTATTAAAACGTTGTGTTAAATCCATCACAGTCACCTCTTTGCAATTATTCCTAACATTATATCAAAAACTCAAACGCATTTAAACACCAAAAAACTGTCCTAGGCTAGCTTTAATGGCTCTATAATTTCTGTAGGGGGTAAAAACCACTGTAGAGATTATGGAGCTTTTTAAATGCAGACAAAAAGTTCCATAAGAACTATAATGAAAAGCGACTAAACCATCATTAGCAAGAACTCATGAGATCTATTAAGAATACCACAGAGTTAAATCCCTTAACATCATTACTTCTCTTGTTTTCGAAAAAGATACCTACATCGAGGTTCAAGCAAAACTGGAACTCCAACACTACGACGCCTGAAGAAACATCGCTTACAGTGTAAAGATTGTAGAAAAGTCACGGTTGCTGAGACATTAATCGTTGAGAAAAACCACCAAATCTCCAATCTTATCCGACAAAAGGTAAGGTTTATCACGATGGACATGTCAGGAGCTTATATTCCACTAGTTCGAAGACTTTCCTAAATGCCCAAATCATTATTGATCGTTTCCACATCATCCAGCAGCTTGATCAAGCCTTTTTAAAGACAAGAATTGCCATTATGAACCAGTTCAATAAGAAGCCACTACCTTATCGATCTTTAAAAATCACTGGAGACTCGCCGTAAGTTATCTTGTAAATCATTTCACTCGAAGACCTTTTGTCAAACCTTAAACCCACATGAAGTCGTTGAGAAGACACTGAATTTCTCAGAAGAGATCGCTAATTATTACAACCTCTATCAACCTTTGCTTTTTCACTTTCAGGATAAGAGGGTGAATGAGTTTTTTCACCCCATAGAGGAGAAAATAAGCAAGGTCAATTATTACTTCAAAACAGTCTTTAGGACCTTTCTTAGACACAAACGATACATCAAAAATGCACCAAAAACACAGTCCTCACATGCAAAATTGGAGGGGACCAATAAGCTTATCAAAGATATTAAACGTCTGGGCTTCGGTTTTAGAAATTTTATTAACTTTAGGAAGCATGTTTTCATCACTCTTAACATACAAAAAGAGAAGACCTATCTGATCCTCTCTAGATGTTAGCTTTTCGTCACCCACTACAGTTGACAAAAAGCCGCTTTAATCTATTTATGACCCATTTCGAACAATGGTGACAATGGGCGTTTTTCATGACTACGAATGATTGCTTCAGAAATCAAATCAGCAATAGATATTTGTTCAATTTTATCAATCAAACGCTCTTCTGGAAGATAAATCGTGTCAAGCACAACAAGCTTTTCAATAGCAGATTTTTGAATATTATCAAGAGCTGGACCTGACAATACAGGGTGAGTACATGATGCAAAGACATTTGTAGCACCAGCTTCAGCAAGTGCATCCGCTGCATGGCAGATGGTACCCGCAGTATCAATCATATCATCAATCAAGATACATGTTTTCCCTTCAACATTACCAATGATATTCATAACCTCAGAAGTGTTCATTTTATCAACACTACGACGTTTATCAATGATAGCGATTGGTGTTTTCAAACATTGAGCAAGTTTACGCGCTCGAGTAACACCACCATGATCTGGAGAAACAACAACCACATCATTACCCGTAAGACCAGCACGATCAAAATAATCTGCGATAAGAGGCGCTCCCATCAAATGATCCACTGGGATATCAAAGAATCCTTGAATTTGAGGAGCATGAAGGTCAACTGTCAAAAGACGGTCAACACCTGCTACCTCGAGCATATTAGCAACCAACTTAGATGTGATTGGTTCACGTGAACGTGCCTTTCGATCTTGACGTGCATATCCATAATAAGGCATAACAACATTGATTGTCTCAGCGCTAGCACGTTTTAGCGCATCAACCATAATCAAGATTTCCATCAAATTATCATTTACAGGAGAGCTTGTAGATTGAAGAATAAAAACGTGATGACCACGAATAGACTCTTCAATATTAACTTGAATCTCACCATCTGAAAATTCACGAACACTTGATCTTCCAAGTTCAATACCAATTTTATCAGCAACTTTTGCTGCTAATTCTTGGTTAGACGACAAAGCAAATAACTTTAAATTCGTATAAGACATGATTTCCTCCAAAATATCTACTAGACCATTCTACCCTTTTTTAAGTTGATTTTCAACGCCAAATAAATGGTGTCACATGAACTTAACAAGGATAAAAATACTTCCCCTTAGTCTAGAATTTTTTTCAAACACCATTATTTTCTCAGGCTAAATATATTATTTATATAAAATAAAAACGATTCGGGAATAGCCGAATCGCTTTTGTTGTACTCATTATGGGTAAATATAAAATACAGAACCACCATGCGCTGATGATGTTGGATCAAATGTACCACGGTAGTTACTGATTGACATGTTACCAGCATAGTTCGATTCCATAACTTGAATTGAATTTGCACCTGATGCTGATGTAACATAAGCTACATGACCATAACCACCACCATCATTTGGCCATACCGCAATCGCACCGGCTACTGGAGTTGTACCTACTGAATGACCAGCTGCTTGCGCACTAGCAATCCAGTTTTTAGCATTACCCCAATTATTACCAGCCCATGGAGCCAATGATTTCACACCCCAAGTACATTGTCCAACTGGATATGTATTAGGAGTTGATGCTGCTGACACTTTATGTGTTTCAGCAGCTGGTGCAGGAGCTTCTGAAGCAGCTGGTGCAGCTTCTGATGTTACGACAGGTACTGCGCTAACAGGAGCTTCTGAAACAGCTGGTGCTGCTTCTGATGTTGCGACAGGTGCTACGCTAGCAGGAGCTTCTGAAACAGCTGGTGCAGCTGATTCTGGTTGTACTTCTGATGTTTCTGATGAAGCCGGCTCCTGTGCAGCCTCAGAAGCTGTCGATGTTTCAGAAACTGGTGTCTCTGAAGGCTGAGCTACAGCTTCAGAAGTAGCTGCTACTTCTGAAGAAGCTACTGATGTTGCTGCTTCTGAAGAAGCTACAACTTGTGCAGTTGCCTCTGATTCAGCAATTGCTTGAGACTGTGCCACTGATGCAGCCGTCGAGGCAGCTACAGATTCAGCAGTTGATTTAGCAGAGACAAGTGATGTCTTCTCATTTTGAGCTGTTGCCAATTCAGCAGCCAAAGTAACTTGTGCTGCTTCAAGTTCTGCTTGTTGAGTTGTCAAACCAGCTTCTGTTGTTTCAAGTTCTGACTTATTAGCTGCAATAGTATTAATTGCAGCTTGATTTTCTTCTTGTTTAGCAGCAAGCTCTTTTTGATCTGACTCTTGTTTAGTCAATAAATCATTATTAGCTGTAACAACTTTTGAAATAGCTGTGATACGAGTAATAGCTTCAGAGATTGACTTAGAGTTCAAGATAGAGTTGATGTAGCTAGTCGCAGTATTATTTTGTTGAGCACTACGAGCTTGTTTCGCCAAAGAATCTTGACGAGCTACAATCTTACTTGATAATTCTTGAATTTCAGATTCCAAATCTGCAGATACTTTTTCAAGTTCGGCATTTTTAGCTTCCAATTCAGTTTTTTGTGTTCTGAGAGTTGATACTTGAGATTGGATTGTAGCAACTTGTGCTTGCGCAGCCTCTTGTTGAGAAGCAAGGTTACTAATTGCGTTATTTGTAGCAGCGATTTGCGAATCATAATCCTCTGCATGTACTGATGCAGCTGCTGATAAAGTCACACCACTTACCAACACTGCTGAAAGAATGCGTTTTTTCATAATATAAAATACTACTCCTTTTCGATAAGACTCCTTAATTGTATCAAAAAATGGCGCAAACTTTATTACGCCAATATTACAGTTTTATTTAAATCTATCAACTGAAAGATACAAAAATAATTTTTCGACAAAAGGTTTGATCAAAATAAAAATCAAAAGATTAAACACTAGACTAGGACTGAGTTGATAGATAATAAAATCACTAATATACTCATTTGTTAAGCCATAATATAAGGCAAAACCAAAATTTAAAGTATCAAAGAGAAATAAGAATAAAAAAGCCAGTAAACAATCAACATAAGCATTTCTCTTGACAAAACGCAATAGTTGAGAAAACAGATAGGATAAAAGTGGGAGAGTTATAATTACTATACCGAGTGTTTTGAAATAATATGTATCATATAGAAATCCTAAACAAACAAGGTATAGAAGTGAACAATTATAAGGACGGCTGAGAGTTAAGATGAATAGATAGATAATAAAGAGGTGGGACGATAGAAATAATTCTGGAGAAAAATAATAGTTAAGTAGCATCGAAATATGACCATCCCATAGAAAAGGAATAATACTCAACCAATATGGAGTAACAGAAAACTTGAAAAACTTCATATTATTTACCCTCTCCAACAAGAGTGACATAAGAAATTTTATCAAAATCAGCATAAGGTTTAACTAAAATCGTACGATTCCCTTCATAATCAATCACAGATTCAACCTTACCAATTGGAACATCTTTTACTGAAACTTCATCTAGGCCACTTGTTACCACTTCAGAACCAACCTTAACATCAGAAGATGAATTTAGCTGAGTCATTTCTAAAAGCTTCTTTTTATTATCATAACTTGATATAATTCCAAAAATCTGACTTCCATCCTCACCTTTTACACTAGAAGCAATATAAGAATCATTTGAGCTATTGGAGAGTAAGGAGATAGTTGTACTATGATCATAAATTTTAGTTATAAAACCAATTACTCCACCATTAGAAGTCGCCAACATAGACTTACTAACACTCTTAGACTTTCCAATATTAATCGTTAACTCCTTCAACCAGGTAACAGATGGACGCATTGAAACCTCAGCAGTAATTACATTATTACGACTAAGTTTATCCGAAAGATTTAAAGAAGCTCTCAAAGAGTCATTTTCTTCTTGTAAATTAGAGATGACAGCAGATTGATTTTCTAAAGTAGATAATGATTTCTTTAAATCACGATTCTCAGAATAGGTTGACAAAAAATCAGAAATAACATCATGAGATTTTGCTAATGCAGTAAATGGAACTGAAATAACAGAATCTACTTTAGACACAACTACCGAGACATTAGAAGAAACATCCCTGGACAATTTATAGTTTCTAAAAACAAAAGAAATAAGCATTACAAAAAATAGAATAAGAACAAACGCGTATAGAAGAAATCGATAAAAACTATTTTTCATTTTGCCACCTCTATAAAAAAGAAAACGAATTATCTAAATGATAATTCGTCATAATACGGAGAATGGGGGATTCGAACCCCCGCGTCAGTTACCCGACCTAACGATTTAGCAAACCGTCCTCTTCAGCCTCTTGAGTAATTCTCCAATATGGGCACGAGTGGAATCGAACCACCGACCTCACGCTTATCAGGCGTGCGCTCTAACCATCTGAGCTACGCGCCCAAGCTAAATGCTTGGTTATTTGTTTCCAAATAAAGCGGGTGACGAGAATCGAACTCGCGACAACAGCTTGGAAGGCTGTAGTTTTACCACTAAACTACACCCGCTTAACAAAATGGCGCGAGACGGAATCGAACCGCCGACACATGGAGCTTCAATCCATTGCTCTACCAACTGAGCTACCGAGCCATATTGCGGGAGCAGGATTTGAACCTACGACCTTCGGGTTATGAGCCCGACGAGCTACCTAGCTGCTCCATCCCGCGTTAATTATAAGGAGGATGTGGGATTCGAACCCACGCACGCTTTTACACGCCTGACGGTTTTCAAGACCGTTCCCTTCAGCCGGACTTGGGTAATCCTCCAAATATTATAATTAATATATGGACCTTGTAGGACTCGAACCTACGACCGCTCGGTTATGAGCCGAGTGCTCTAACCAGTTGAGCTAAAGGTCCAAGAAATCCATATATATAGCGGCGAAGGGGATCGAACCCCCGACCTCCCGGGTATGAACCGGACGCTCTAGCCAGCTGAGCTACACCGCCATAAATCGGGAAGACAGGATTCGAACCTGCGACCCCTTGGTCCCAAACCAAGTGCTCTACCAAGCTGAGCTACTTCCCGATAAAATGCACCCTAGAGGAGTCGAACCTCTAACCGCCTGATTCGTAGTCAGGTACTCTATCCAGTTGAGCTAAGGGTGCTCATTATTATATTATGCCGAGGACCGGGATCGAACCGGTACGAAAGTTTCCTTTCGCAGGATTTTAAGTCCTGTGCGTCTGCCAGTTCCGCCACCCCGGCTCCTCAAGCGAACGACGGGATTCGAACCCGCGACCCCCACCTTGGCAAGGTGGTGTTCTACCACTGAACTACGTTCGCATTTTATGCCGGCTACATGACTTGAACACGCGACCCTCTGATTACAAATCAGATGCTCTACCAACTGAGCTAAGCCGGCTAACTTTTCTAATGCGGGTGAAGGGACTTGAACCCCCACGCCGTTAAGCGCCAGATCCTAAATCTGGTGCGTCTGCCAATTCCGCCACACCCGCATATATGACCCGTACTGGGCTCGAACCAGTGACCCATTGATTAAAAGTCAATTGCTCTACCAACTGAGCTAACGAGTCTCAAATATTTCTACTTGAACGGTCCCGACGGGAATCGAACCCGCGATCTTCGCCGTGACAGGGCGACGTGATAACCGCTACACCACGGGACCTATGGGAGTTAACGGGATCGAACCGCTGACCCTCTGCTTGTAAGGCAGATGCTCTC
>OLPE01001907.1_pt1 | contig 10053 bp, 4 predicted proteins | sample 1671901 | NCBI WGS metagenome assembly OLPE01 (sample SAMEA3136624, study PRJEB25190) | human gut metagenome | biome: human gut; feature: human-associated habitat; material: faeces | place: Austria | collected 2013 | reverse complement strand
GCGACGACTCCATCAAGCTCACCCTTGATGGTCAGGCGTTCACCAATGGTGGTACGGCCGACCTGACTAAGGACCGTACTTTGGTTGTCGATTTGGGTGACGGTGCGCCGCAGACCTGGACGCTGAAGAAGGTCACCGTGGGCAACAACCCGGTACTGCCCGGCCAGTACGCCGACCCGGACATCGACTACTTCGACGGCAAGTTCTGGATCTACCCGACCACCGACGGCTTCTCCGGCTGGAGCGGCAACTACTTCCATGCGTTCAGCTCCACCGACTTGGTGAACTGGACCGACGAGGGCGTGATCCTCGATGTCAATAAGGACCACCAGCCGACCACCGATGGCGATGAGAACACCGCCATCTCCCCGTGGTCCGTGGGCTCCGCGTGGGCGCCGACCATCGAGAAGAAGAACGGCAAGTACTACTTCTACTACTGCGCGAAGTTGCCGAACGGTACATCCGCCATCGGCGTCGCCGTGGCCGACAACCCGGCCGGCCCGTACAAGGCCGCCGACCAACCGCTGGTCACTCGCACGATGGAAGGCGTCACCGTTGGACAGGCCATCGACCCGTCCATCTTCACCGACCCGAACACCGGCAAGTCGTACATCCTGTACGGCAACGGTTCGCCCGCCATCGCCGAACTCAACGACGACATGGTGAGCATCAAGGCCGGTACGGTGAAGAAGCTCAACGGTCTGAACGGCTTCCGCGAGTCCGTGGTCGTCGCCTACCGCGACGGCAAGTACCACTGGACCTGGTCGTGCGACGACGCCAACTCCCCGAACTACCATGTGAGGTACGGCGTCTCCGATTCCATCGACGGCACCATCACCTACAAGGGTGTGCTGCTGCAGAAGGATTCCTCCAAGAACCTGCAAGGTACCGCGCACCAGTCCGACGTGCATGTGACCGACGCGGACGGCAACGACCGTTGGCTCATGGCCTACCATCGCCACTACACGCCGCTCGGCGTGTTCACCTCCGGCCTCGGCTACCACCGTGAAACCGCCATCGACGAGATCACCTTCGACGCGGACGGCCTGATGCAGACCATTCACCCGACCGACGAAGGCGTGTCCATTGAGATGGCCGATACGACGGCGCTTGATGGCGCGATTGAAGCGGCCGACAAGCTCGGCACCGATGGCTCTGCTTACACCGAGGCCAGCTGGAAGGCATTCGAGGATGCGCTCGCCGCAGCCAAGACGGCCAAGCAGACCTTCCTTGACTCCGGCCTGTCTCAGGCTGATGTCGATGCCGCCGCCAAGGCCCTGACCGACGCGCAGAATGCGTTGGAGGAGAGCCAGCCCGAGCCGGAGCACCCGGCCGCAGGCACGATCCTCTCCATCGCCGTGACCGCGCAGCCCGCCAAGGCCGAGTACAAGGTTGGTGAAGCGCTCGACGTTGCCGGTCTGGTCGTCACCGCGACCGTGGCCGATGGCAACGGCGGCTCCACCACCCGTGAGCTCGCCGCCGATGAGTACGAGCTGCTCGGCTTCGACTCCTCGAAGGCCTCCGACAAGGTGACCGTGACCGTGCAGTCTGTGGCCGATTCGACCAAGACCGCCACGTTCACCGTGAAGGTCGTTGCCGACGAGACGCCGACTCCGGATCCCGATCTGGCCACTGAGGAAGAGCTCAAGCAGCTCGAAGACGCCATTGCCAAGGCCGAAGCCGAGAAGCTGAACCAGGACGATTACACCGCCGATTCGTGGAAGGCCTACGCCAATGCGCTGGCCCAAGCGAAGAAGGTGCTCGCCAAGGAGAACGCCACCTCCACCGAGGTCCAGGATGCGATTCGTCACCTGACCGAGGCCCGCAAGGCCCTCGTGAAGGTCTCCGCTGATGGCAAGAAGCCGGGTGCCGTCATCTCCGACACTGGTGCCGCCGTCTTCGGCGTGGCTGGTACCGTGGTGGTCCTCGCCGCCGCCGGTATCGCCCTGACCATCTGGCGCAAGCGCCGTATCTGACCCCTCATTTGCAAAAAACTCTCACTGACGTTGAGTCAGTGAGAGTTTTTTGCAATAGGGGGGGCTTATCTCTTCGCCTGAGTGATCTGGTAGGCGGCGAAGAGAATGGCGAGCCAGATCACGCCGGCGATAACGGCGACGCGGTAGCTGGCGGAGAAGCACATGAGCACCACCACCAGTGCCAAGAACGCCAACACCACCCACGGGGTCACCTTAGCGAACGGCAGCTTGAAGTGAATCGCGTCGAGCGCTTCCTTGCCGGACTTGCCGGCCAGTTCGGAATCCTCGGGAGCGCCGCCCGCGGCGACCACCTTACGGAACTTCATTTCGGTGAACATGATCATCGTCCAGTTGATGATGCCGGCGATGGTGGCAATCGACATCAGATAGTTGAACGCGAACTCAGGCCACACGAACACCACGACCACGGCGATGGCGGTGATCACGGCGGACGTCAGCACGCCGGCCACCGGCACGCCCTTAGCGTTGAGCTTGCCCAGATACGCGGGTGCATTGCCTTGTTTGGCCAGCGAATACAGCATGCGGGAGTTGGCGTACAGGCCGGAGTTGTAGACGCTCATCACAGCGGTCAGGCACACGAAGTTGAGGATGCCGGCGGCCGCGTGGATGCCCACGGAATCGAAGATTTGCACGAACGGGCTGGGAACATCGTCTCCGCCGATGGTGTTCCACGGTATTACGGCCATGATTACGCCGAGCGCGCCAATGTAGAACACGAGAATTCGCCAGATAATGTCATTGGTGGCGCGGGGAATCGTACGACGAGGGTCCTCGGTTTCGCCGGCGGTGATGCCGATGAGCTCGGTGCCGCCGAAGCTGAACATCACCACGACAAGCGCCATCAACAGGCCGGTCCAGGTGCCGTCCTTAGTCTGCTCCATGAGACCGTTCGGGAAGAAGCCCCCTTCCAAGGTGAACCAGTTGGCAAAGCTCGCTTTGATGCCGGATGCGGTGGGCAGAGCGAAGATGATGACGGCCAGGCCGCCGACGATCATGGCGATCACGGCCACAATCTTGATAATGGCGAACCAGAACTCGAACTCACCGAACTTGGAGACGCCCAGCAGGTTGGCGGCGCAGATAATCACCAAGAACACGGCCGCCGACACCCATGTCGGAATCGCCGGGAACCAGTAGTTTACGAATTTGCCCACCACGGACAGCTCAACCATCGAGACGAGGATGTAATTGAACCAGTAGTTCCAACCGGAGATGAAGCCGGCGCGCTTGGACCAGTAGCGAGTGGCGTAGTAGCTGAACGCGCCCGCCTTCGGATCCTCAACGGACATTTCGCTCAGCGCGCGCACGATCATGAAGATTGCGAAGCCGCCAACCAAGTAGGCGAGCAGAATCGAGGGGCCGGCCAGCGCGATGGATTCGCTGGAACCATAGAACAGGCCGGTTCCGATGGCGCCGCCCAGTGCAATCAGCTGGATATGACGGTTCTTCAGTGACTTGCGCAGCGTGGCCGGCACCGGCACGTCGTCGGTTTCGCGCGGCTTCTTAGGTGCGTCAGTAGTACTCATTGTGCTCTTCTCTCGAGTCTCTTTGATTTCTAGCATGACCGGCGGGAGGTCGCCATGCGCAACGCTCGTCATTGTAAGGCGCGGCATGCCGTAATGCCAAAGAATGCCGATGCCAGCCCATACCGGTATTCGCGTTTGATCGAAACAGCTAAAGTCGGCAGTGGCCTATCAAACCATCCCCACCAATTCACTGCGAGACGGGCATGCCCATGGTGAAAATGGTGTGGGCCACTGATTCCGGAGATGCTGCGAGGTCGGTGGCGAGCCAGTATTGCAGTAGGCCGATGCTGCCGGATACGGCGAAGCGCATGCGCATTTGGGCCTCGACCGGGTCGTTGGCGGCGGGCTGCAGCTGCTCGGCGACTGTCTGCCGGCTGTAAATAAGTCCCAGTAGCTGCTGTTGGAAGCCGATATCTGCTTTCGGGCTCATCAATACCTGCAGATGCTTGCGATTGTCGGCGATGTATTGGCAGATACGTTCGATGACGTGCTCGATGCCGGCTGAATCAGGCTGCGCGAGCAACTGGTCGAGCGCGGCAGTAACCCAGGCCATGGTCTCGTCTTCGATATCGTGCAGTAGATCTTCAATGCTTGTGTAATGCGCATAGAACGTGGAACGGTTCACGTCCGCCCGCTCGCACAATGCCTTGACGGTGATGGACCCAAGCGGCTGGTCCTGCAGCAGCTCGACGAGCGCGTCTTGCATGGCGAGCCGTGTGTATCGGGTGCGGCGGCTTTCCGTCAAATCCTTGGCCATGGCATTCTCCCCAAGTTCCGACAACTCACAATCCAACTGTTGGTTGCAGAACCGACACAGTGTTGTTTTACTTGAGTATAGCAAGGGAACGCAGGTGGCATTGCGAATGGAGCGGGCCGTGGTGGGAACTGTTGGAGGTGCGTGATGGCATATATCGAATTCGATCATGTGGTCAAGGAATACCCCTCCGGCAGCAGCGTGATTCGGGCGCTCGATGAGGCGAGCTTTACCGCCGATCAAGGCGAGTTAAGCGTCATCCTCGGCCAGTCAGGCGCAGGCAAGACCACGGCGTTGAACATTCTGGGCGGCATGGATACCGCGACTTCAGGCCGCGTCATTGTGGGCGATCGCGACATCACCGGATTGCGTAAGCGCGATTTGGTGACCTACCGGCGCAACGACATCGGCTTTGTCTTCCAGTTCTACAATCTTGTGCCGAACCTGACCGCGCTGGAGAACGTGGAACTTGCCTCACAGATTTGCCCCGATCATTTCGACCCGGCGGAAACCCTGTACAAGGTCGGACTGGGGGAGCGCATGGGGAATTTCCCGGCACAACTGTCCGGCGGCGAACAACAGCGTGTATCCATCGCCCGCGCGATTGCCAAAAAGCCGAAGCTGTTGTTGTGCGATGAGCCGACCGGTGCGCTCGATTACGAGACCGGCAAGGAAGTGCTGCAGTTGCTGCAGGATATTTGCCAAACACAAGGCATGACCGTAATGATCATCACGCATAATTCCGCGCTTGCACCGATGGCTCACAAAGTGATTCGCTTCCGCTCCGGCAAGGTGACCAGCGAGGAGGTCAACGCAACGCCGCGGCCCATCGCCGATATCGAATGGTAGGTGATTGGCGATGCTCACTGCAAGACACTCTGTGAAACGCCCCGTGAAACAAGCGAGGCGATTCGTGAAACAACCTGTGAAACATTCTGTGAAACGGCGGAACCTCGACGATAGCGGCGGTCGAGGAGCGGGCGTTTCTGCGGTATTTGCCAAAGATACGTTGCGTTGCTGGCTGCGCAGCTGGAAGAGGTTCGTCTCGATCGCCGTCATCACGCTGCTTGGCGTGGCCGTGCTGACCGGCATCTACGCCGGATGCCGCGATGCTTTTCTGGCGGCCGGTCGTTTTTACGATCAGCAGGGACTGCATGACCTGCAGGTGCTATCCACATACGGCCTGACCGATGATGATGCAACGGCACTGCGCCGAATCGACGGTGTGCAAACCGTGCAGCCCGAACGTTCTCAGACGGTGACCACGTTGGTGGACGGCACCAAGAAAACCGTGACCATGCAGGAAATCGGTACCGAAGGGCTTGATCAGCCGTACCTGCAACAGGGCAAACTGCCGAACAAGGCCGGCGAAGTGGCGGTTACGCAGCAATTCCTGAACGATAGCGGACTCAAGATTGGCGGCACCATTACTGTGACGCCACAAGACACTTCTTCATCCGTCATATCGGTAGCGGCCACGGAGACTGACGATTCCAATAATGCCGATACGGTAGGTGTCGCCGCCAATGCCTCGGCATCCGATGCGAAGTCCGCCGCCAATACGGACGCCGACGCCGAGCAATCCCCGCAGTTCCCCACGAAACTCACCATCACCGGCGTCGTACTTGACCCGCGCGACCTCAACAATCCAGACGGCTATTCGGGCATGACCTCCTTCCGGTCCACCTCATCCGAGGACTATACGTTCTTTGCACCCAGCGACGGCGTGACCGGCAATATATACACTGCGATATCGGTTGCCGTCACTGGTGCGTCCGATTTTGACACGTTTTCCGATGCCTACGATGAAGCCGTCAAAACCGTGGCCGACCGTATCGAACATCAGATACAGACCACACGCCAGAAAGCCCGTCGTCAACAGATCGTCTCCAGCGCGCAGCGCAAACTGGATGATGCCAAAGACGAGGCCAACGAGCAGCTGGACGAAGCCCAGAAGCAGATCGACGACAACTGGGCCGAGCTGGAAGCCAACAAAACGACATTGCAAGATAGCCGTACCGAATTGGAGAACAACAGGACAACCATTACCGATGGCGAACGGCAGCTCGCCGATGGACGTGCGCAGATTGCATCGGCCCGTCAACAGATCGCGCAAGGTCGCCAGCAGATAGCCGAAGCGCGCACCCAGCTCGAATCGGGCAAAGCGCAGCTCACCTCGGCTCGCAAACAGCTCGATGCGGCGCAAACGGAACTGACTGCCAATCGCACGAAAATCGAACAGGGCATTACCCAAATCGACCAAGGCGTGGCACAAATTGATCAGATGCTGTCCATGATTCAACAGGCCGACAATCTACTGGCGCAACTTGACCCGAATATCGACTTCAACTCACCCACATGGCAGGCCATCAAGCAACTGCTCGCGCGCCTTGGCATTACCCTGCCTGAAGTGCCGTCAATCAGTGAGCTGCGGCAACAGCTGGCCGCCAAGCAAACGGAACTGCAAACGCAGCGAGACAGTCTGACCCAGCAGAAAGCCGATTTGCAGCGCACATTAAACGAAACCATTGCCCCCGCACAATCCACCTTGGACCAGCAGAACGCGCAACTGACCGCCAAGGAACAGGAAGCGGCTGCAGGAGAGGCACAGCTCAATACCAAATCCGCGGAACTCGAAGCGAATGCCGCAACCCTCGAAACCCAGTCGGCGCAACTTGAAGCGCAGGCCGCCCAACTGGCCAGCGGCAAGCAGCAGCTCGAAGAAGGCGAGCGGCAGCTGGAAGAAGGCGAACAACAGCTCGCGGACGGCAAGGCGAAACTGGATGATGCGCAGTCTGAACTCGATGCGAAGCGAAGCGAAGCGGAAAGCGAATTCGCCAAGCAGCAACGGCGCATCGACGATGTGGCCAACGCACGTTGGTATGTGCAGACGCGCGCTTCGATCGACGGATTCAGCTCGCTCAAATCAGATGTCAGTTCCATCGAATCCATCGGCCGCGCATTCCCGATTGTGTTCCTGCTGGTCGCCGTGCTCATGAGCCTGACCACCATGACCCGCATGGTCGAGGAAGATCGCGGACTTATCGGCACCTACCTTGGACTCGGCTATGGCGGACTCGCCGTGTCCAGCCGGTATCTGCTGTTCGCGTTGCTCGCCTGCTTGGTCGGCGGCGGCATCGGTCTGCTGGTCGGATTCCTCGGCATCCCGGCATTCCTGATGGTGGTGATTGAGGGACTGTATATATTGCCCGGTGTGCGACTTGAATACGACTGGCTGTACGGCTCGGCCGGCATCGTGCTGTTCGTGGTCGGTGTGGGCGTGGTCACCGCGCTCGCCTGCCGCGAGGAGATACGGCACACGCCCGCCGCGCTGATGCGCCCGAAGGCGCCGAAGGCGGGCGCTCGCATATTGTTGGAGCGGATTCGCCCGGTATGGAGCCGGCTGAACTTCCTCGGCAAAGTCACCGCGCGCAATATCTTCCGATTCAAGTCGCGTTTGATTATGACCGTGGGCGGCGTGGCCGGTTGCACAGCGCTGATTATCTGCGGATTTGCGATTAACGACACCGTCGACACGACTGGCGTCAAGCAATATGAGCAGATCTACCAGTATGACTTGATGGTGGTGGCCAATGACGATGACGCCGCCGCGATGCGCAAGCAGGTGGCACAAGATGGCCGGGCCACCGAAACGCTGAATCTGCGCGTGGATAGCGGCGAGATGAGCAATGCGGCGCAGGAAAGCGAAACCGTGCAGCTGATGACGGTGCCCAACAATTCGTTGAACAAACTGAACGACATGGTCACGCTGGAAGAGGCCGGTGACGATGGGTGGTTCGAGCTGCCCAATATCTTCGGCAAAGCGGGTGGCGGCACTGTAGCGCTGGACGATAGTGGTGTGATTGTGGCGAAGTCCGCAGCCAATTCGTTGGATATTCATGCGGGCGACACCGTCACGTTGAGCAATGGCGGCAGCGGGCGGGCCAAGGTGAAGGTTGCGGCGGTGACGCGCAACCTCATCGGCTCTGATGTGTACATCAGTGAGCGACTGTACGACCAGAAGTTTGCGGCCGACGGTGTGACGTCTTCGGCTTCGGGAGATGGCACTGCCTCGACCTTGACGTGGAACGCGATGCTCGCCAAGCTGAAAGGTTCCGAGACCGAACAGGCCGAATATGCGGATCGGTTGGGCGGGGAATCGTCGGTGCTCAAGGCCGTGAGCTGTGCGCATCTGGCCGCCACGTTTAAGTTCGATTTGATGGGTGCCGTGGTGGCGCTGATTGTGGGGCTCGCCGGCGGCCTGGCGCTGGTGGTGCTGTTTACGTTGGCCAATACGAACGTGTCCGAACGCATCCGCGAGATGGCCACACTGAAGGTGCTGGGCTTCTATGACCGCGAGGTGCACAACTACGTGAACCGCGAGATGATGATATTGACCGGTATGGGTGTGGTGGTTGGTCTGCCGCTTGGCAGGTGGATAGGCGGATTACTGACTGCTGCGTTGAATATGCCGTCGCTGTATTTCGAAGTGGAAGTGCACTGGTACAGCTATGCGATTGCCGTGGTGGCGACGCTGGCGTTCGCGCTGCTGGTGCAGCTGTTCACCAACCCAGTGCTCGATCGCGTAGACCCGGTCAGCTCGCTCAAGTCCGTGGAATAGAGGTAGAAGTTCAATTTGGTGTTGATGAATTGAACTTTTTGGCGGAATATTTACAGTATCATCGCATGTAATATTGAGCTGAGCGGTTTTCGTGACATATTTCGGTGATACAGTTTGAACTTGTTTTGAACGAGTATCGCGTCTGGTGCGTAACAATCGGGCGGCAGAGAAGAGAAATGAAATCAGTATGGCCGATACGAATGTGAATGGTGGTACACAGCAGGCTACGGGCAAACTCAAGTCTGTCGAAAGCCTGGACCAGACCAACGAGATGGAGCGTGGCCTGAGCAATCGCCACGTACAGTTCATCGCCATTGGCGGCACCATCGGCACCGGCCTGTTCCTGGGCTCGGGCAAGTCAATCTCGCTAACCGGCCCCTCGATCATCTTCGTGTACATTCTGGTCGGTGTCATCATGTTCTTCCTGATGCGCGCCATCGGCGAAATGATGTACCGTGACCCCAGCCAGCACACCTTCATCAATTTCATCACCCGTTACCTTGGCAACGGGTGGGGGCATTTCGCCGGCTGGACGTATTGGGCCGCGCTCGTGCTGCTGGGCATGACCGAGATCACGGCCGTCTCCACGTACTTCATCACCTTCTTCGACACGTTCGGCATCGACCTGACCCATTGGAAATGGCTGATCGAGCTGTGTTTCCTGGTGTCGCTGGTCTCCATCAACCTGATTGCCGTCAAGGTGTTCGGCGAGGTGGAATTCTGGTTCTCGATGATCAAGATCACGCTGATTTGCGCGATGATCGCCACCGCCGTGGTCATGATCGTGATCGGCTACCATTACCCAGCCGTGCAGATTCACGGCGTGGACCACGTGAGCCCGGCCGGCCACGCCGGATTCGACAACCTGTTCGCCAACTTCTCGTTCGCGCCGAACGGTTGGATGGCCTTCCTCATGAGCTTCCAGATGGTGTTCTTCGCCTACGAGATGATTGAATTCGTGGGCGTCACCGTCTCCGAGACCAAGAATCCGCGCAAGGTGCTGCCCAAGGCCATCAACGAGATTATCGTGCGCGTGCTCATCTTCTATGTGGGCGCACTGGTGGCCATCATGTGCATTGTGCCGTGGACCTCGTTCAAGCCGAACAAGGACGGCTCCTTCGCATCCCCGTTCATTATGATGTTCCAGTATGCCGG
>OLPE01001895.1_pt1 | contig 10096 bp, 10 predicted proteins | sample 1671901 | NCBI WGS metagenome assembly OLPE01 (sample SAMEA3136624, study PRJEB25190) | human gut metagenome | biome: human gut; feature: human-associated habitat; material: faeces | place: Austria | collected 2013 | reverse complement strand
GCGGTCATACGCTGTCCGATATACTCCACCAGTTGATTCAGTACTTTGTCCGGATTTTCTTCTGAAGCGGCATACCGAACCATGTCCGTGAGGAATCTCTCGTAATTCAGGATTCGTTCCTGCGATTCGCGCTTGCTGACTTTCAACATTTCCTTTTCCTTATGGTACAGGATTCTCTGGAGCTTGCTTCGCATCATCGTGGCAGTCAGAAGCATACTCAGCACCCCGTACAGAATAACATCCACTAGGTTTTTGGATAGAATTGGGTTGTGCTGCGCAAAGAAAGCAAGTCCGATATAGAGCAGCATACTGCTCAGAATCAGCCCGTTCATGACCGCCGCTCTGGCGGTAAACAGCAGCGGTGCTGCCACCATGAACACAATGTAGTTGACAGCGAGCTCCTCCGGTGTAATCAGCGTTCCAGTAATAATGCCGAACAGCAGCAGCGCGGCAAAAAAGCTGTATACAACCAGTTTTTTCCCCAAGAAGCTTCTAAGTTGACAACGAGAAATGCAAAAATAGACCAAAGAAAGGAACGTATAGACCAGATACACCCATTTAAATTTTCCGATACTCAGAGAAAACACACTCACCAGCGTTATGACTCCAAAGGCAACAAGCGCCACAACAGAATACAGCCGCATGGCTTTCCAGTTTTCTTCCCATACATCCTGTTTTACTTTCTCATAATCACCACAACTAAACATAAACAACGAAACAATTTGATTCATACGTTTTTTCTCTCCAAACTCTGTTCAATTACCGCTTTGCCCGTCTCATAAGGAGCACAGATTCAACGGTACTTTCATTGTCCCAATCAAGTTCATATAATTCCTGTTCATTGAAAAATACAGGAAAACGGAACTTGAGACTTCTTAAAATCCTGCCATCCTCTTGTTCTGCTTCATAGATATTTCCTTCCTCGAGGAAGCTCTTCATAAATATCTTCTTCTCCATATCTGTAAATCTGTCGTACAGATTATCGAAGAATAATAAGAACTGATACACATTATCACCGGATATCTTTTCCTAAAAATCTTCAAGTCTCATTTGAGTCAGGCGGCCTTTGGCTTTTTAGAATTTAGTTATTCTTTTCTTCAGGGCTGTATTCCAAGATGTCTCCCGGCTGGCATTTTAGGACATCACAGATGGCCGCCAGTGTGGAAAAGCGGATGGCGCTGATATGGCCGTTCTTCATCTTGGATAAATTCACATTGGCAACGCCAACTCTTGCCGATAATTCATTCAGGCTCATTTTTCTGTCAGCCATGACACGGTCTAACCGCAAAATGATGTGTCCCATTTCTCCGCCTCCTTACAGGGTCTCATCCGATTCTTTCTGCAGCTGAACACCATACTTGAAAACAGCCACCAAGGCCATAGTTACAACAAAAGCAATCAAAACGCCCCATTGAATACTGACATTGGTGCTTTTTCCGGCGGTCAAGAAGCATCCCAGCACCGTTTCACCGATGGAAGCGAACACTGCAGCAGGAAGAAGAGAAAAGCCAAAGCCTCTCATCCTATTCACAACTTCACAGCAAAAGGGCGATTCACACCTCGTCAGTACCGCGAACAGCCTTCTCAGCATCCAGAGCGCCGCAGTTGCAGATGCCGAAAACACCGTCAGAAAAATAAATACCGTTACCAAATCTTTTACATTATATTCCTCAGGAGACGTATCCGCCTCCATGACTTTGGCGCTTTCGTCAGAGTGTATTTCCGCCGAGGCGTATGACTGGTTGAAAATCTTCAGCTCGGCTTGGAACTCCTGATTTTCGGGCGGGTTGGCTTTCTTTTCGCTACCCTCAAGCATATACTCCGGGAACTCTTTTCCCGAATAGGTAAAGCTTCCGCCGAGGATACTCCACAGCGTATCAAAGCTTACTTTGTTAAAGCGGAATTCAGCGTGTTCGACCACACGAACCGTCAGAGCATCCTCTGGGAGAGTTGCTGTAAAAGCAGTCGCAATGCAGCAGCTAACTGTTATAAGCGCTGCGATTACGGATAAAACCGTCATGACGATTTTTCCCACCTTACCAAACAGGTGGAATTTTGCAATCGTGTTGGAATTCATATTACTCCTCCTGATTTTTAGATTTCGATTGTTAGATCACTCGTCCATTGAGCACAGCCCAAATAATAACACCTGCTGTCAGCAGTACAGTCGTTGCCGCCGACAGAATTCTTGTTTTCCACCTCTTCTGCATTCCCAAAATAAGAACGACAATGATTGACGCACACGAAATGACCGTCAGCAAGTGCCGAGGGAACGCACTGCACAATTTCAGAAAATAGCTTACTCCCATCAGGGCAACAATGGTATTGCCGATACCGAGAATTATCGCACCCAACGCATTCTGCTTTTTGGCGAAGAAAGCGACTGCTCCGCCCGGGAGTGTGAGCAAAGAAAATGGCAGCCAAATGCGCAAGTAATAGTACATCGCCTTGTCCCATCCGAGCATGGGAAGCTCTATGAGGTAAATGATCGGTTGACTGATGAGAAAAAACACAAGGCATTTCATGCCTGCCTCACGGGCGCTCTTGCAGTTTGACACGATCAAAACAGCAAACAGCACCCACCACTCATATGTAACGGCAATATCCTGAAAAGAAGTATCATAAAGTGTCGGAATTTGATTGATGACACCCACATAAATCCCGATGATTGCCGCAAAAGCGCAAACGACAGGCCATGTCATGGGGAGGGTTCCGAACGCAGCGGATAATTTCTTCATAGCTTACCCTCCGACGGCAGAAATCCCGCCATTCTCCTTAAAACTGACCGTTATCCGATAATCTTTGATTGAAATAGCCGCATCGCCGAGCATCAGCGAGAAGGTGAGCTTAATTTTCTCCGTGCTGGTGCCTTCGTGGGAAAACACAAATAGATAGGTGTCTCCGTTTTCCCGGCTCTCTTTCAAAACAAATGATTCCGGATCGGAGTTTTCCAAGTCGTATTTTCCGCCGAATTCATAAGGAAGCGAAATGGTGAGTTCTTTTCCGTCTCCGCCAATCTGATACTGCACATCTTTATCGAGTGCATTTTCAGATGTGGGGAAAAACGGAATATCATATCCCATTTTTGCCTGATAGATTGTAACACCGATGGATGCGGCAAAAGTAACAACCAGAACGGCGGTCAGAATTGCAGCCACCTTTGCACCAATGCGCTTTTTTCCGTCTTCATCCCCAAAGGACCAGCCCTCCGCCCACAGTTCATCGATCTCCGCCCGCTTTGCAGGCCGAATCAAATAAAAGGCAAGGGCAATAAACAGCAGCGAGCCGAAGACACAGAATATAATATCCATGCCGGTGGCATTGCTTTCAAATACAGCAAGGAAAGCGGAAACATCAGTCAGGGTGTGCATGAGGATCACGCCCCACAGGTTTCGTGAGCGAAGGTAGATAGCACCGTCCAACATACCGATGGCGGCGGCATAGATAACTTGGATCAGCGCCGCAAAAACATCGCCTGTGGCGATTGCATTGAGTGCATGTAGAAGACCGAAAGAAACCCCGGAAACCAGCATACAGCGAAAGATCCTGTTCGGCTTATCCTTCCAAATACGCATTAGATTGGATACGGTGAAACCCCGGCAAAAGACCTCTTCAGACACGCCCGGCCCGATTCCGTGCATGATCGCGGCAGCCACGGCAGCGACTCCGGTAACAAGAGGAGCCTCATAAACTTTGATCTGCAACAGGTTCCATACAGGAACGATAAGCTCCGGCAGGGCAAGACAAATACCCAGCGCCAGCTTCCCGCCCTTGAATCCAAAATTGCATTTTCCCCTGAAAAAGAGCGGCATGATCAGTATTAACAGGCCGGCGATGATCAGCCTTGCAATGTCTTCGTTAATCTGATACAGAAACGACTCTTTTCCGCCAATGGACTCAAACATGATTCCAGTTATTGCTATAATGGTATCACGCAGAAGAAAAAAGCCCAGCGGAACAAACAGCGCAGTAGGGACTAAAAAAATTTTGAGAATTTACAAGCCGTTCATAGGTGGACAACCACCCGTGAACGGCTTGCGTTTTCTCTACGCTCTTGTGCCGTTCTTTGTGCGACGCTTCTTATACGCCGCCGCAAATGCCTCCAACATCGGAGTGACCGGAAGCTCGTTGTCAGGCTTGGACAGATACTCGAACCGGATGCCGTTCTCCCGGAACTTTCGCTCAAACCTCATGAAAGAGGAAGTGTCCCGGCTGATTCGCGAGGTGTCGCGGGTGAGGATCGTACCGATGTCCTGACGCTTGGCTTCGTTCAGCAGGAAGTTCATGATACCTTCCGTATGGACGCCGGAGATGCCGTCTGCCGCCACAGCAGCAGCCACCTCATAGCCTTTGTCCTTCGCATAGCGTTCCAGCTCTTCCCGCTGGTCTGCTGCCGCAAGCTGATCCGCACAGGCAACGCGGATATAAAGAAATACTTTCATTTGGCTTCTCCTTCTGATGTAGTGAGGAAGTCCTTGAACTTCCAGACGATTTCTATGTTGTCAAGATCGTAAATGTAGACCGCAGAAATGAATGCGTGGGTCAGCTCATAGGTCAGAGCTTTGCAGTCGGCGTACTGTTCGCAGACCGCATCCAGCTTTTCATCTGAACAGGCGGTCTCGGAGTCAAGCTCCTTCATCCGCTCGTGACTGCGCTGGATTGCTCCATCGTTTTCAGCAATCTTCACATCCGCTGCCGCCTTCTGCTGAATGTACGCCTCCTTCGTGATGCTTCCGGCTGCATACTTCTCGTAGAGCCTCAGCTTGGACGCCTTGTGCTGCTCGTTCTGCTTTTGCAGAGTGCGGATTTTATCAGCACATTCCTTGATGGCAGATTTCCGCAGATCACCGACTTCGCGGTTCTGTATTGCTTCCTTCTGTGCCAAAGCAAGAAACTGAGTAAGGGCATGGAAGACAACCTTCTCAATATCCATTTCCGGAAAGCTCCTGCCAACCGGACAGTCTGTGTTTCCGTTGTTGACCGAGTGAATGCACTGGAAGTATCGAATGCCAGCCTTGTTCTTTCGGCGTGTCATAGCACGTTTACAGTTACCGCAGCGGACGAGTCCCTTGAGCGGATAGTCATGCTGCTTGCGCGTGGGATTCCGTCCTCCGCCTCGAATGACCTTCTGAGCAAGCTCAAAGTCTTCCTTGCTGATAATAGCTTCATGCGTTCCTTCTACGATAATCGGCTCATTGACAACACGCTTTTTTGAGCCGACACCGCAGGACTTCATTTTGCGGCTGACCAGTGTTCCGGTGTAAACAAGGTTTTTGAGGATGTTATAGACCATCACGGTTTCCCAACTGATTTTCTCGCTCATGTTACTGAACTTCTTCTTGTCGGGATGCTTGCTCTTGAAGTATTGCCCCGGCGTCGGGATGCCTTCATCATTCAGGCTGCGGGCGATCTGAGAGGTGTTGCTGCCTTCCAGCGCCTCGCGGAAAATACGACGGATCACATCAGCCGCCTCCGGGTCTACGGCAAGTTTGTTCCGAATGGTGGGATGCAGGACGTAGCCGTATGGGGCGTAGCCACCGACATACTTGCCCTGCTTCATCATCTGGATTTTTGCCGATGTGGTCTTTACGGAAAGGTCTTTGCTGTATGCGGCGTAGATGATGCTGCGCATAACCACTTCCAGACCGCCCGTTGTGCCTTTGTAATCGTCGCTGTCATAGCCGTCGTTGATGGAAATAAAGCGGACGCCCATGAATGGAAAAGTGCATTCCAGATAGTTTCCCGTTTCAATGTAGTCACGAGAAAAGCGGGAAAAGTCTTTGACGCAGATCAGATCGATTTCGCCGCGCTTGACCTTCTCCATCATCTGCGTGAACTGAGGACGGTGAAAGTTCGTGCCGGTATAACCGTCATCCGCAAACTCAGACCGCTGACAGTGAGACAACTCCGGATGATTGTCGAGAAAGCGATTGATGAGCATACGCTGGTTGCCGATGCTGTCACTTTCCGCCTTGCTGCCATAGCCGGTATCTTCATCAGCCATTGAGAGGCGGATGTAGATGCCGATGTTGTATTCCTTGCTCATTTACATCGCCTCCTGTACTTCCTTGATACTCTGAACGGTCAGAGCGTAAATATCGCCGTATTTCATGACCAGCTCGATTGAGCCGTCCTCATGGACTTTCACAAGCTCTACGGACTCGTCAACTAACTCCTGAGAGAGCATCGTTGCACCGCTGACGGATTTCATCAGCGTGAGCCACTTGTTGTCCTCGGACATTGCCTCGGCAAACTTTACCTTCCGCTGAACCGCTTCATCCAACCGCCGGGAAAGGTTAGCATACTGCTCATCGTAGGCTTTCTTGGCAAAGACGTATTCCTCTTCATCGAGAATGCCTTCTGTGAAGTCCTCATAGAGCCGAGTACGCTTCTTGGAGATGCCGCTGAGTTTCAGATTCAGGCTTGTGATGAGCGCATTCTGCTGATCGCGGATGCTGCGTTCGCCTTCACTGTTTCTCAGTTTGGCAAGCAGCTTGTCGTAATTGAGAGCCGCCTTGACTTGAAGCTGGATCGCCGCAAGCACATCGGCTTCGAGCTTATCCTGCCGCATATAGTGCAGCGTACAGAGGTTGCCGCGCTTGACGGATGAACTGCACTCATAGAAGGCGTACCATGCGCCGTCCTTGCGCTTGTCAACGCGCTTGCGATGGAAGTAGAGCTTTTTGCCGCAGTCTGCGCAGACGATTTTGTCTTCAAAGAGATTGATCAGCGTAGCGCGGATTTCTTCCGTGCGCTCCATCTTCTCAACCCTTGTCCTTGCAGCAGCGTTCCGCATTTCTCGTACCTTCTGGAAGTCCTCACGGGAGATAATCGCCTCGTGAGTATTGGGAAAAACAATCCATTCCTCACGGTCAATGTGCTGATTCTTGACGCCCTTGTAGATGGCGTTCAGCGTCCGTCCGAGAACGGTATCTCCGACGTAATGGGGATTATCCAGAATGGTAGTAAGTGAAGATTTGTTCCAAATCTTCTTTGCCGTAGCATTGCCTGTGCGGACGCCGACCTGATACTTCTGAAACTCCGGATTGGGCGCGTTCATGGCATCAAGCCGGTCTGCAATCGCCGGAAGGGACAGCCCTTCAATCTTCCATTGGAAAATCTTCTGGACAATCGGCGCGGTTTCCTCATCGAAAACCATATTGCAGTGTTCTTCATCCCAGCGGTAGCCATACGGGAGATTGCGCTTCTTGAACTCTCCGCTTTCCATCTGCGCCTTGAGCGCAGTAGAAACCTTGCGGGAGATGTCCTTCGAGTAGAGGGTGTTGATCATGTTTTGCAGAGGGATGATGAGGCTTTCGCCGGAGCTGTCCGTATCAAAGTTGTCGTAGTTTTCCTTGATGGCGATAAACCGAAGCCCGATCTGCGGAAAGACCCGTTCCAGATAGGTTCCTGCCTCGATGTAGTCTCGCCCGAACCGGCTGAGATCACGAACCACAAGGCACTTGATCCTGCCGGTGCGGATGTCGTTCATCAGACGGTTGAACTCCGGTCTATCAAAAACCGTACCCGTTCGTCCATTGTCCACATAGGTATCTATCAGATTCAGGTAGGGACGCTCTGCAATGTAGGACTTGCAAATCTCAATCTGATTTGCGATGACATCCACCTTTTCAGACTTGCCGCTGTTTTCAACGGAAAGACGGGCATAGATGGCTGTTGCGAAGACCTCGGAAGAGGCAGATTCGATAACCGGATCTTCGACTGCAATTTGCTTTCTGCTTTTTCTTGCCACTTGCTCATCCCTCCTTTATACGGCAATGTCCAGCTCGTCGGCATAACCGAGAACGTATTCAAGTGTCTGCTGGTATTCGTCCTTGTACTTGAAGACAATTTCGATTGCATGGTTTTCGTGAATCAGAATGCGGTCAACAAGGGACATCAGCACACGGCGGTTCAGCTCTTCGACGTTTTCATACTGCTTGAAAAGCGTTACCCAGTTCCGTTCAGTCGTGCCGGTTGTCACCGTCTGCTTCATTTCTTTTTTGACACGCAGAAGCGCGTCCTGCTTGTCCTCAATGATTTTGGTGTAGCTGTTGCGGAACTCGAAGTATTCCGACTTATCAATGACGCCGCCGATGAAGTTCTCGTAAAGCCCCAGCTTGAGCTTTTGATACCGCTCGATCTCTTCCTCGATTTTGGCAATCTGGGCTTCGTAATTGAAAGCCTTACGGCTCTGAGACGGAAGCCGCTCTATCATCGCAAGCGCGTGTTCCAGATTGATGACAAGCTCGATCTGGTCATGAATAGCACGGAAGACTTTCTCTTCAACCTCTTTTGCGGCGATGCTGTGCGGGCTGCACGTCCGGCTGTGCTTATTGGTGGAGCAGACGTAGTAGATATACTTTTTTGTCTTCGACGGGACGGTCTTGCGGATCATTGGCTGCTGACAGTCTCCGCAGAACAGGAAGCCGGAAAACAGATGCGCCTCGTCCTGATCGGGTGAGCAGCGCATATCCCGCTGCATCATGACCTTGACTGCCATGAAGTCCTCGTAGGACACAAGAGCTTCATGCGCATTTTCAACCTTGACCCACTCGGATTCATCCTTGCTTTTCACAACGCGGACTTTGTAGTTGGGAGTGCCGCGCTTGCCTTGCGCCAGAACGCCGATATAAACCTCGTTGGTGAGAATACGCTGGACGGCTTTGTATGTCCATTTTGCGGTATCGCCGGTTTTGAAGACGGTATCAAACTTCACACCGGCGGAATGCTTGTATTCCATTGGGGACAGAACGCCCATCTGGTTCAGACGCTTTGCAATGCGTCCAATGGAGAAGCCGTCCTTGTACATGGAAAAGATCATCTGTACATATTCGCTGACCGCTTCATCCACGATGAGCTGGTTTTTGTTCTCCGGCGATTTCATGTAGCCGTAAGGCGCGAACGAGCCGACGAACTCACCGCTCTTCTGCTTGACTTCCAGACTGCTTCGGATTTTCATGGAGATGTCCTTGCAGTAAGAATCGTTAATCAGGTTTTTGAACGGGATAACAAAGGAGTCGGACTGCGGATCACCGGTCAGACTGTCATACGCATCATTGATTGCGATGAAGCGTATGCCGAGCTGAGGAAAAATCTTCTCAATGTAGCGTCCGCCGTCGATGTAGTTTCTTGAGAAGCGGCTGAGATCCTTGACCACAATGCAGTCAAGCGCACCCTTGCGGATTGCCTCTTCCAGCTTTTTGAACTGAGGACGATTGAAGGAAACGCCGCTGTAACCGTCATCCACAAACGGCTCACAGACAAGCTCCAAATCCTCATGCCTTGCGATATAGTCCTCGCAGATGGCTCTCTGGCTGGCGATGGAGTTGCTTTCTACTTTGTCTCCATCTTCACGGGACAGACGGCAGTAGATCGCCGTGCGGTAAACCTTATCTGGCATAAAAATAACCTCCATTTTTCTGTTTGGTGTGGTACATCAAATCAGAAAGACGAAGGCTTGCTTCAACTCTTATGAAGAGGAACACGAAAACGCCACATGACCATCAGGGCAAGCGGCTTAATCCGTATTCTTCTTTTTTTGACCGATTTCATTATACCACAGGCTCAATCGCTTGTCCATAGAACCGGGTGAAAAGATTCAGACTGTTCATAAATCAAAGACCTCTCAGATAGTGTTCCAGACAATCTTCCATTGTCGTGTCCGTCTCGGCGAAGCTGATCTTCACCACTGTCTTCCCGTCCAGATAACAGTAGGGATTTCTGATCTGCTTGATGAACTCCCTCAGCCTGTCCTCTCGCGGTGCCGCAGGATCAAGCCGGATGCTGCTTCTCTGAACGAGTGTGCTACGGTCAACCGTTTTCGGGCTGACGTTTTTCATTGTTTCAATGCCCATCATATTCTAAGCACCTCCTGTTTCGTGGAATTATTCAGGACAAAAGGATATGGCAGAGCATCTTGTGAAGACACTCTGCCACATAGTTTTCATCCTGAAACTATATAGTAAGTTTCTTTTGGGTTTGTTTCATTGTCCGGCATATTTGCAGCTCGCGCCCCTGCCAGAAGAACTTTGCAGTTCCGGGAATGCTGCGGACTACCAATGGTCAATCGGTATCATGGGACTCTCACCCCTCC
>OLPE01001894.1_pt1 | contig 10103 bp, 8 predicted proteins | sample 1671901 | NCBI WGS metagenome assembly OLPE01 (sample SAMEA3136624, study PRJEB25190) | human gut metagenome | biome: human gut; feature: human-associated habitat; material: faeces | place: Austria | collected 2013 | reverse complement strand
AGCATCCGGTTGCAGGTACATACAAGAAAGAATGTATCGAGCAGGGTAAGAAATACTTCTCTGTTGCTTCCGGCGGTGGTACAGGACGTACTCTTCACCCGGACAACATGGCAGCAGGTCCTGCTTCCTATGGTATGACAGATACAATGGGACGTATGCATTCTGACGCACAGTTCGCAGGATCCTCTTCCGTACCGGCTCACGTTGAGATGATGGGTCTTATCGGAATGGGTAACAACCCGATGGTTGGTGCTACTGTTGCTGTAGCTGTTTCCGTTGAGGAAGCTGCTAAGGCTGGTAAGTTCTGATAATTGAATAAGAGGATAAATACTATCTGATAAAACAAAGCACTTTCAACAAAATTGGAGGTGCTTTTGTTTTGTGAATATTCCCAGGCAGTTAAAAGATCATCAAATCGACCTTTTGACACTCATGCCATATTATGATTAGTATGCCAATACACAACAGGAGGTTGACCCAGAATGGCAAAAGAAGCAAAAACAAATGCAATGAGAATGCTTGACAGACAGAAAGTAAAGTATGAAGCACTTAGCTATGAGTGCGATGAATTTATTGACGGAATCCACTGCGCGGACATTACAGGTGCGCCCTATGACCAGTCCTTTAAAACTCTGGTGATGGAGGGCAAAAGCGGCGGATACTATGTCTTTGTAGTCCCCATTGAAAAAGAAGTGGACCGAAAAGCCGCAGCCAAGGCAGTGGGAGAGAAGACGGTAGATATGATCCATGTAAAAGATATCACCAAGATCACCGGCTACGTTCGAGGCGGCTGCAGCCCCATTGGAATGAAGAAGCCGTTTCCCACCGTTTTTGACGCATCCGCAGGCAATTTCCAGGAAATTTATGTGAGCGGCGGAAGAATCGGACTGACCCTGAAAGTTCCGGTAGAAGATCTTCTGAAAGTAACCGGTGGAAAATTAGCCAACATTACAGCCAGGGAAGAGTAATCCCAAGTAATCCCAATTTACAAAAACAGGGAAAGAGTATGCTAGAATATCCATAAATAAAAACGGCAGACACGAAGACGTGTCCGAAAACAACTCTTACCTGTCAATGTAAATAGTCAGCCCGAAGGGCGGCAAGGAGGATTTATGAAAGAAGGAAAAAGAATTAAGAAATGGCTGCTTGGAGCAGCGGTTGCGGTGATGACTATGATGAGCGCTATACCAGTATCGGCAGCCAGGAAGACATTCACAGCTACTGTTCAGAAAGGAAACTGCCTTCATATTGTAAATGAGAACATCAGTGGAAATGCGATCAGTAAATATGAGCTGCAGGTGATTCCGAAAACATCCGGTGCGAGATATGATATTGTGTATGCGTATGGCACGGAAGCTATGGCCATGAAAGACTGCCGCAAGAAATCCAGCATCACCAATTCCACTTATTTTAAGGCGAACCGCAGTGCGAACCGTGGAATCATCGCATGCGTGAAAGCGAATTCGGGTACTGTAGAAATCCGTGTGGTAGCGACTTCCAGGAAATCCAATGTCAAAATTAAGAAAAGCATTATGAAAAACCACAGCCCGTTGAAATCTCAGAAGGTTACAAAAGGCAGAAAGCTTTGGCTGAAGGGTACCGGCAGCAACATCACAACCTTACCGCTGATCATTTCCGGAAATTCCACTGTGGTTATGCAGAGAAATCTGAACAAGAATGCTTTTGAGCGGTATGATTTCAAGGACAAATATATGTATTTCAGAAGATATGTAAATAATAAACGTACCATGAAGAAAAACCGCTCTTATGCATCTGCCTATGGCTCTACCAGGTATTATTCCTGCCTGATCCCTGCAAATTCCAAGGGTGTAGCCTACACTGGAGATATGATTACCAAGAGAGGTACGATCACATACTATTATCCATCCGATTATCTGAAAGTAACAGGAGAAAAAAGAAGAGCATCCTGATTTTGTCACATACAATTGAAGATTTATAAAAATAGGACGGCGTACAAATCTGTACACCGTCCCATTTTTTATATGGCAGATTCACAGGAATCCCATCTCTTAGTTATCCTGTGCATCCTCCTCATTAATCTCAAATACATGACGCTTCTTAGCCATCTCATCGCTAGCCAGATACTCGTCATAAGTGGTGATCTTATCGATCATAGTACCGTTTGGCAGAATCTCCATAATACGGTTTGCAGTTGTCTGAACAAACTGGTGGTCATGAGAAGTAAACAGGATCACACCTGGGAACTTGATCAGACCGTTGTTCAGTGCTGTGATAGACTCCATATCCAGATGGTTGGTCGGCTCATCCAGAATCAGGATATTGGCACCGGAGATCATCATCTTGGAAAGAAGGCAGCGAACCTTCTCACCACCGGAAAGCACGCGCACACGCTTCACGCCGTCCTCGCCCGGGAAAAGCATACGTCCAAGGAATCCACGCACATAAGTGGCATCCTTGATCTCAGAATACTGGGTCAGCCAGTCTGTAATGGTAAGGTCATTATCGAATTCCTTGGTATTATCTTTGGGGAAATAAGCCTGAGTAGTTGTGATTCCCCACTTGTAATTTCCTTCATCCGGCTCCATCTCGCCAGTAATGATCTTAAAGAAAGTGGTAATGGCCTGCTCATTTGCACCAACGAAAGCAACCTTATCCTCACGGCCAAGAGTAAAGGAAATGTTATCCAGAACCTTCACGCCGTCAATGGTCTTGGAAAGATTCTCCACCATAAGAACTTCGTTTCCAATCTCACGGTTAGGACGGAAGTCGATGTATGGATATTTACGGCTGGAAGGACGCATGTCATCCAGCTGGATTTTCTCAAGGGCTCTCTTACGGGAGGTTGCCTGCTTGGATTTGGAAGCGTTGGCACTGAATCTGGAAATAAATTCCTGCAGCTCCTTGATCTTCTCCTCTTTCTTTTTGTTGGCTTCCTTCATCTGCTTGATCAGCAGCTGGCTGGACTCATACCAGAAGTCATAGTTACCTGCGTACAGCTGGATCTTGCCATAGTCGATATCTGCAGTCTGTGTACAAACCTTGTTCAGGAAGTAACGGTCATGGGAAACTACGATAACGGTATTGTCAAAGTTGATCAGGAACTCCTCAAGCCACTCAATAGCCGGAAGGTCCAGATGGTTGGTGGGCTCGTCAAGAAGCAGGATATCCGGATTTCCGAAAAGGGCCTGTGCAAGAAGAACCTTGACCTTCATGCTTCCTGTAAGGTCAGCCATCTGCGCATAGTGGAATTCCGTGTCAATTCCAAGACCGTTCAGAAGGGTAGCAGCGTCAGACTCTGCTTCCCATCCGTTCATTTCTGCAAATTCGCCCTCCAGCTCGCTGGCGCGGATTCCGTCCTCATCGGTGAAGTCTTCTTTGGCATAGATGGCTTCCTTCTCTTTCATGATCTCGTAGAGACGAAGGTTACCCATGATAACGGTATCAAGAACCGTATAAGCATCATATTTAAAGTGGTCCTGCTGCAAGAAAGAGAGACGCTGTCCCGGTGTGATCACGATGTCACCCTTAGTCGGCTCAAGCTGGCCGGAAAGGATCTTCAGGAAAGTAGACTTTCCTGCGCCGTTGGCACCGATCAGGCCGTAACAGTTCCCCTCTGTAAATTTGATATTTACATCTTCGAAAAGAGCTTTCTTTCCAACTCGCAAAGTAATATTGTTTGCTGAAATCATATTATCCTCCTATTAAATAAGTCATCCTTATGAAATGAACACACATAATAATAAGTATAGCCGATTTTCATTTTATCGTAAACTGGCAAATATGCAACAATTATTTCTGGTTTTTTCGCTGTTTTGTAGCAGAAACACGCTAAAACAGGGGACGGCAGACCAATAAGGCTCTTTACAAAGAAAAAAACCACTGCTATAATATCTGGAATATCAAAATTTACGTGGAAAAACTTTGCTAGGAAGCTTTTCCACGAGGAAATACAGAGAGGGAAAAGATATGCCGAAAAGACAGATCTATCTGACCGGATTTATGGGAACCGGCAAAAGCACCATTTTAAACTGCCTGCACCAGCTGTGCGGCCTTCGGAAAATAGAGATGGACGAGCAGATCGTCCAGGAACAGGGAATGAGCATTCCTGATATTTTTGCGCAAAAAGGCGAGGAAACTTTCCGCAATCTGGAGACAGAGCTTGTGAAGAGAATCTCCCACATGGACAACATTGTAGTTTCCTGCGGCGGCGGTACCGTAATGCGCCAGTGCAACGTAGAGGAAATGAAGAAGAACGGAACCATTGTGCTTCTTACCGCCACCCCTCAGACCGTTTACGAGAGGGTAAAGGGCAGCCACAACCGTCCCCTCCTGGAAAAAAACATGAATCCCCAGTACATAGAACAGCTGATGGAGGCCAGAAGACCGAAATATGAAGCAGCCGCAGACATCATAGTGAAAACCGACGGACGCACCGCAAAAGAGATCTGCCAGGAAATAAAGGAACGTCTTGAAATTAACGATAATACAAAATAACGTGAAATAAATGTTAAAAAAATTAAATAACAGTTGAAAATTGTAAGAATAATTGTTATACTTTAGGAAGTTTTTGGGGGAAGAAGACCACATAAGGACAGTATACATTTTTTATTATGATGTCAGGGCCAGAATACTTTTTAACCCTAACATCTTATTATGATTCGTGTCCAGTAAGGAGAAAGGTTACAGATATGTTTATTACGAGAGAATGCGATTATGCAGCAAGAGTTCTTCGGGCACTGTCAGCGGAAACCCGCCTTAGCGTTAATGAAATCTGTGAGAAGGAATCCATTACCGCACCCTTTGCCTACAAGATCCTTAAGAAACTTCAGAAAGCAGGCATTGTAAAAGGATACCGCGGTGTACATGGCGGATATGCCATGAATAAATCTATGACGGAGCTGACATTATTCGATGTGTACAGTGCCATTGACCCTGATCTGTTTATCATTGAGTGCATGGCATCCGGTTACGAATGTCCGGTAGATGGAAGGGGAGATCACCTTCCCTGCTATATGCACAGGGAGCTCTGTGAGATTCAGCAGGGTGTTTGGAAAATGCTCAAAAGAAAGAATCTTCAGGAGGTTTTTGCTCCGGAGAATTAAAAAGAAGTGAATAAATGCTTTGGCAGCAGGATATCTGCTAAAGCCAGAAGCGGCCATGAGATTTTCCCTCATGACCGTTTTTTGTATGTGATAATGTACAAAAAACAAAATGGACATCAATGGAAGATTATGCTATAATGTTATATGGACTTTTAGACACGATGTGTCTAGAGATATTATTTTCAACATACCTTTAAGGAGGAAAAACAAACTATGGCAAGAAAGATGAAAACCATGGATGGTAACCATGCAGCCGCTCATGCATCATACGCTTTTTCTGATGTAGCTGCAATTTACCCGATCACCCCTTCATCTGTTATGGCTGAAGCTACAGACGAGTGGGCAACCCAGGGAAGAAAGAACATCTTTGGACAGGAAGTACAGGTAACAGAGATGCAGTCTGAGGCTGGTGCTGCTGGTGCAGTACACGGATCTCTTGCAGCTGGTGCCCTTACTACTACCTATACAGCATCCCAGGGTCTGTTACTGATGATCCCGAACCTTTACAAGATCGCTGGTGAGCAGCTTCCGGGCGTATTCAACGTATCCGCTCGTGCACTTGCTTCCCACGCACTTTCCATTTTCGGAGATCATTCCGACGTTATGGCCTGTCGTCAGACCGGCTGCGCAATGCTGTGCGAGTCTTCCGTACAGGAAGTTATGGACCTTACTCCAGTAGCACACCTTGCAGCAATCAAGGGTAAAGTTCCATTCATCAACTTCTTCGATGGATTCCGTACATCCCACGAGATCCAGAAGATCGAGACATGGGATTATGAAGACCTGAAAGATATGGCAGATATGGACGCTATCCAGGCATTCCGTGATCACGCACTGAATCCGAACCATCCATGTCAGAGAGGTTCCGCTCAGAACCCGGATATCTTCTTCCAGGCAAGAGAAGCATGTAACCCGTACTACGATGCTCTTCCGGCAGTCGTACAGGAGTACATGGACAAAGTTAACGCTAAGATCGGTACCGATTACAAGCTGTTCAACTACTATGGAGCAGCAGACGCAGAGCACGTTATCGTAGCTATGGGTTCTGTAAACGATACAATCGAGGAGACAATCGACTACTTAATGGCAGCCGGCAGAAAAGTTGGTGTTGTAAAAGTTCGTCTTTACAGACCATTCTGCGCACAGGCTCTGATCGATGCTATTCCTGAGACAGTAAAACAGATCACAGTTCTTGACAGAACAAAAGAGCCAGGAGCTCAGGGCGAGCCTCTGTATCTTGATGTTGTTGCTGCACTTAAGAACAGCAAATTTGACGGCGTTAAGATCTTCACCGGACGTTACGGACTTGGTTCCAAGGACACAACACCGGCTCAGATCGTAGCTGTATATGACAATACTGAGAAAGAGAAATTCACTCTTGGTATCGTGGATGATGTTACTAACCTTTCCCTTGAGACAGGCGCTCCGCTTGTAACTACTCCAGAGGGAACTACAAACTGTAAGTTCTGGGGACTTGGTGCTGACGGTACTGTAGGTGCTAACAAGAACTCCATCAAGATCATCGGTGACAATACAGATATGTACGCTCAGGCATACTTTGATTATGACTCCAAGAAGTCCGGTGGTGTTACAATGTCTCACCTTCGTTTTGGTAAGAAACCGATCAAGTCTACCTATCTGATCCACAAAGCAAACTTCGTAGCATGTCACAATCCTTCCTATGTTAATAAATACAACATGGTACAGGAGTTAGTTGACGGCGGTACATTCCTTCTGAACTGTGCTTGGGATATGGAAGGCCTTGAGAAACATCTTCCAGGACAGGTTAAGGCATTCATCGCTAACCACGGTATCAAGTTCTACACCATCGACGGTGTTAAGATCGGTATCGAGACTGGCATGGGACCAACACGTATCAACACAATCCTTCAGTCCGCATTCTTCAAACTTACCGGAATCATTCCGGAGGATCAGGCTATCGAGCTGATGAAGGCTGCTGCGAAAGCAACATACGGACGTAAAGGTGATGACGTTGTTCAGAAGAACTGGGCAGCTATCGATGCTGGTGCTAAGCAGGTTGTTGAGATCCAGGTTCCGGAGAGCTGGAAAGATGCTGCTGACGAAGGTCTGCACATGACCCACGCTACAGAGGGACGTCAGGAAGTTGTTGATTTCGTTAACAACATCCAGGCTAAGGTTAATGCTCAGGAAGGTAACACACTGCCTGTATCCGCATTCAAAGATTATGTTGACGGTACTACACCATCCGGTGCTGCTGCATACGAGAAACGTGGTATCGCTGTAAATATCCCTGTATGGAATCCGGAGAACTGTATCCAGTGTAACAGATGTGCTTATGTCTGCCCGCACGCAGTTATCCGTCCGGTAGCTCTTACAGCTGATGAGGCTGCAAATGCTCCAGAGGGAATCAAGACATTACCAATGACTGGTATGAAAGAGTATCAGTTCACTATGACTGTATCCGCTCTTGACTGTACAGGATGTGGTTCCTGTGCGAACGTTTGCCCAGGTAAGAAGGGTGCTAAGGCACTTGCTATGGAAAACCTTGAAGCAAACATGGGAGAGCAGAAATACTTTGATTACGGTGTAACTCTTCCGGTTAAAGAAGACGTTATCGCAAAATTCAAAGAGACAACTGTTAAGGGAAGCCAGTTCAAACAGCCGCTTCTTGAGTTCTCAGGAGCTTGTGCTGGATGTGGTGAGACACCTTACGCAAAACTGATCACCCAGCTGTTCGGTGACAGAATGTACATTGCAAACGCTACAGGATGCTCCTCTATCTGGGGTAACTCCTCACCTTCTACACCATATACCGTAAATGCTAAGGGCCAGGGTCCTGCATGGGGCAACTCCTTATTCGAGGATAACGCTGAGTTTGGTTATGGTATGCTTCTTGCTCAGAAGGCTATTCGTGATGGTCTGAAAGCAAAGGTTGAAGATGCTGTAGCTAACGGAAATAACGAAGACGTTAAGGCTGCTGGTCAGGAATGGCTGGATACCTTCGCTTGCGGCGCTACCAACGGTGCAGCAACTGAGAAACTGGTTGCAGCTCTTGAGGCATGCGGATGTGACAAGGCAAAAGACATCCTTACACAGAAAGACTTCCTCGCTAAGAAATCCCAGTGGATCTTCGGTGGTGACGGATGGGCTTACGATATCGGATTCGGCGGTGTTGACCATGTTCTCGCAAGCGGACGTGATATCAACGTTATGGTATTCGATACAGAGGTTTATTCCAACACAGGCGGACAGTCTTCCAAGTCTACACCTACAGGTGCAATCGCACAGTTCGCAGCTGGCGGTAAAGAGACCAAGAAGAAAGATATGGCTTCTATCGCAATGAGCTATGGCTATGTATATGTTGCTCAGATCTCCATGGGAGCTGACTTCAACCAGGCTATTAAGGCAATTGCAGAGGCAGAGGCTTATCCGGGACCATCACTTATCATCGCATACGCTCCATGTATCAACCATGGTATCAAGAAGGGTATGTCCAAAGCTCAGACAGAGGAAGAGCTGGCTGTTAAGTGTGGATATTGGCACAACTTCCGCTTCAATCCTGCTGCAGAAGGAAGCAAGTTCAGCCTTGATTCCAAAGCACCAGATATGACAGATTATCAGGAATTCTTAAATGGTGAGGTTCGTTACAACTCCTTACAGCGTCAGAATCCTGAGAAGGCTGCAAGACTGTTCGCTAAGAACCAGTCTGAGGCTAAGGCAAGATATGAGTATCTGCAGAAGCTGATCACTCTGTACGGAACAGAGGAATAAGAATCACCCGCGGCAAGTCCGCATTATAAATATAAATAGTATAAGCATTTAATGCTTATCGTGTCGTAGCGTAAAGTAAGCCTGCGGTACCTCCTGAAAGGGTGGTATTGCAGGCTTTTCTTGTTATTCTATAAGGTTTGGCTTCTGAAAAGCTTGATATACAATTGTGTGAAGGAGGTTTTTTCTGTATAATATAAAAAATAGGAGGGCAAAGATGAATCGAACAAAACATGCAATTGTTGCTACCTTTTGGCAGCTTTTGGAAGAAAAAACATATAATAAAATTACTGTGCAGGACATTGTAGATCGATGCCATGTGAATAGAAATACCTTTTATTATCATTTTCAGGATATTCCATCTCTTGCAGAATGGTCAGTTGAAATATGGGCAGATGAGGTTATTAAAAACAGAGGGAGTTTTGATTCTCTGACACACTGTATTATCTACATGGCAGAAGAATGCACAAAGAGGAAAAAGGCGCTTTTACATCTTTTTCGTTCTGCAAAAAAAGAGTATTTCTTAAAGTACCTAAACAAAATGGGATACCATGTTATCTGTACTTACGTAGAAAACAGAACCGAAAATCTTTCACTTGCAGAAAATAAAACAGAAAGTCTGGTACGATATTATAAATGTACATTGATGGGGATTATACTCGACTGGCTGGAGAACGATGCTTCCTATGATCTGATTGCATTCTGTCAGGAGCTTTGTGAACTGTTTTCCGGTTCAGGAGAAAGAGCCATGCTTAAATGCACCGTTTCCAAGGACGAAATTGATGCAACCTGTTAAAAAGCAATTTGATTTCGTAAGTGAATCTGCGAAAAAAACTATAACTTTTTACAAAAAGTGCTTGACTTCTCCTTACGGCAGTGGTATAGTAAACAAGCTGTCGCAAGGAATTGCTTCTGGAATACTGAAAAAGAAATCCGTTTTCAGAAAATTCAAATTAACTGTTGACAATCGACTGAACTTATGGTAAAGTAATCAAGTCGCTTGAACAGATAAGAAAAATGACGGCGACGAAATCCTTTGGAAAACACTTCGAAAAACTTTTGAAAAAAGTTCTTGACAAGATCTTCCAAATGTGATAATCTAAATAAGCTGTCGCAAAGAGCTGACAGCGGAACAACCTTGATAACTAAACAGTGAAACACATACGATTCTCGAAAATTTCTTTATACAATTCATTTTCGAATGAAAACTTATTAAACAGTAATGACGAGAGATAACTAAGCTAGTTGGTTGTCTTGAGTGAATCAAAC
>OLPE01001892.1_pt1 | contig 10128 bp, 7 predicted proteins | sample 1671901 | NCBI WGS metagenome assembly OLPE01 (sample SAMEA3136624, study PRJEB25190) | human gut metagenome | biome: human gut; feature: human-associated habitat; material: faeces | place: Austria | collected 2013 | reverse complement strand
GAAGGCCAATACAACCATTTGAAGACTGCTGTTAAGGGCACGTTCACAGTTTTTCCAAAGTCGCCGACATTTGTCTAGCCAACTCCATGAACGTTCAACGATCCATCGTTGCGGTAACACCGTGAACATATGCAACTCGTTGCGTTTAGCTACCGTCGTCTTAGCATTCAAAATGAGCTTCACCTGATCCGCAAAGTCATTGCCAGTGTAGCCACCATCAACCATGACATGCTGAACCAGCTCTAAATTTTGGCTAGCCAAACTAAACATAGCCAATGCACCTGAACGATCTGATACATTAGCTCGTGTCACGAGAATGGCTTGTGGTAAACCATTAATATCAACCGCCATATGACGCTTAATCCCTGAAATCTTTTTGCCGCCATCGTAGCCACTATTTTTCGTTAAATCAGTGGTTTTAACACTTTGAGCATCAACAATCACAAACGACGTTCGGGCCGATCGGCCCTGTGCAAAGCGATAGGAAGCAACAGTTTTTTTAAAAGCCTTTCTAATAGCGAATCAGCTGTCGGGTCTGGTTTATCTCGCCACATATCGTAATAGCGGTAGACAGTGTGCCATTCCGGGAAATCGTGCGGTAATTCACGCCATTGACACCCTGTAGTAAGCGAGTAAAGGATGGCATTGAATACGTCATAAAGATCATAACGACGCGGTCTTGTATGCTTGCGGAAGTTTTCTAAATCAGGTTGTATTAACGCAAATTGCGCTCGAGAAATATTGCTTGGATAATCTGGCATGACAAACTCCTCAGTCGGTTTTCCACAATTCTACCAGATTCAGCAGATACTAGACAGGTTCTAAGAATCAGCAAAACATCTTTTGTAGATACCCTTTTTTAAGTTCTTGGAGTTTTTCAAGCTTACGCTGATGAAGAGCGATAGTGTCGTCTAACTGTTTGAAAAATGAGCCGATTTTTTGTTGTTCATCTACTATCTTAGGAACAACTAGTAGAGTATTAAAAAAATCAGTAGGTGCAATATTTAGTAACCCATGATTACGAGCCCCTTCTGCCGCATTCTTAGAAACCTCCCGGTACCATCTAGTGGTATCGTAATATGAAACTAGAAACTGAGAATTGATTTTCGTAGGTCTAAAGACTATATAAAGTGTCGATAGAACGCCCATATCATACTTATCTAAACGCTTAATAGCGCCCCATGGATATCCATTTGAATAACTTTTATTATATGCAAACTCACCATTTTTAACTAAAAAATATCCAGTAACATCACGACTCGCTACTTGCTTATTGAAAAAATCATTTTGATCTACCAAACCATCTTGTGCAGATATTGTTAGCGGAAGAGTCGACTCATTATTTTTGTTTTTTCTAGTAACACGCTCTGAGATGCTAGATAACTTACGCTCTTCCCAAGGATCAGTAAACCCTTTAAATCTTAACTGCGGGTAACTAGCTTGTTGATCTTTCATTTGTGGGCCTCCGGTTTTGACTGGTCATTAACCTGGGTGGTCACTAACTGGCTAGCTAATTCATTAAAGGCTTGCTCATTCTGACTGATTTCCTCGTCCAGTTGCTTCAGATCAGCTTTAACTTGGTTCAGATCAATCTCGGGTTCCGGTTCAAACGTATCAACGTAGCGCGGAATATTTAAATTATAATCATTTTCCTTGATTTCCGCCGGTGAGGCCACATGAGCATATTTATCAACATCTTGCCGGTTTTGATAAGTGGTCACAATTTTTTGAATATTCGCTGCCGTTAGCTTATTTTGATTCTTGTCCTTTTCAAATTCCCGGGACGCATCAATAAACAAGACGTCGTCAGTGGTTTTGTGTTTCTTTAAAATCATGATTAACGTTGGAATACCAGTGGAATGAAAAATATTGGCAGGTAGCCCAATAATGGCATCAATCCGGTTATCCATTAATAGTTTTTGCCGGATTTTGCCCTCCTTAGCCCCCCGAAATAGCACGCCATGGGGTAAGACAATGCCCATAGTCCCGTGTTCCTGCAAATGATAAAAGCCGTGTAGCAGAAAGGCAAAGTCGGCTTTAGATTTAGGTGGTAAGACGCCATAGTCGCGGAAACGGGGATCAGACAAGCGTTTATCACTGTTATCCCAGTGTGCCGAGTAGGGCGGGTTCATGACGACCGCATCAAATAAGTAAGGTTCGTCAACCGGCCAATCTTTACTTAACGTGTCACCATTGCGTAAGTGCATATCGTCATACGAGACTCCATGTAACATTAGGTTCATACGGGCCAGGTTATAGGTCGTGGTGTTCAATTCTTGGCCGTGATAACTCACTAAATTGGGGTCTTGCACGTGCTGTCCGACATTTAATAGCAGTGAACCGGAACCAACCGCTGGATCATAGATAGTCCGCACTTGGTTGTCACCTGCATTGCGCTGATAAGTCACAATCTGGGCAATAATGTCGGACACCTGCCGTGGAGTATAAAATTCACCCGCCTTCTTACCAGAATCACTGGCAAATTGCGCGATTAAGTATTCATAGGCGTCACCTAAGACGTCGCCTTGATGATGGACGAGATCAATCGCATTTAAAGCTAACATGGTATCACTGATAGTTTGATTCCGTTGTTGTAAAGAACTGCCTAATTTATTACTACTTAAATCCACATCGGCAAACAAGCCCGAAAAGTCTTGCGCTGAAGATAGATTTTGTGTCGACTGTTCCAGATCATGAAGTGCTTGAGATAAATCGTCTAACGCAAAAGTATGGGCTTGAATCTTGCCAATCAGGGTGGTGTACAACGCTTGTGGTTGAATTAAATAGCCGAGCGTGTTTTGCAAATACTCCACTAAACTGGGCTGCACCGAGACGCCTTCCAATTCAAACTGAGGATCCATATACTGAGCATATTTCCGGGTGACATTTTCGGTTTCGCCTGCCCAATCACTAAAGGTCGTTAAGGTTTTCTCAGATAGAAACCGATAAAAAATTAACCCCAATAAATAATTTTTATATTCAGAAGCGTCCATTTTCCCGCGTAAGACATCGGCCGCATTCCATAGGGCGCTTTCAAGTTGACTAGCTTGCGTTGTTTTTTCTGACATTGTTTAACCTCACTTATTTTTGTAGATAAATTGCTAAATCGTGTTCAATAAACTGCCGCCAAGCGGCCTGGGACTTAATCCGGTATAGTGGCAAAATAGCTGGAATCTTCGGCCCAGCGGCAGTTTGAGCTTGTAAGGCCGCTGCTAAATTCGCTGACTGCGTTAATTCTTGTTCATGATGCCATTCATCGGTACCCACGGTGTGTTCACGCGCCACCCGCAATAGGGCTGTTTGATCTAAGCCCCACGTATGGGCGAATACCGACGTTTTTTTGACCAATTGTCTCTGGGCATAATCAGCCACCAACTCCCGAGCATTCAACGCTACTGGCACTTGATTTGGGGTGCTCTGTTGCTGAGACTGTTGCATTTGTTGCTCAATATAAGGCATGGCTTCGCGAATTAACTGGGCCTGTTGCGGTTGCGTTTCCGCTAATTTATTCAAACTAGCCTGTACTTTGGCACTATTTTGCAGGTAATCGATCATATGGGCTTGGGCTTGATCAGGTGTCGTGTACTGTTGCTGTTCATCAATCCAATCTTGAATTAATTGCGTCAAATAATCATAATCCACCAAGACGACTGAACCAACGGCTAGGGAAAAGTCTAAGGCAGCTAATTCTTCAGGGACTTTCTCAGGCTCTTGGTTAGTAACCGCCGCTTTAATCCGCAGATATTTACCCGTATAGGATTCTACTTCGGGCTGAGCGATACCAAAGGCCTTTTCACTGTTTTCCCAAGTGAAATCGTTGTACATGGATAAGGAATTCAATTGCTGATTCACTTGGCGAAAGGCTTTCACAAACTGTACCTTAGCAGTGGTTCCTTTCAGGTCATCGGCCGCCGTCGGCGTCGGGGCAATGGCTTTTAAATCCACCACAGCCTTTTGAAATTTTAAGACGGCCTGCTGATAAGTGGGACGAATGATGACATTAAAGGAGCCTTCGCCACTATATAACTTGTAAGCTTCACGTTCATTAGCTTCCATGATTGCCGGCACCCGAAAGGTCACAATTTGACCCTCTTGTTTTAATTCCCGGTTTTGGAGCCGGTTGGTGCGTGAGTAGGCTTGAATGAGTTCTTGATAAGCTAAGGTGCGGTCAACAAAGAGCGTGTTTAGCCGAGGGGCATCAAAGCCTGTTAATAACCGCCGCACCACAATCACTAAATTAATTTCCTGATCCGGTTTCAAATGAGCAAAGACCGCCTCACGCCGGGCAGCCCGTTTTGCGACATCTTCGTTATAGAGATTCAAATCGGCTAAATCAAAATTAGTGTGATACTGCTGATTATAATCTTTTAAAATGGTGGCCATTTGGTCATGCTTTTGCGCACTCTGATCTTCGTTTTCACTTAATGAATAAGTAATCGCAATTCGGGGCCAATTAGGATCCAGCTGATTGTGAGTAGTCTTTTTAGCGGCTTTAAAGGCTTGATAATAGCGTTGCGCCATTTCAATGGAACTGGTGGTCAAAATAGCATTATAGTTGCCATGACCCAAACTCGTTTTACGTGGGCCTTTTTGTAAAATATATTGAACAACTTGGTTAATATGTTCATCGGTCTCAAAGTCAGCCGGAGTTAAATATGTTTCTTCCAAGTCCTTGACTGACATCGCTTGAATCTTGGCTTGAATTTTTGCTTCATCAGCTGTACTCAGCAGGCGGCCTTGCTTATCGCGACGTGCTTTGACGCGCTGAGTTTCTTTTTCGAGGGCCCGGGTTATTAACGTGTCTTTTCCAATCGTCGTTACGTGTTCCACATTAAACGGTAACACGGCTTGGTCCTCTAAGGCGTCTCGCAAGTTATAAACATGACAGACTTTACCAAATAGCTCCTCCGTCGTAACTGCTAGATCACCTTTGAGCTGTTTCTTATTTTCATTAAAAATGGGGGTGCCAGTGTAACCATACCAGTTACTATTGATAAACGCTGCTCGAATTTCCTTTTGCATCTTACCAAACTGCGACCGGTGGGCTTCGTCAACAAAGAAGATCACTCGTTGCTTTAAAGTCTTACTAAAGCGGGATTGCTTACCGGTTGCCAGCTGGGCTTGCGTTTTTTTGACCGCCCGATGAAGTTTTTGAATCGAGGTGACCAAGACCTTACCGTCATTTTGTTGCAATTTACGCATTAAATCACCGGTGTTTTGGGCTTCGTTAATGGCAATATCATCATTGGCGGCATAGGCACTAAAGTTGCTGGTTGTCTGTTCGTCTAAATCCCGCCGGTCAACTAAGAAGATGGCCTTATCGACACCGGGATCTTGCGCCGCTAATTTAGCGGTTTTATATGAGGTGAGTGTTTTACCAGAACCCGTGGTATGCCAAACAAAACCATCTTGATGGTCGTGAATCCGGTGCATCACGGCTTCAATCGCATAAATCTGGTAAGGCCGTAAGAGAATTAGGCTTTGCCGCTCTTGGTCGATGACTGTATATTCACTGACCATTTTGTGAGCCATGGGAATATTAAGAACTTGGCGCGTGAACGCTAAGCCGTTTTCCACGGGGTGATTATCCCGCGTTCGCCAATTGAACAAAAAGGCTTTATTGAAATGATCCGGTTCGGCATTCGCAAAATACGCCGTACTATCCGGCGTCATAATCACAAACATTTGCAACAGCGAGTAAATCCCCGTATATTTACCTTCCTGCGCGTATTTTTCAATTTGATTAAAAGCCTGGTTAAGTTCGACCGTGGCTTTTTTTAGTTCCAATTGAATTAAGGGTAACCCATTAATTAATAGGGTTACGTCAAAACGGCGATCAGGATCGACATTTTGAGTACCAGCTAACCGTGGTCGCACTGCTTGTCGCACCACTTCATAACTAGATTTACCACCAGCAACGTCCACTTTCCAAAACAATTCAAGCGTCACCGTGCCCAGCTTAGCATCATCACGTTCAACTTCCACTTTGCCAATGCCATTTTCGGCGGCTAGTAACTTAGCTGCTTCGTAAGGTGTCCGGACCTCAATCGCCCGTTTAACTTGATTAAATTCGGTATCAGTTAAAGGGTATCCCTGCAATTTAGCATAGTTATTGTTATTTAATTTATCACGAAAATTAGCCCATAATTGATCCGGCGTCGTACCATATCGGTCTTTTCGTTCCACCCATTGATTGCTTCCAGTCGTTAAGGTTTTAACAACTTCTTTTTCAAACGACAGTTCCAACATAAAAACAGTCCTTCCCCCACTTTTAAATTACTCACTAGTTTATTATACGCGAACCGCTTGGCGTTTAGGCTTCATAATTTAATATAGCTGGGATAGAATAAAGCTGAAAAAGATAAACAACTAAAAAATAGAAAACTAATATTGAGCTAACCATTAAATTCGAAACCTCTGTTCCAATAAATTTAATATGAACCTCATAATGTAAATTAAAAAAATATATCGCAATGTTCTTGCTTGCAGTATGTCTCGCTCTTATCTGAATAAGATGACATTCAATCTTATCAACAATATAACTAATATAACAAAAGCAAATTAAAACATTCACGAAACAGAATTTGAAAATAACACCAGAGAAAAAATATTTTCAAGCTACTAGAAGTTTCAACTATTTATCATGACTTTTTTATTTTTTAGCTCAAAAATGATTGACAGATGTCTCGAAATTGTGTATATTAATCACAATAAAAATTTCGGAGGTGTCATGATGAGTCAATCAATGTTTAATGCGATTAATTGTTGCTGTCGAACAACGCGTTTTTGGCGATGTTCGGCCTGTTAGCATTGACGTTTTTTGGGAAATCATGACCTAAAAAGAGTTCAATGTCCACTTGGCTGGAGTTGAACTAAGGGCGCGAAAATTCTGGATTTCAGAATTTCGCGCCCTTTTTCTATCTATTGCGGCCATTTCCCCTAGCATCCCGCCAGCTAAACACTGCTCCAAATGATTAGAAAGGATCTTATTTATGCTTATTCATTCCATTTCAGAACTGATCGGTCATACGCCACTGATTGATCTGCAAATCAATATTCCAAATCACAGTCACATTTACGCCAAACTGGAAATGTTTAATCCAGGAGGCAGCATCAAAGACCGCCTGGGCCAATACATGATTCAAGATGCGATTAATCGTGGTCAGGTAACTGAAGGTGTAACAACAATTATCGAACCTACTGCCGGCAATACCGGAATTGGGATTGCCCTTGCCGCTCAACAACACCATTTGCCAACCATTCTGGTCGTACCGGAAAAGTTCAGTTTTGAAAAACAACAATTGATGAAAGCCTTAGGGGCAAAAATAATCAACACCCCCAGTGATCAGGGCATCAAGGGCGCCATTGAAAAAGCAGAAGCGCTTCACGATCAAACTCCTAACAGTTTCGTTCCAATGCAATTCAAAAATCCGGCCAACCCTGATACTTATTATCACACTCTGGCACAAGAGTTGCTTGACGACCTCAATGACCCAATTGACGCCTTTGTTGCCGGTGCGGGCAGTGGTGGGACATTTGCAGGCGTCGCTCGTTACTTAAAGGAGCAGAATCCGGCGACTCAAACCATCGTTGTGGAACCTGAAGGCTCAATTCTAAATGGTGGGCCTGCCCATCCCCATCGGACTGAAGGCATCGGTGTTGAATTTGTCCCACCATTTTTTAAAGATGTTCAAATCGACAAAACGTTAACAATTGCCGATGCCGACGCCTTTCATCAAGTTAAGGAGCTTGCCAAGAAGCAGGGATTATTCATTGGCAGTTCAAGCGGGGCTGCTTTGGCTGCCAGCTTAAAGGTTGCCAAGGCACTTCCCGAGAATAGTACCATTGTCACAATTTTTCCAGATAGCAGTGAACGTTACATGAGTGAAAATATTTATGATTAAAAATAAAGTGAGGTTATTAAAATGGAATTTGATACAAAATTAATTCATGGTGGTATTAGCGAAGATAAAGCAACCGGAGCAGTTTCGGTGCCGATTTATATGGCATCAACTTTTCATCAGCAAAAAATTGGTGAAAATCAATATGAGTATTCTCGTTCTGGAAACCCAACTCGAGAAGCAGTTGAAAAACTAATTGCCGAGTTGGAAGGCGGCACAGCCGGGTTTGCATTTGCTTCCGGTTCAGCTGCAATCGACACAGTCTTCTCAATGTTCTCCGCCGGCGACCATTTCGTCATTGGCAATGATGTCTACGGTGGTACCTTCCGATTGATTGACGCCGTTTTAAAACGCTTTGGCATGACCTTTACCGTGGTTGACACCCGCGACCTGGCCGCTGTTGAAGAAGCGATTACGCCAAATACCAAAGCAATTTACTTAGAAACGCCAACCAACCCGCTTTTACGAGTAACCGATATTGCAGCGGTTGCCAAGATTGCCAAATTGCACCAAATTTTAAGCATTATCGACAACACTTTCTCCTCGCCTTACGTTCAGCGACCGCTGGAACAGGGAGTGGATATTGTTCTTCACAGTGCTTCCAAGTATCTTGGTGGTCACAGCGACGTCATTGCCGGGCTGGTCGTCACTAAAGATGATCAATTGGCCGAAAAAATTGGTTACCTTCAAAATGCCATTGGTGGTATTTTGGCCCCTCAGGAAAGTTGGCTATTGCAACGTGGGATTAAAACGTTGTCTCTTCGAATGCGTGCTCATTTGGACAATGCCGAAGCCGTCTTCAATTATCTATCAAACCAGCCACTTGTCAGCAAAATTTACTACCCTGGCGATCCGAACAACCCTGATTACGAAGTCGCCAAAAAACAAATGCACGGCTTTGGCGCAATGATTTCCTTTGAATTACAGGACGGACTGGATCCAAAACAATTTGTTGAACAACTGCACGTTATCACATTGGCCGAGAGTTTGGGTGCACTGGAAAGCTTGATCGAAATTCCGGCCTTGATGACCCACGGCTCAATTCCACGTGACATTCGGTTGAAAAACGGCATCAAAGACGAGTTAATTCGCCTTTCAGTCGGCGTTGAAGATCAAAAGGATTTGTTAGCCGATTTGGAACGCGGCTTCAATGAGCTTAAGAGGAGCAAGAAAAATGTTTCAGACAGCAAGGTCCATTCTCAAGCGTAATCCGGTAGCCCACAGTCTTTTAGAAGTTCTCTTAACCTACCCGGGGATTCGGGTCCTGTTTTGGTACCGAATCGCTCACTTTATGGCTTTTCATCGACTTTATACAATTGCCGGGTTCCTAAGTCAACATGCCGCCAAAGTAACCGGGATTTCAATTTCGCCGGAAGCCAAAATCGGTAAGCGCGTTTTTATCGATCACGGGATTGGCGTTGTGATCGGTGCCACTGCCATGATTGAAGATGACGTCACTATCCTGCATGACGTGACGCTGGGTGTCAGGAGGGCCGTTGAAGGTCGGCGACATCCCTATGTAAAAAAGGGTGCATTCATTGGTGCCAACGCCCAATTGCTTGGCACCATTACGATCGGCGCCTTTAGTAAAGTTGGCGCAGGGGCAATTGTCCTGAATAACGTGGCCGATAAAACCACAGTGGTCGGCAACCCTGCTCGAACCGTTAACAAGTTACCCGCTAAAGTCATTAACGTGACCTTCACGACAAACACGTCAACCACTAAAAATTAATAACTTACGAAAAACACCTTGATGAAAAGAGTTGCCAGTTGGCAAAAATATCATAAAGGTGTTTTTCGTATTTAACTATTGTGTCGAAAATAATTAGGGTCCGTCTGAAATAAAGTTTTCAGACGGACCCTAATAAACAACATCAAATTAAGCTCAATTGGCGTTAAAAGCCAATTTTTTCTCGATTAAGATCGAATAATCATAAATGTAACATGGTAATTGCGTTACATTCATGAGATTTCTGCTATCTTAAAAGTTAAGGAGGACTATTAAATTGCAATTTGCTAATGTGTTACGAAAAAGAAGAAAAGAACTGTACTTAACCCAACAACAATTGGCTGATAAATTACATGTGATACGTCAAACGCTATTTGATGATTGTTTCAGCGATCTTTATTCTTATATTTTTATGGTTAAGTGTATTAGGGTACGGACGTGCTGGTAGTGTAAAATAAGTTGTGTAAACACAAAAAGGAATAAATCCGTTATAGTAGA
>OLPE01001891.1_pt1 | contig 10132 bp, 10 predicted proteins | sample 1671901 | NCBI WGS metagenome assembly OLPE01 (sample SAMEA3136624, study PRJEB25190) | human gut metagenome | biome: human gut; feature: human-associated habitat; material: faeces | place: Austria | collected 2013 | reverse complement strand
AGGCGGAAAACGCTTTAGAATGGGTGCATAGAATGAATAACATTCGGGCGTGTGCAAGGGAGATTGTGAATGAGGAAATTATCTTCGCATAGGCAGACAAGGCGGCAGGGAGAAATCTCTGCTGTTTTTGTTTTTCGGAAAGTGAATAGCTATAATTTGCTTGTTGATATTATTCGTTTGAACGATTATAATGTATCTACTGGAATTATGGAGGGTTGCTATGTTTGAATATATGACGGTACAGGAAGCTGCAACGAAATGGAATATATCACAACGACGAGTACAGATACTTTGTGCTGAAAATCGGATTGAGGGTATTGTGCGTTTAAGCAGAGTATGGCTCATTCCCAAAGGTGCAAAAAAGCCTGCGGATAGGCGAAGAAAATCAGAAAACTAATCAAAAACTAATCAAACCTTAGTATAATCAGATTGGAGGTTTAAGATATGGCAAAAACAATACTGATTATTGAAGATGAAATAGCGATACAGAACATTTTGGCAGAGCCACTTAGGGCTTGCGGCTATGAGGTTGTGACTGCATCGGATGGTCTGGAGGGCATCAACGCTTTTCACGCCCATCATATAGACCTTATCCTTTTAGATATTATGCTGCCGAAGATAAATGGATATGCGGTATGCGAAATGATACGGCAAGAAGCACAAACCCCTATTATTCTCCTAACAGCACTTGATACGGAAGATGACCAGATAAAGGGTTTTGATTTATTAGCGGATGATTACATCACAAAACCTTTTTCCATCAAGTTGCTATTAAAGCGTGTGGAAGCATTGCTTAGAAGAACAGAATCTGTTTCTGATACGGACTCTATCCGATATAAGGAGCTTCAGATAAGTGCAACACAGAGGCAGGTATTTGTATCTGGTACAGAGATTACACTTACACAATCCGAGTTTGATATTTTACTGTTATTCCTTAAAAATCAAGGGCGGGTATTCACAAGGGATGAGCTTTTAAATCTTGTCTGGGGATATGAATTTATCGGAGATGAAAAAAGCGTCAACTTCCATATTATGAATTTAAGGAAAAAGTTGAATGTGGACTATATTGAAACAGTCAGAGGAGTGGGATACAAAATTGCGAAAGAAAATCAGTAATTCATTAAGTACCAAAGTGTTTTTATGGGTATTTACCGCATTGACCTTGTGCAGTATTTTGATATACAGCATTATTCTTATTTTTGTACCGCAGAGCTATCAGCTTACAGGCAGCAAACGGTTTGAGAACAATGCGACAACCTTATTTTCTGGATTGGAGAACACCAGTTATGAGGATGCATCAGAACGTATTACGAATTTCTGTATTGAAAACAATGCCGTTGCAATGTTGGGCAATGATAAGGAAACAGTTACATTTGGAGATTTTGAGAATATTGGCGAAGATTTATCCACGGCACAGACCTATACCTCTGATGTGAAATTCGCCGAGAATAAAGTTGCTTATACACTTTCAGTTATATCTCTCTCAAAAACAGCAAGCGAATTGTTTTTCCTTTTATTGAAGTTTATTCCGTTAGTGCTTATCGTTATCGTACTGCTTTCTGCTTTAAGTGCTTTTATTTGCAGTCGGGTTATTGTCGCTCCGATTACGAAAATCAGCCAGATTTCAAAGCGGATGACAGAACTTGATATGACTTGGAGATGTGATACAGACCGTAAAGACGAAATTGGTGTACTTTCTTCCAGCTTAAATACAATGGCTGCACGATTACAAAGCACAATGGAAGAATTAGAAACGGCAAATCAGCAGCTGACAAAGGATGTGGAAAAATTTCAAAAATTGGAGGAACAGCATCGAAACTTCTTTGCCGCTGTTTCCCACGAATTGAAAACCCCTTTGACAATTTTGAAAGGTCAGCTTGAAAATATGATATTAGGTTTTGGGGATTATCAAAACCACGAGAAGTATTTGCCGCAGGCATTAAAGTCAGCCGAGGACATCGAGTATTTAGTGAAAGAGATACTTTCCATTACCAAGATGGAAACAATGAATATCGGAAACTCTCTGGAAACTCTTTTGTTGTCAGATTTGGTAAATAAGATAGTCGCAGATATGCAGCCTTTGGCGGAGGAAAAAGATATTTCCATTTATCAGAATATCCCCGATACCCTAAGTGTATCGGTCAATCGTAATCTTTTTGGCAAAGCGTTATCCAATATCATTGGCAATGCTATCAGACATTCAGAAACAGGAGCTAAAGTTTATACTTCTTTTGATAAGGATACAAACACTCTGGTCGTTGAAAATACAGGAGTATTCTTAAATGAGGATAATTTGGAGAATATGTTTACACCATTTTATAGAGTGGATAAATCTCGGAATAAAGCCACTGGTGGAAGCGGTTTGGGATTGTACATTGTAAAAACAATTCTTGACCTACACGGTATGGGATACCAAATCTCGAACACACAAAAGGGCGTTGCGTTTTATTTGAAATTAAATTAAAAATGATGCATTGAAAAAGCCGTCAGTTATCTGGCGGCTTTTTGCTGCCCTAAACCAAATAAAACGCATATTAAATGCTAACCAAAAACTAATGAAAAAGAGATAAGATTGTCAGCAGAAAGGAGATGAAGCCTAAATGGATTATAAAAAACGGGCAGGCTTATATCTGCTCCGTAAAAAAGGAAAAGCAATTAGTGTCTTTTTACTTATTATGGTCGTATCAACTTTTTTGATTTCCTGTTTTTCCCTATTGAATGCATCCGAAAAATTAGCAAGTGATATTCGCCAGTCAATCGGAGCAGCCTTTTATCTCAGGGCGAGTACAGGTGTTATATCAGATGAGAACGGCGAAATGACGGTTACAGAAAATCATATCCGTATCACAGACAATGAGATAAAACAAATACTAAGCTGCGGCGATATTGCTTATTACAATCCTATCAATTATGGATATGCCAAAAGCGAACAGCTCGACTTTATCTATGGAGAGAAACACACCGAGGACAATAATATGGGGCAAGTCACAGCACTAAAATTTTCCGCATTAGAAGCCGACTTTGTTGACGAGGTGCTTTCTCTGACAGCAGGCAGACATATCACGGAAACAGATACAAGTGCTGTTCTCATCAGTTCTGCGGTAGCATCTGCGAACAACTTATCTGTTGGGGATAAAATTGTTCTGTCATCATCGGAACTTGGTGAAGCTGACGGCGAGTACATTGATATATGGTCTGGAGAAAGAAAAAAGACGGAAGTAACGGTTGTTGGGATATACGATATTCTTCAAGCGGATGCGAACATAACAGCAACCGCAGGCAGACAGGAAAATCGTATCTATGCAAGTCTTGATGTACTAACACAACTCGGAGCGAGTGAGCAGTCTGCTTATACAGGCGAAGTTGGGTTTTATGTGACTGACCCTATGACACTTGATGAACTTGTTTCAAAGGTGCAGCAAATAGAAAGCATTGATTGGAAAACACATTTTATCCGCACCAATGATTTTCAGTATTCCAAAATTGCAGATGGTCTGCTTTCTTTGGGCGATTTAATCAAAGTCCTGTTGATGTGTGTATCCATAGTGAGTGCGGCTATATTGACTTTGATTTTGACTTTGCGTATTAGAGGTCGCATACCAGAAGCAGGTATCCTTTTAAGTGTAGGAATACCGAAACAGGAAATTGTCAAACAATTTATGTTAGAGGTCATTATTGTTACAATCGCAGCGTTTTTATTTTCTTATGCTGCTTCGTTTGCTATAAGCCACAGTTTGGGAAAACACCTGCTTGCCGATTTTCAGCCAAATCTTATCAATGCAGCCACCTTGCGAAACGGTGTGCGTGATGTCGGGAACATAAGCAATTATCTCACTTTAGGAATAGGAAATACCCTGCTTATATATTTCGGTCAGTTGGTGGTGGTTATTCTTTCTGTATTACTTTCTTCTGCTTCTGTTTTGGGGCTGAAACCAAGAGAAATATTAACAAAATTAAGTTAAGGAGGATATGAATAATGAACTTTGTAAAAAGAGCTTTTCTTTACTGCTTTCGGCAGAAAGTAAAGACATTGATTTTGTTTTTAGTGTTGGCAATTATTTCTACATTTCTTTTGACGGGTCTGGCAATTCGTGATGCTTCCGAGGGAGCGACAGCGGATGTTCAGACAGCTATTGGCGGCAAATTGTTTTTGGAAATTGATGCCACCAATCAATACGACACCTCACAAGATGGGTATGGAACGACCTATACTTATAATGGCGATTATATTACCTCAGAGATTTTGGATGCTATTTCGGATGTGGACGGTGTGGTGGATTATAACTCTGACAATCCAAGAGGCTTCTGGGGAGCAGGCGTGGACTTTGAATATCTGCCTGCGGCATTTAATCTGAGTTATACCCCTTATGGCGAATCGTCAGCCTATACAGCCGCCCTTTCTTCTGAAAAAAGTTCTGAATTTGAAAGCGGTAAATATAGCCTTGTGGACGGCAGACATATTACACCCGATGATAAGTATGTCGTGATGATTTCAAAGGAACTTGCAGATTATAATAAGCTCTCTGTGGGTGATACGATGACAATGTACTGTCTGGATTCTGACAGCAATGTAGAACTTGAAATCATTGGTATCTTTGATGGTACAGAGGGAACTTCTGGAAACGGCGGTTTTTCTGTATCAGATATACCTGCAAACTGTGGCTATGTGGATTATACAACAATGTTCGAGAATTTTGGTCGCAAGATTGACGGCTATACACAGATTGATATTTATGTGGAAGACCCTGTCAGCATTCAGAATGTCTATGATAAAATCAACGATTTGCCAGAGCTTCGTGGTAAGTCTTTGAAACTTAGCATTGATACCGATGAATATGAGGTTGTAAAAGCACCGCTTGAAACTTTGCAGAGCTTAGTGAATACCATCATTATTATTATCGTTATTGTGAGTTCTCTTGTGCTGACACTTCTTTTAACTCTTTGGATTAGAGGTCGTAAAAAAGAGATTGGTGTTTATCTGTCCATAGGCAAAAGCAAGGCAAATATCATTGGGCAGTTTTTTGTGGAAACAGTAACCGTAGCTATTGTAGCTTTTGCAACATCTGTTTTCTTTGGCGGTCTGATTGCAGGGAAAGCCAGTGAGTTTTTGGTATCCAGAGTGACAACAGGTGCAGCTACACTTAATGTTGAGATTTCAGCCGCTTATTTGCTGCCTGTGTATTTAATCGGTATTGCTATTATTATGGTGGCTGTGGTTCTTGCATCGTGGACGGTTTTTCGTTTGAAACCGAGAGATATTCTTTCTAAGATGAGCTAAGGAGGTATAACACAATGAGTATTATGGAAATCAAAGGAGTTCGTTATTCCTATGATAACAAACGAAATATATTGAAAGGCGTGAGTGCTGAATTAGAAGCGGGAAAAATGTATGCTATCCTCGGTCCGAGTGGATGCGGCAAGACAACGTTGCTTTCATTGCTTGGAGGATTGGACAGTCCGCTTGAGGGAGAAATTCTCTTTGAAGGACAGGATATTGAAGCCATCGGACTTTCTAAACACAGAAAAGACAATGTTGCGTTTATATTTCAGAGCTATAATCTGATTGATTATCTTACACCGAAAGAGAATGTTGCTTTGACTTCTAAACTGCCGCCACAGCCCATTTTGGAGCGTGTCGGACTGACCGAAGAAGAAAGTAAGCGAAATGTTCTGAAACTCTCTGGTGGTCAGCAACAGCGTGTAGCTATCGCTCGTGCATTGGCATCCGATGCAAAGGTCATCCTTGCAGATGAGCCGACAGGCAATCTTGATGAGGATACGGCAGCAGAAATTACGACAATTTTGAAGGAATGTGCTTACCAGATGAATAAGTGTGTAGTTATCGTCACGCATTCCAATGAGCTTGCAAAGCAGGCGGATGTTATATTCCGATTGAAAAAAGGCGACTTGCAGGTTGTTACCAACTAAATATGTCAGAACCTATATCCACCAAATAAAAAAAACGGTGTATTTGGTGGATAGGCTTTGTCACGCCAAAATGAACAAATAGCAGAATCCCTCCAGACCCGTTTGAGTTTGGAGGGATTTTTATGTGTTGGTCTAATACCACCATACCGCTGCTGATTTTGAGCAGCAACTATTTACATATTATTCAATAGGAATGAGGACAGTCTGTTAAAAAAATCCTCGTTTCTCTATGGGGATTTTATGCCCCAAAAGTAGAAGTTAAATATCTACATAACAGTGTTTTAATCTCTGATAACCGCAAAAGGCTGACAACCTTTGCGGTTTTTCTTTTGTCGTTTTTTATCGAAATATGGCATAAGCCATCTTCTGGTATAGGTTGCCGTTCTCCACCGACCAATCTGAGTTTTTCAAAAAAATTCAGATTGGAGGAAAACAAGAATGGCATATAACCACGGACGAGAAGAACGGAAATGGCGGCTCTGGAAAGAAGCCGAAGAAAAGATATTGAGGGCGTATGGTGTTGAGGAAAGTATCATTAAACTTCTTTACACCTATGACCGAGCAGAGTTTAATTCCGACAGGCGTTTTTATCGCCGCCTAAATGATGTCGGAGATTACATCGGGGAAACGATTGCGGAGGAACAACCGATTGAAGTTGGAACAGTTGTAGATATGCTTGATGAAATTGAAAACGAAAATCTGTATCGGGCATTGCTCACGGTGGACAAGCGTACCCTGCAAATTGTCCTGCTGAAAATGCAGGGGTATTCCACAAAGGAGATTGCTCCCCTTGTCGGCTTAACAACAGGTGCAATTTATGCAAGGTTAGACCACTTGCGGAAAAAACTGAAACAATTTAAGGAGTAAGGGAGAAAACCACATTTCCTTATGGGCTGTTGGGTGAGAGGGCAAAACCTCTCACCCATTTTTCAGCAGGAGGAAAAAAGAATGTGGTATCGGAGAAGAACATATATACTTCGGGAGGAAGTGACGGAGAACGGAACAAGATACTTTATCAGCTTCAAAGACGGACAAGACATATCCCATGAATTGAATGTGTCTTATGATTTTTATATGGCGTTTCGCAGATTGGAGCTTGATAATCGGAGATTAGAAAATTGGGATTGGCGGCACAGAGAGTTCTCAGAGATTTATGATGAAACGCTGAACAGACGGGCGTTAAGACTTCCGAAAGCGATTGATGAACTTATCATTGAGGAAGAACAGGCAGAGCTGCTCCGCAAGGTGATAGCTGCCCTACCCGAAATTCAAAGGCGGCGTTTCCTACTCTACTATGAGTATGAATATAACTATTATGAAATTGCCGCTATGGAACATTGCACCGCTTTTTCGGTAGGTCAATCCATTACCCGTGCGAAAGAGAAAATAAAAGCACAGATGAAGAAATATCTCTGTGCCTGATTGATAAACTGTACCCTTGTATCTTCGGATATGAGGGTATTTGTTATATGTTCTCTAATGGAATTTTACAGAAGTCAAGAAACCCGAACACGCATTAAAGCTCTTTATCCGATTTGCCCTTGCCAAAGGCGTTGTGACCTATGGCTTGGAGCTGATGATGGCTCTGTTTCAGATCGTGCAGGGCGTGATTTCCACCATAATGAACGCCGCAGGCTTCGGCTCTGCGTCACAGACGGTATTGCCGCAGGAGATTGTAACCGCCGTAGAGGACTGCGGCTTTTTCGAGAGTATCCCCCTATGGGCGGTTACGCTCATCGGCGGTCTGTTCATTACGGTACTGTCATTCATTATGATTATGTCGGTGTACGGACGGTTTTTCAAGCTCTACCTTTACACCGCTATCGCTCCCGTTCCGCTTTCCTCTTTTGCGGGAGAGCCGAGCCAGAGCGTAGGCAAGAGCTTTATCAAAAGTTATGCCGCCGTATGCCTTGAGGGGGCAATCATCGTCCTTGCGTGTATCATTTTCTCTGTATTTGCGGCTTCCCCGCCAGTGGTCAATCCAGATGCGGCGGCGGTATCAATGGTGTGGAGCTATATCGGAGAGCTTGTATTCAATATGCTCGTCTTGGTCGGTGCGGTCAAAATGGCAGACCGTGTTGTCCGTGAAATGATGGGCTTGTAAAGGAGGTGCAGCCGATTGGAAGTCAAGATAAATAAGGAAATCCGTAACTATACGGAAAGTATGTTTTTCGGGCTGTCGCTGCGGCAGTTCATTTTTTCTGTCCTTGCCTGCGGTGTGGCGGCAGGTCTGTTTTTCCTGCTCCGTCCGTACTTCGGAACAGAAACCCTCAGTTGGGTATGTATTTTAGGTGCTTCGCCCTTTGCGATGATGGGATTTGTCAAGTACAACGGTATGACCGCCGAGCAGTTTGTATGGGCGTGGATTAAGTCAGAGTTTTTAATGCCGAAAAAGCTGATGTTCCTGCCAGACAATCTCTACTATGAAGCATTGAAGCCTACTATCGAAGCCCGTGAGAAAGGCTTGCCTGTTGCTGTAAAGAAGCAGAAACGGCAGGCGGCAAAGCCAGAGAAAAAGAAACCAAGAAAATCAAAAAAGCGTAAGGAGGCAGACTATGATAAAAACGCTTAGAAACCTGTTCAAGCAGGATAAGGAAAAGTTTGTTGTGCCAAAATCGGTACAGGCGGTTATCCCCATTAAGACTATCTGGGAGGACGGCATTTTCCTTGTGGGCAAGAACAAGTACGCAAAGACCTTTAAGTTTGAGGATATAAACTATGCCGTGGCAAGCCGTGAGGACAAGGAAGCGATGTTCCTTGAGTATTCGGAGCTTCTTAATGCCCTCGACAGCGGTGCGACCACGAAAATCACTATCAACAACCGTCGCTTGAATAAGGCAGACTTTGAGCAGACCATTTTAATCCCTATGGCGGAGGACGGTTTGGATAAGTACCGCACAGAATACAATAAAATGCTCCTTGATAAAGCGACAGGGGCAAACTCCATCGTGCAGGATAAGTATGTGACCATATCTGTCTGCAAGAAGAATATCGAAGAAGCACGACACTACTTTGCCCGTGTGGGAGCTGACCTTATCGGGCATTTTTCACGGCTCGGCTCAAAATGCACCGAGCTTGACGCAGAAGAAAAGCTCCGCATCTTCCACGATTTCTACCGTACGGGCGAGGAAACGGCGTTCCGTTTTGATATGGTGCAGAGTATGAAAAAAGGTCACGATTTCAAGGACTATATCTGCCCCGATACCTTTGAGTTTGAAAAGGACTGTTTCAGAATCGGTAACCGATACGGGCGTGTGATTTTCCTGCGTGAATATGCTGCCTATATCAAGGACAGTATGGTAGCCGAGCTTTGCGAGCTGAACAGAAATATGATGCTGTCCGTGGATGTTGTTCCTGTTCCCACAGATGAAGCGGTGCGTGAGGTGGAAAACCGTCTTTTAGGTGTGGAAACCAACATCACGAACTGGCAGAGAAAGCAAAACCAGAACAATAACTTTTCTGCAGTTATTCCCTACGACCTTGAACAGCAGCGAAAGGAAAGCAAGGAATTTCTGGACGATTTGACGACCCGTGACCAGAGGATGATGTTTGCTGTTTTGACAATGGTGCATACGGCAGAAACGAAAGAGCAGCTTGACAATGATACGGAAGCACTTCTTACCACCGCCAGAAAGCACCTGTGCCAGTTTGCGGTACTGAAATATCAGCAGATGGATGGATTGAATACCGCCCTGCCCTTTGGTGTCCGCAAGATTGACGCCCTGCGTACCCTTACCACAGAGAGCCTTGCGGTATTTATCCCCTTCCGTGTGCAGGAAATCTATCACGAGAACGGTGTGTATTACGGGCAGAATGTGATCAGCAAAAATATGATCATTGCAAACCGCCGCCACCTGTTAAACGGAAACTCCTTTATTTTAGGTGTATCTGGTGCAGGTAAATCGTTTACGGCGAAGGAAGAAATGACCAATATCATTCTCACAGACCCTAATGCGGATGTCATCATTATCGACCCAGAGCGAGAATATTCCCCTCTTGTAAAAGCAATGCAGGGAGAAGTCATCCACATCTCTGCCACAAGTGAAAGCCACATCAACGCTATGGATATGAACTCTGATTATGGTGACGGTGCAAACCCCGTCATTCTGAAATCAGAGTTTATTTTATCCCTGTGCGAGCAGCTTATCGGCGGCAACAGTCTTGGTGCAAAGCAGAAGTCCATCATTGACCGCTGTACGGCAAG
>OLPE01001889.1_pt1 | contig 10139 bp, 11 predicted proteins | sample 1671901 | NCBI WGS metagenome assembly OLPE01 (sample SAMEA3136624, study PRJEB25190) | human gut metagenome | biome: human gut; feature: human-associated habitat; material: faeces | place: Austria | collected 2013 | reverse complement strand
GCCTGACAGCATGCTTGGAGTGGCAGTCAGACGGTCCTCCATGCCAATGCTCTTTACAATGCCCATCACATAATCCTTATTCACTCTTTTTCCGTCCAATCCAATGGGAAGCACAATGTTTTCCCATACATTCAATGCAGGCATCAGATTATAATCCTGAAAGATGAATCCGATCTTTCTTCTCCTGAATATGGCCAGCTGCTCATCCTTCAGCCCGAATATATCCCTTCCTTCAATGAATACCTTGCCGCTGTCGGGACGGTCAAGTCCCCCCAGCATATGAAGCAGCGTGCTCTTGCCTGAGCCTGAGCGGCCCACCACCGCGACGAATTCTCCACGCTCCACGGATATATCTGTATGGTCGATGGCCTTAACCATGTTGTCTCCATCTCCATAATATTTTACCAGATCTACAGTCTCTAATATTGCTCTCATAATTGAACCCCTTTCTTAACACCCGACCGGGCATTCTTTCTTTGTCTGTATCTATCCTACCAAAGGAGTCTTACAGGAACATATCAGATAAAATAACAGTTTTGTTATTCTAGAGAATACTTCTTTTTCGGCAGCATCATCTGGAATATGGTTCCTCCCCTGTGGGAAGGGAGGGCGCGCACGCTGCCTCCCTGCGCTTCCATGATCTCGCGTACCAGATACAGGCCGACGCCTGCCCCCTCCATGGCCTCCACTTCTGGAGACTTGCCGCGGTAGAATCGCTTGAATATATTGGAATATTCTTCTTTTGGTATTCCGATTCCTTCATCCTCGATCTCGATCAGTACATAGGATACCTCCCGTTCAACACGTATCTGTATTCTAGATTTTTCCGGCGAATACTTTACAGCGTTATCCATAACATTGGCAAATGCTTCCGCTGTCCATCTTGGATCATGCTGTAGGCTCACATCCTTAAAACCTTCCATTTCTATCTCTATATTTTTTTCATTTGCTTTGATAAAGATGCCATTGACTGCCCGGACCAGCGTTTCCTTAAGGCTGGCCTCTTTAGGCTCAAGCCTTATCATGTCTGCCTCCAGCCTTGACAGGTTCAAAAGCGTCCCCAGAAGATAGTTTAATTTCCCCACTTCCTGCTCTGCGCGCTCCAGGAATTCCATCTTCTCCGCCGCTGTGATATCTTCATCCTTCACCAGTTCAAAACTCAAGCCAAGGGCGGCAATCGGCGTCTTCAGCTGATGGGAAATATCTGTGATTAGCGCCTTTGTATTCTCCTTCTCCTCCACCAGGCGGTTCCGAAGTGTTCCAAATGCGCTTCCGAGCCGTTCCAGATGCTCTGTAATCTGGGAATGAATCCCACTTTTCATATAATCTTCTTCTGTATGAAAATCATAATCTCCTTCCTCAAACGCATTCAGATATCGACTGATGGACAGGTAATTGCCGTATTCCCGCTTATACAAAAAATAATTCCATATACCGTTCGTTACAAGCGCGCCCACAAGAAAAGGCAGCCAATAACGGAAATTCTGTTCAAGGCAGCGTATTACAAAGAAAAATACTGCAATGAATGCAGTACTTATGCCAAGTTTCATCTTCAACTCCCGCTCCAGCCAGATATATCCCTGTTCCCGGCTCTTTATCATTTTTTCAATACTTCTGTCGTCCACAGGTAGCCAATCCCCCTTATATTCTTGATATATTCATAGTCTTCTTCTGTCGCAAGTTTCTTTTTCAGCCTGCTGATGGTTACAGGCACCGTATTGTCATCTACAAACTGCCCATCCATATCCCATACCGATTCTAATATCTGCTCCTTCGAGATAATCTGCTTCGGATGCTCCAGAAAATAAAGCAGCAGTTGAATCTCCTTCTTGCTAAGAGAAAGTTCCTGTTCCTCATGAAATACTTTCATCTCCTTGCACCACACCTGTATGCTTCCGGATGTCAGCACATTTCCCTCTTCGTGCGTATTTTCAATTCTGCGCATCAGCGCATTGACCTTGGATATCAGCACCATCAGGCTGAAAGGCTTGGTAATGTAGTCGTCTGCCCCCGCATCATATCCATTTACAATATCGACTTCCTGATCCAGCGCTGTAAGGAAGATCAGGTATACATCACTGACCTTGCGAACGCTTTGTCCAAATTCCAGCCCATTCCCATCTTCCATGGAAATATCGCTGATGATCAGGTCTACCTCATTTTCCCGGAACATCTCCTTCGCCTCCGCCACTCCGGTGGCGCTTAAAACTTCGTACCCTTCTTTTTTAAGTTTCAGGCTTATTCCCCGATTCAGGCTTTCATCATCTTCCAGCAGTAATATCTTCCCCATGTCCACACTCCATTTATACTTATGCATCATCATACAAAAATGCCATTTTCCTAGATTATAATATTTCCCAGGATTCTTTGCAACAGGCAAAAGCCTACCTTCCGCCAGGATATGCGATGATCTCTCCATCTGCCGCATACAGAATTCCATCCTCGCTGTAATAAGCCGGATTATCCTCAGCCACCTCGATGAACATCAGGAGATGGAGGTGATCAAAGGCTCCCGGCGCAATATAGGTGATGTTGGAAGGAATGTAGACCTCAATCACCTCTTCTTCCAGCCCTCCCAGGGAATTCCTTTCAATTCCTGTACAATCCATGCTTCTTGGAAATGTCAGGATGCCGTCAGTGGCAACCGATGGGCTTGTACATCCAATGATCCGTCCGTTCTCATCGGACACAAAGCCGTCGAATTCCTTCCATCCTGCATATAACGCCAAATTCACCGGGGTTCCTTCCACACCTGTAAAGGGCATGGTACATGCCGGGTCCAGATACCAGCCGGTAAATTCTTTGCCAAGCCTTCTGGGTCTTTGAAAAGCATCTACTTCTATATTAGTACTTTCGCAGGAATATATGGTCTTCTCTGGCATTCCTCCGTTTCCATATAGGCAGGCAACTATCAACGGCGTCTCCGCCGGATGGGAGTCCGAAGATGTCATAACCTGAACATTCAGGTCCTCTTTCTTTTTCTGATTCACTTCCGGGAATATTCTCGCCTCTTCTTTCCTCTCATCAAGAGACAGCACTACCGTTTGTTTTGTAATTCCCAATGCAATTTCCGGAAACATCCCGCTTACGACTCTACCCGTCTGTCCGTTCATCACGGGACTGGCAGACCGTCCTTGCGGCAGGCTGTCATATGCCGTGCTCTGGAACCATGCAAAGATATACAGGCATGCCAATACCGCTGCAAGCAGAGCGCTTCCTGCAATCTGCCTCCACAATATGCATATTTTGATTCCGGGTATCGTACAATTCAAGATTCCTTCCATGCTCACACCTCGTTGCTTAAATTATAAGATGAACAGAGCATAAATGAAAGTGGCGCCTTGACACGTCAAGACGCCACTTTCCAGACTATTTCTTATGATACATCCTCTGTCTTCAGCGCTTTTACCAGAGATACGCAGGCAAAGAGCATGATAAATATAAATGGGAACGCTGCCGCTATAGAGATAATCTGCAGCGGCTTAAGGCCTCCTGCAATCAAAAGACCCGCTGCCATCAGGGACTGCACGATACCGATCGGGTACAGCTGGATGATCGGCAGTTGAAGGAGGACATCATAAAAGCCATTGCATTTATTGCAGGCATCAGAATGTAAGTTCCATTCTGGTGCCTTTTCCCACTTCGCTTTCCACCCGGATATCCGCGTCATGGATCATCGCCCCGTGCTTTACGATAGACAGGCCAAGGCCGGTTCCCCCGCTTTCTTTGGAGTGGCTCTTGTCCACCCGGTAGAACCGCTCAAAGATTCTCTCCTGCTGATCCGCCGGAATCCCAATGCCGGTGTCTGTCACGATTATCTTCTTTCCTTTCAGCGTGCTGCCTACCCAGACACTTAAGGTACCACCGTCCTTATTATACTTGATTGCATTCTCGCAGATATTATATACCATCTCATCCAAGATCTGACGGATTCCCCGGTAAACCACGGATTCCCCGGTAACCTCTATACGGATGTCTCTTGCATTTGCCTGGGGAGCCAGCCGGCTGCATACTTCCCTTGCAAGCTGATAGAGATCCACTTCCTCTTTTTCCAGTTCTACCTTTCCTTCATCCAGCCGGGACAGTTTAATGATATCCTCTACCAGGGTAATGAGCCTGCTGGCTTCATTATAAATACGCTCTGAGAACTTCTTCATATCCTCCGGCTTTACCAGGCCGTCCTTCATAATCTCCGCATAGCCTGATATGGAGGTCAGCGGAGTCTTTAATTCGTGGGAAACGTTGGCCGAGAATTCCTTTCTCATATTGGCGATCGCGTCTTTTTCCTTGTTCTGTCTGTCTATGCTCATAAGCAGTGGCGTCAATTCTTCATACACATCATTTTCCATCGGGTTATCAAGATCCAGTTCATTAATCGGCCGGATCAGTCTTGCTACCTGCCATCTTGCCAGAATCCATGCGATTAAAAGCATCATCACGGCTATCACGCCCATTGCCGGCAGGATTCTTATTGCCGTAAAGAATGCCGTATCAACCGTTTTAGAAACTCTTAAGACGTTGCCGTCCGCAAGCCTCTGAGCATAATAGAACATCTCCTGTCCCAGGGTATCGGACTTGCGGATATCCTGGCCGCTTCCGGTACTAAGCGCTTCTTTGACCTCCGGCCTGCTTTTATGGTTTTCCAAAGTCACTTCGTCTTCTTTGGAATCATAGGTCACCTTGCCCTGCCTGTCTATCATGGTAACCCTGGTGTTCTTTCGCACCGCGTCCATCTCTTTCAGGTATGCCTCGCCGGAGATTCCGACGGCTGCGCAGATATAGTCAGCCTCCTGGCGGATCTCATCTTCCATAAGGCTTATCGTCTGGCGATACACCACGAATGTGGTGATCGCATAGGTAATCAGCAAGGTGGTGGTGATTACTAGTATCATGCTTCGCTGTATCTTTCTTCTCATTACTGATCCCTGTCCCTTCACGCAAGTTATTCGCTCATCCGATATCCAACGCCGCGGACCGTCTCAATCCGCTCCCCCGCGCTCCCTAACTTCTGGCGCAGAGTCCTGACATGCACATCCACGGTTCTGGTCTCTCCGTCAAAGTCATAGCCCCAGATATCTTCCAGCAGCTGGTCTCTGGTCAGCACAATGTTGGAATTCTTCATAAGACGCTTCAGGAGCTCATACTCCTTGAGCGTCAGGCTTATGACTTCCCCTGCTGCCGTCACCTCATGCTTTTTCAGATTCATCTCTATCTCGCCAATCACGATGGAGTCTTCCTTCCGGACTCCTTCTCTGGCGCTTCGCCTTAGGACGGCCTTGATTCTGGATACCAGTTCCATCATTCCGAATGGCTTAGTCACATAGTCGTCCGCCCCGGTGTCAAGTCCCATGACCTTATCATATTCCGCGCCTTTGGCGGTAACCATGATGACCGGAATATCCCTCGTCTTAGGCGAGGCCTTCAGTTTTTTCAGCAGTTCCATGCCGTCTTCTCCCGGAAGCATGATGTCGAGCAGGACAAGATCCGGCGTTTCCAGCGCCAGCGCTTCCAGAAAGGAACTTCCCTCCTCAAATCCCCGCGCCTTAAGCCCGGTGCTTTCCAGTGTATATACGACCAGTTCGCGTATGTTGCTGTCATCTTCCACGCAAAATATCATGCTAATTCTCCTTTAGCTTCATTGTTTCCATTCCCTTGTGTACTCCAGTGATGGAGAATTCCACCCACTCAGCAATATTGGTGGCATGATCGGCGATTCTTTCCAGATATTTGGCAACCATGATCAAGTCGATCGCCCGCTCCCCATATCCGCCCTTATTTTCCGCAATAAAACTGACAAGTTCTCTCTTATTTTCTTCAAACATCTCATCCACGATGTCATCGGAAGCCATCACTTCTCTGGATAGTTCCAGATCCTTCTTTACATAGGCCGTGACGCTGTCACGTACCATCTTTGCCGCTGCCTCCGACATCTGCCCGATTCTCGAGATGTCCATCGCCTCCGTCATCCTGGCAGAGATAATGATCTCAGCGATATCAGACGCCTGGTCCCCGATCCGCTCCATATCCGTAATCATCTTAAGCGCCGCGGATATCTGCCGCAGATCTCTTGCCACCGGCTGCTGCTGAAGCAGCAGTTTCAGGCACAGACGTTCAATGTCCTTTTCCATCTGGTCAATCTCATCATCCGCCTCCCGAACCGCCTTTGCCTGCTCCATGTCTCCATTTTGAAGCGCCTTGGTCGCCTTGTTAATGGCAATCTCGCACAATTCTCCCATATAAGTCAGCTGCTCATTGAGGCGCTCTAACTGCATATCAAACTTATTCCGCATCCTAACCGAACCTCCCTGTAATATAGTCTTCCGTACGCTTATCTGATGGTATGGAAAAAAGTTTCTCCGTATCATTGTACTCCACAACCTCGCCAAGCAAAAAGAAAGCCGTATTGTCGGACACGCGGACCGCCTGCTGCATATTATGCGTTACCATTATAATAGTATAATCTTTTTTCAATTCCATCGCAAGGTCTTCAATCTTCGATGTAGATATGGGATCCAGAGCAGACGTGGGCTCATCCATCAAAAGGACTTCCGGCTGCACGGCCAGAGCTCTGGCTATGCACAGCCTCTGCTGCTGCCCGCCTGACATTCCAAGGGCGCTTTTCTTAAGCCGGTCCTTGCATTCTTCCCAGATTGCCGCGTCTCTTAAGGATTTCTCCACAATATCATCCAGCCGGGACTTGGAACGGATTCCATGGGTCCTTGGCCCATAAGCGATATTGTCATAGATGCTCATCGGAAATGGATTGGGCTTCTGAAACACCATGCCCACCCGCTTCCTTAACAGGTTTACATCAATCTCCTTAAATATATCCTGCCCATCCAAAAGAATATCCCCTTCTATCCTGCATCCTTCCACCAGATCATTCATGCGGTTGATGGACTTTAAAAGGGTAGACTTTCCACATCCTGAAGGCCCGATAAACGCTGTGATTTTATTCGTTTCTATTTCCAGATTCACATCTTTTAACGCCTTGAAATCATCATAATATAAATCCAGATTCTTAATACTAATTTTCTCCATGATTCTTCCTCTCTACGCTTTCGTTAATCTTCTGGCCACAACGCCGGACAAAGTGTTGATTCCCACTACCAGAAGCAGCAGTATGACCGCTGTGGCATACGCCTGATCCATGTACAGTCCTTCGCTCGCCAGATTATACATATGTACGGCCAGAGTCCGGCCCGATCCCATGACGCCGTTTGGCACATCGGCCACCGTACCCGCCGTGTAGATCAGGGCTGCCGTCTCTCCCACAATCCTTCCCACCGCCAGGATTATCCCGGCGAGAATGCCTGGCACCGCGGATGGAAGAACGATTCGAAACACCGTCCGCAGTTTTCCCGCGCCCAGGCCAAAACTTCCCTCCCGGAAGGAATCCGGCACAGACAAAAGGGCCTCCTCCGTGGTCCGCAAAATGAGGGGCAAAATCATAATGGCCAGGGTCATGGAACCGGCCAGCATGGAAAAGCTCCAATGACAGGCAACATTGAAAAATACATAGCCGAACAGCCCATAAACAATGGAGGGAATCCCGGAAAGGGTCTCGGCGGTCAGACGGACCAGCTTTACCAGCTTGTTGTCCCGTTTGGCATACTCCGCCAGGTAAATGGCTGCACAGACGCCAATGGGTACCGCCACCAGGAGGGTGAGCAGCGTCATGCAGACGGTGTTGACCAGGGCCGGCATCATAGACTGGTTTTGGGTGGTGTATTTCCAGGCAAACAGGTCCCAGCTTAAATGGGGTACGCCGGTCACCAAAATATATCCAATCAAGATGACCACGGTCAGCACCGCCAGAGCCGCCGCCAGCCGCACCAGGGCTGTCAAAATCCAGGAAATCACATACTGCTGCCTGGAGGAAGCCATGATTTCCGCCGCCGTCCGCTTCCTCTTTTCAGAAAGATCCGGGTGTTTCTCCGACATGGCCTTCATCTCTGATCCCTCCGTTTCAAAAGTGAGAAGCAAGTGTTGATGATGAGGATAAATACAAACAGCACCACACCCGTAGCAATCAGGGCCCGGCGGTGGAGCCCGGAGGCGTAGCCCATCTCCAAAACCACGTTGGCCGTCATGGTCCGCAGACCTTCCAGAAGGCCCCTGGGCATAATGGGCTGGTTACCGGCAATCATAATGACCGCCATGGTCTCCCCAATGGCCCGGCCCACGCCCAAAATGACGCCGGACATCACGCCAGAGGTCGCCGCAGGCAGCTGGGCAAAGAACACACTCCGCTCATGGGTGGCGCCCAGAGCCAGGGAGCCTTCATAATAGCTCTCCGGCACCGCCCGAATGGAGGTCTCCGCCACTCCAATGATGGTAGGCAAAATCATCATTCCCAGCAGCAGGGACGCCGGCAGCAGACCCTTGCCAGAGGAGCCGGTGAGCTTCTGCACCATGGGCACGATCACCACCAGTCCAAAGAAACCATATACAATGGAAGGAATTCCAGCCATCAGGTCCACTGCAGGTTTTACCACCCGGTACAGCCCCTTGGGGCAAAAGCGGGCCAGATAGACGGCCGTTAAGAGGCCGATGGGCACCCCAATGAGGATGGCGCCGGCTGTGACATAAATGCTACCCACAATCATGGGAAAAATGCCGTAGAGGTCCTTAGAAGGCTTCCAAACCTTCCCGAAGAAGTTCCCCAGGCCAATCTCCCCTATGGTGGGAATGCCGTTGCCCAACAAGTACGCGCATATGAGCGCCACCGCCGCAATGGACACGCAGGCGGTCAGCAGGAACACCACGTGCATGACCTGCTCCTTGTTGAAAACGGACAGCAATCTGGATCGTTGACGCATAACCTATCCTTTCTCGGCGCAAAACGCCCCGCCGCAAGTGACCGCGACGGGGCTGGTACGGATGTTAGCCCAGTTCGGACCAGTTGGTGGTGTTGCCCAGGAAGATGTTCCGGATCTGCTCTGTGGTGAGGCCGGTCACCGGGTTGGCCTCATTGACGATGACGGCAATGCCGTCCATGGCAATTTTCACCGGGGTCAGTCCTTCCGCCAGTTCTTCCTCTTTCAAGTCCCGGGAGCTCATGCCAATCTCGCAGGAGCCGTCCATGGTGGCGGTGATGCCCGCACCGGAGCCGGTCTGCTGCACATCAATGGTCACGCCGGAGTTGAGATTCATATAGGCTTCCGCCAGCTCCATCATCACGGGGCCCACAGAGGTGGAGCCGTTGATGGACAGGTTCCCGGTCAGGCCGGAGGCGGTGTAAGCCTCAGCATTTCCCTCCACGGCGATGTACTTCTCGCCCAGGATGGCTTGGCCGTCGGCGCTCAGAATGAACTTCACAAAGTCCCTCCCCAGGTCGGTAAGCTTCTCTTCCTTGTAGCAGATGTTGAAGGGGCGGGAGACGGTGTAAGAGCCGTTCTTCACATTTTCCACGGTTCCCTCGACACCGTCCACGGCCACAGCCTTCACGGTGCCGTCCAGGGAGCCCATGGAGATATAGCCAATGGCTGCCTGGTTACCGGCCACAGTCTGGGTGACCACGGCGGTGGAGTTGACCACCTCGGCAGTCTGCACCGTAGCGTCCACCTCATCGGCGTCCACCACGCCCATAATCTCCACAAATGCCCCCCGGGTTCCGGCCCTCCTCCCGGGAGATCACGGTAATGGGGGCGTTCAGCCCATTGGCTTCCGAGGCGCCCTCTGCTTCTGTGGGGCTCGTCGCCTGGTTCACCGTGGGAGCGGTAGTGGGCGTCGTCTCTGTCTCCGTAGTAGAACAACCGGCCATCAGGCCCAAGGTCATGACCCCGGACAGTGCCAGGGCAGCAATTTTCTTGTAAATACGCATATTCATTTCCTTTCTTTCTGGCAAGGGTAGTATTTCCCGATTTGCCTCTCGTTATCAGGTTTCAGGGTACGGCCCCATTGTAAAACGCCCCGGTAAAATTCCCAAGCATGTTCCTGTAAAAGCTTCGTTAAATGCCCCTTTCCGGAGCCAAGCTCCCACCACATACAAAGGACCTGCCCTGTGGGGCAGGCAAATCGAGTGTGTTCCATGCGTCCTGTCTGTATCATCAACGTGACACAGCATCCGGAAATTTCAATCTCGATTGCCCCACCACATGGCAGGTCCTGTTTTGATAAATGGATTCTTTGCCAGA
>OLPE01001879.1_pt1 | contig 10205 bp, 23 predicted proteins | sample 1671901 | NCBI WGS metagenome assembly OLPE01 (sample SAMEA3136624, study PRJEB25190) | human gut metagenome | biome: human gut; feature: human-associated habitat; material: faeces | place: Austria | collected 2013 | reverse complement strand
GACCATTTACGGTGAAAGAAGGAGGAAGTCTTTTTGAGCCGGTATTAGTTACAGCCACACGTGCACATGGAGAAACCCTATTTGAAAGTGCGATGGCAAGCGGAATCAATACAAAAGTTGCCAAGTATCTGGGAAGAGAAACCGTTATCGGAGACGCACTTACCTTGCCGTGGGATATAGCACAAGACGCAGATGTCAATAAGTATGGGTACAAGGAGCTAAAAGGCGGATTGGTATTGATGTTTATGGGAATTTAGTGGTGGTTAGTGCTACTGCTTTGACTGGAGGTAGTTTGGGTGGTACATTATCAGGATTAGCATTAGCGATGATTATCACAGAATTTAAAGATTTTGTGGCACCGCTGTTAACGACAATAGAAAGGGAAAAGGAAAATAATGAATATATTGAAAATATAAATAGAGAGATAGATTGAGCTAGTGTTGGAGGAACTTATGATAGATATATTAATATGCATATTGTATGTTGTTGCTGGAGGAATATGGATGTGCAAAGGCATCAGATTAGATTCAATCTCCGCCCCAACAAATTATAAGATTGTTATTATAAAGTTTTTGATGTTATTAGTAGTTCCTGCAAGTTTATACATATTTTTTTCTTTTTCGGCAGATAATAAAATGCGTATAATCTTAAGCACAGGTTTTTTATTAACAAATGAAATACTATCTTATGTATTGTTTTTAGAAATAAAAAAAGTACTCATTAATTATAATGAGCGGAAAAGAGAAGAGGTAGAAAGAATTTTAAAAAAGAAAAAATTCCGATTTGAGCTGGGAATGGTAGGTTTTGGTGTAATAATTTTTATAGGATTATTAATTAGTGTTCTGCCTAATTAACTAGAAGAAGCTAAAGTATATGAATAAATGGCTGCAAATTGATGCTGAGCAAAACGAAGAATGGCTGAGGAAACAAGGAACAGGCACCTATATAGATCTGAGTACAATAAAAAAGGAGACATGCCCGGACAAGTCATCCTTGAAAAGCATAACGGATATAAAGAAGTGCTAAACAAAGCAGCCCTGGATAAATCCAAAGAAATCGCGGCGGAAGGAATCGCAAGCTGGAGCGCGGCGAACTGGATAGAAAGCGAATATCCTTACCTGACACGAAAAGAAGCGGAGGCAATCGGGAAAAACCTTGTGAAGAAAGCAAGTCCATTGGTGGTAGGCGGATTTTATTTATATGGGATACAGGAAAACCACGAAAGATTTAAATCCCCTTACAATGCATTTAGAGCGGATATTTTGGATGTATTGCCAATAGTAGCTGGCGGTGGTGCTGCTGTGATTGATGGATTTGCAGGACCTACTGGGGCAATTGCTGCTGGCGTACTGGCGGGGGGGGAAAACTGCAACCTATGGAGTTGAGGCCTCTAAGTAAAAGTTGGAGGCTTTAGAGAACAAAGAAGATGAACAAAATACTAAATGGGAGGACGGGGAAATGAATCATTTTTTAGGAAGTATAGAATATGATTTGATACTCGTATTTATAGGAATATTACTTTTTAGGATGGTCTTTTTAAAATTATATATGTCAGAAAAGGAGCGAATTATTGTGGAAAATGCGCCGTCTAGTTTTTTCTTGACTAGCGCAGGGCTTATCATTGGCATAGGATGCGTCGTTTTATCTGATCGGATAGGAATAGATGATTGGATCAAGAATTTAGTGTATTTGTACTTAGGTTGCGTAGTTTTATGGTGGAATATGATAATAATTTATACAAAATGGAAATATAACAAAGTGAACAATATAGAAATGGATGAAATAAAAAAGGCTTGCGGGGCTTTTTTTATTCTGATTTCTATAATGCTGTTTTTATTATTTATCAATATTTAGTATTTAGTAATATTTAGTCAATAAATAATATGTTTCGTGTCCTTACAATAAAGTGGAGTCTACACAGGAAAAGAAAGATACGATATCTGGACGATATGAAAAACGCAAAGACAGAAGAAGAGAAGGAGCAGACCGAGAAAATGTCACGCTTTATGGGAATGAAAATTGGTGAAATTATGACCGGAAATGATCGGGAATATATAAAAGAAAAGTTTTCAGAAAGTGCTCTTAATGGAGCGACAGCATTAGCGGAATGGACGGAAAAATATTATTCAGAAATAATGGTAGATGAAATATCTAAAGGGAAATTAAGACTGGAAGGACTTAAGTTCCTGAGCAAATTAGCGGTATGGATAAATTTAGCGTCTGTACTAAAATTTAATGTGGACGTTCAATATGAGAAATATGAGGAATTAAATATTAAGTTTGAGGAGAAAGGTAAATCATACTGGGTTGATGTATATAATAGATTAAAGGAAAATACGTCTGACGCAATGGATTAGTAAAAGGAGTTTAATATGAATAGAGAATATTTATTAGGAGCTATAGCCGTTTATTTGCTGATTGTATTCCATGTAGTAAACGCGCTTTGGCTGCTTCATTTCGCAAATAAATTAGAGCCCACGGTTATAATTAAGAAAAATATAGTGGAGAATGATTTAATGAAGTTGAGCCAAGTGGAGATGCTGCAAGATATAGATGTGAAAAAAATTTACAAGTCTTTAAGAGAGGGGGGGATTTTTCGAATAAAAAATATAAAGATATATGATAATATTTTTTGGGTCAAGTTAAATGGAGGAGATGGTTATTTTACTCTTTATGAAAACAGGGTAGATACTATTTCTGTAAACCATGTAATTACAGTAAGAAATGGAATATTGTTACATTGTCCGGTGCAGGATGATACAGAATACATTATTAGTGATTAAATTATTGATAAAAATCCATAATTATGAATATATCATGGAAGACCTGAAACGAAGACCTGAAACGGATAAAAAGAAATAATTGGGTAGCTAAGCACCCTGACATAGAACAAAGCATCTTCGCCGCCTTGGGAGGAATCCTGTCCAATATGACAGGAGGGAGCGGACACACAGGTGCCTACATCTCCCGGATGGGGACGAAGTGGAATGAATTGGATGAGGAAATGGCTGCAATGAGAGGATGGAATCTGAGAGATGAATTTAATAAATGGATAGAAGACTCTGTAAGTGATTACGAGGGTATAAAGGATGAAAAATGCATGGAAATTAATTGGGCTTAGTGTATTAATTGCTGCTTTTGCATATTTTTTTGATTATACGTTATTATGGTTTATGGCTTTTATACTTTTAGTAGGAGCCTCTTATTATTGATTTTAAATGGATTTTAGAAGCAGGTTTTGTGATAGAAAATACAAAAAATAATATAAGTGGAGCTGCGATACAGTGCAGAACATCTCCGCCGCCTTCGGAGGAATCCTGTCCAAGATGGCAGGAGGTGGCAGACACACGATGGGTGCTTACCTCTCCCGGATGGGAAATGCTTTAGATGGGGTAAACGGATTTTATTTGTATTATGAAGATAATGTTCCTAATGATGTAAAAAATATCTTTCTGATACAGCAACTAAGTTAATTCTTGAAAGAATAACTATAAAATCACTAGAATATTTAGGGAACGAAGTTATACGGGATTATCCTTATTTAGCAGATGAAGTAAAACAAAAGTTAAAAGGTATAAAATTTGTAAAAAAGTAGATGACGGATATGGAACCTTAGCTGGTGCTGTGATAGTTTATGTTGCATTGTTAGATTATAAGCATGAAAGTAGTCCTAAAACTACGAAAGAGTTAGAAGACTGGATAAAGGATTGTATAACTGATTAGAGGGGATTATAGAATGAAAGTAGATAGTAAGTTTATATGCTTAGGAATTCTAATTTTTATTATTGCGCATTTTTTTAATTACACTATATTGTGGGTTTTATCAATAGTATTTTTATTAATATCCTTTTTTTACTAGGTGGAGTTCAAAAAGCCGGTTAACTGTAACGAGATAAAATAAGCTATAAATCATTAATTTGCTGCTACTGTGGGAGGGATTATATGAAAAAATATTTTGGACCTAGTTTGGCTTTAGGAATAGCCGGCTTAATATCAGGGAGTATTGCATGGCTTATGGGTATAGAATATTTGGGATATATAGCAGTTTTTTGTTTTTTACTTAGTGGAATAGTGAATACCGATCGTTGGTAAAGTAGTGTTCTGAGAGCCATCTCAAGGAATAGAATAAAGAGGTAAAAGATGAATTTAGCTGAATATATCAAAGGATTTTTAGGAATAATTACAATAATATTTTTTGGTATAGGAATAGTAGTTTGGAAATTTAGGACCGTTGATGAAATTCAAGAAATTGAAAAGAAAATAGATGTCGATACAAAAAAGGTTATAGAATCTGATTTAGAGGTTCTTAGTGACGTTAGTTTTCCTGCTGAAATAGATGTAAGGAAAATGTATGGCGTTATTTCAGCGGGAGGAATCCAGGAAATAGAGTGTATAAAGGTATATGAAGGTAAATATTTTGTAAAAATGAGGTTTTATGGAGAAGGTTATTTTACATTAGAAGGGAATCATGTGGACATTGTTTCGGTTGGTCATGTTATAAATATGAAAAATGGACAATTGCTATACACACCACAAAATGATGATACGGAATATATTTCAATGACATAAAAAATACCTATGACATGGAAAAATTAGCGCAGATAAGAACCGTAGCCGCTCCCGTAAAGAGAGCCGGAGAAGTGGGAGACGGACGGCTGAAAGCCCTGTATGCCCTGCAGGCAGGAATGAACGCAAGAGACATACAGAAAACCCAGAAAACAGATAAAGCCATTAACAAGAACAATACCGTAGGAATATCAGCCTCGGCAGCACCGGAAAGAAGCGGAGGGAATCGAGAAATTGGCGTGATACAGGCTTTTGACCGGAGTGCAAATCTTGATGGAACAATAGGGTTAGAATAAGGAGGAACATAATGAAAAAGAAAATATTCCTCGTTTGTTTGATATTTATCTTTTATCATGCGGCTTGTATAGCAGTGAATGTTATTCCGTCTTTATTTGATATTCAAACATGGTATATAGATACGGAATCTACTTTTGGAAATAAATCACGTATATTTCTCTCTAAAAGGGAGAAAGGAGGCATTCATTTTGAACTGCATGATTATCGCCCGGAAGACAAAGTAAAACAAAAATTAACCCTTTTAGACAAAAATGTGTATGAGACAGAAAGTGAAACAGACATGCTTTATAGGGACAAAGTGTTTTACTCTTATGGAAGTGCCGGTTTTTATGCAATTTATGCGAATCCATTTAAGATAAAGGTATATAGGAATCCGTCTCAGCCATTAGAGGAGAAACAAGAGATAGATAGGTCCTTAGCGAAGTATAGCAGTGATGAGATACAAGTAATTTCATCAGTGTCAGATCTTGCTTCAGAAGAACGGAAGGCGTATGAGAAGTTGAGAGTCAAAGCGGATAATAAAGAAGGTAGATAAATATACGCTGTAGGCATCAATACCAGCCTCGGCAGCACCGGATGGAAAGACCATAAGGATCTACAGAAAAACTTCTTCTCCATGGAGCCATAGGCGCACTGATTCTATCAGATATTAAAGATGGATGATCAAAAGATATTGCCAAAGGTGTGGCAGAAGATGGAACTCTTCGTGCACTTAATTGGTTATCTAAATATACAAAACAAATTATCCTGAGTTAGATCGTATAATTCCCGGAAGTTTTGCCGGAATAAAATTTTTAAATAGAGTGAAAATATAACTGGATATATAGCGTGGATATCATTCTTTTGAAGTTATCTTGCACAATGAAAATGAAAAAATTAAAGAAGCAGAACGAAGGGAAGTTTATGAGCAGAAAAAATAGTGTTAATACTATGAAAAATAAAATCAAAGAAATGTATGATTTCTTTAGTGGGAGTGATATCTGTTTTATTATAGGATGTGTAATTGCTGGTGTTGCGATTTATTTTGACTATAAACTGCTCGGTGTTATCGGATTATGCATACTACTTTTAGCTAGAGTTACCGGATAGATAAATTCATATCCAAAGTGATTGGGCTAAATATGCGGATATGGATTAGACTTTATAGGAGAAATATCTAAGGAATCTCATTTGCCTGGCGTGTCCGGCTGAGCAGAAACTGCCGGCAAGATGTTAGATATAGGAAAATTTTTAACAACAGATGACCGTGGCAAAGAATCTGCCGGTATAGCTGGTGGAATAGTGGAAAGTTTGGCAGGATAGAGTCTGCTTGTGCCGATTATGGTGGGATATGGCAGTCAATATCAAATCGCTCCAATACTCCTTTCCGGTGGAACGGCTGCAGTAGTTGTAGGTACAGGCTATGCAGGAGGTCTTTTGGCAAAATATATTTATGAAGAAGAGAATAAAAGTGATTATATTTATTATCTAAAAGGACTTAATCAATCGAATTATAATGAGGATGAATTTAAAGAAAGAATGGAACAAAACTTTGACATCATAGAGTAAACGGGGGGATATCAATTGAAAATTACAAGTATTCTATTTTGGGGAGGAATGGTAACCACTATTATGTTATTTGCTCTATTCTTGGGTTTGATTTGTCAAGATATTATTTACAAGAGAGTACATAATGGAGTTAAATATTTTTTTATAATTCCGATAGGAATATTATGTGTAATGTTCTTTTTACTATCGACTTTAGTGGCGGGAACGGATATTTTAAGTTATTTTTATCAGACGAATATTTATTATGGTCAAAAATTAGATATTTTATTTCTGGTTTTTGCGATTTGGTCATTATGGATAGCAATACATTATTATGGTTATATTTTATTTCCCGAATATTCTAAATTGGATATCAATATAATTCCTAAAGTGAGAAAGAAATGGATATTACTATATATTTGTACCATAATAATAGGATTTTTTATGATATGGATATACCGGCCAATTCTAGTATATGTAATGAATGTGATAATCGGACATATATAAAATTTATAGATATAGTAATGTGGACATTAAGAAGAGATGCTTTATACGCAAGGAAGACGACTATGGACATTCGCATTAAAGACAGACCTCTTGGTGGAGATGCTATTGCTTTTTAGATATGAGTGTTAGAGCTGCTTTTACTGTGGAAAATATTTATGATAATAAAAGAAACGATATCTATACGGGGAAAACTTAAATAGTTCAAATTATGATAAACAAGATTCTGAAAAAGATTGAATGGAATTTTGATGTTAAAGATTGATTGGGGATTCAAAATATGAGAATTATGGGGACTTCATTCTTTTTGGGGATAATGGCAACAATTATACTGGGTATTACGCTGCTTAGTATAGCCATTTATGATATTGCATGTCACAGAATTCGTCATGTTATTAAGTATTTGTTTTTTATTCTTATGGGAATATTACTGATAATTTTTAGTTTGCTGTTTACAGTGACAGGTGGGACGAATCTTTTATTAGTCTTAAGAGAAATAGATATTGACTACGATAAAGAAATAGCATTTGCTTTTGCGATCTTCACATGTTGGTCACTTTTTATTGCTGTACGGTATTATGGTTATGTATTATTGCCGGAGTATTCGAATTTAAACAAAGAATTGAGATTTAAGATATCAAGAAAGACGATTTATCTTTCTTTTTGTACGTTAATAGCTGAGTTGATTATACTATGGTGGTGTTGGCCGATTCTTGCGTATGTGATAGATATAATACTCTGTTATTTATAATACTTTTAAGGGTTTATAGGTAAAGAAGAATGACAATCTTAAACAAAGGACTGCCGCAATTTGGGCTTAGTGGAGATTCTACCTCTTCAGTAGATAATGAGGAGGTAGAGAAATGATTTCGAAAATGAAATTACAGAATGGGATATTGACATTGATAGGATTTATTATGTTAGTATCTATTTGTATTTTAGTTGATCGTTTAGAATCAAGAAAGCCTGAAATGGAGATAAGGGAAAGCGTCGAGGGGGTCAATGTCTATAATGAAGAAAGTAAATTAGTGGATTTACTACAATTTATTTATAGGACTAATAAACATTATATTCTTACATATATTATTCAATCTTTTGGAACTAAAATTGATATTTTTGAATATTATAGAAAAAAATTTGGAAGAGATCGGATGGGAATTTACAGGAGAAGCAGATAATATCGATCATTCAAACAATAGAAAGATAGGGGAATCATTTAATTTCCGAAAAGGGAAGTATAGATTGGGAATATATTTTAGTACTCGGGATTTGCATAATTACGAAAAAAGTAATGGGCAAGATCCGCTTAGGTATTCTGTAACAATCTATCCCAAAACATAAAGGGAGGGAAATAATTTATGTTTAGTCATAATAAGCGGGACAATTTGCCTATAGTTAATTATTGTTCTTTTATTCTGACAGGAGTATTTTCTATTCTTTATTGTGCTGAAAAAATCTATGAGGGGGAATTTATATTCATAGATTTTTCAGACTATGGTCTTTTAGTTCTGATTTTCCTGATGAGTATTTTTATAATATTTATAGGAGCATTACAACTTCGTACAGCCTTAAGACATTTAGGGCGAGAGATTGAAAGCAATGATCAGAAACCGATTGCGCATAAACTGATAGAGTTATTTTGGTATCCTGATGAATATTACGAAAGAAAAAATAATCACACCCGTTTCAATAAAATAAAACATTACATAGGGCTTTTGATTATTGTCATATCTGTTTTTCTTGTGGGAGTTGTCTTTTTTAATTGGAATCAGTCAATTTTGTTTGAAATTATTATAAAAATTTCTATTCTTATGAATATTATGGTGTACTGTAGAAAGTATCTGATGTAATGTACGGGGAACTATTGACATCGTTTGTGTGGATAAAGGAAAGAACAAACTCATTACTGATACTGTACAAGCCATCAGCACCGCCTTGGGAGCCGTCGCAGGAAGCCTGACAGGAGATCGTACGACAGGAGCCTGTACGGCGCAAATGGGGACAGAATGGTATAGGTGATTGATATGAGAAATACTAAAATATGGGTTGCGTTTAGTTTATTAATAGGATTATGCGTTATGTATTTACACATGAATACATTTCATATGGAACATGCAACCTATTATGCAGCATTTAGATATAGGTTTAAGGTCGATAGGATATTTACTGATTTGTGGACAAAAACAGCCTTAGAGTCGGATTGTTTTGCTTATAAGTATGAATATCCCTATATATTTTTGTATGGTATAGGAGGATATACAAAAGTAAATTTAATTCCTTTTTGTGAGAAAACGATTAAAGTGGTTAATGAAATTTATTACAGAAATATCCCGGATGATTTGAGAAGTGATGTGTTAAGTTCTTTATCACAGCTAAATGAATCTTATCTATGGGGGATAGAAATCAGATATGACTTTATAGGATTGCCCAAAAGAGATATAGATATTTTTAAAGAACTACAAAGAAAAGGGAATGAGAAAAAAATCAATTATATTAAAAGAAAATCGTATTATGTTTCTGATAAAAAGTTTATGGAAGAATATATTGATAGTATAAAAGGGTTAGATATACTTGATAAAAAGCTGGAAGATATTACCTCAGAAAGCGAATAGTATGGCAGGAGTGAACGCCTTCCTAAAAAGAACAGGGAAAGATCAAAGACCCGGAAGTTCATAAAATAGCAAGCGGGACTATAATCAGTTTAGTCATGTGGGATGGAAAGTCCTATTGCCGGCTTGGAAGGTGGGATGCTTGTGGGAGCCTATCTTTATGATCGTGTGCTTATAGAAAAATAGGCTTGAGGGAAGTGAGAAATATAAAGAATCAGTATAATTCTTTCCTTGCGAATGAAGGAGGGGATAAGAAATGAAATATATCTTTAGTAATCAAGTGATTGATTTTGCCATGCTTTTTCTCATGATATGGAATTTATGGATATTTATATTTAACAAATCTAAAAAAGAAGATATGAAGATGGCTGTAAAGAATATCCCAGTGTATATTCGAATTTCTTTTATATTTTGTATAGATGTATTAATGGGAGCGGCGATACTGATAGATATTGGGATCATTAATTATTCAAATAAACTTTTGATAATGACATCTGCAATATGGGGAGGGTGGCTATGGTTTCTTTTGGTGCTATATACGTTGAGAAGAAACCGATTAGAAATTGCAAATTGTTATGATGTTAAAGATGATGTCCGGTTAATAGCATGGTTACTTTTAGGATTAATGTTAATATTTATAAACTTACCACCGGTACCTTGACATAGGAAAATATAGAAAGCAAAGCAGAATATAAAGCAAGC
>OLPE01001875.1_pt1 | contig 10232 bp, 9 predicted proteins | sample 1671901 | NCBI WGS metagenome assembly OLPE01 (sample SAMEA3136624, study PRJEB25190) | human gut metagenome | biome: human gut; feature: human-associated habitat; material: faeces | place: Austria | collected 2013 | reverse complement strand
TTTATAAGTGTTTTAATACAGAAAAACTGGCCCTGCTTTTCGGAGAAAAACTGAACCGGCAGAGCCTGGTCAAGCTTCCCTACGATATGGAGAGGCTTCTGGTCAAAAAGCCGGCCAATCATTTTCTCATGAGTTACCGCGGGGAACTGCATCACCTTCTGATGCCCTGCGGAGAGCTTCGGCAGGAGAAGGTGAAAACCGACGACGATTCAATTTTTGAGGACAGCTGATGGGATATATAGAACAGGAAAACTGTGTTCGTCTCTGCAACGATCTTGCCAGGATGCTGGAGGAGGAAAAAACAGTCCTGTCCGGCTTTTTATCCGGGGATATCGCGGAGGAATATAAGAAACTGCTGGATTCGGAGATAGAAGAATGGGTCCGGCTGAAAAAAATCATAGGTACCATTTAATATTTTATATACAAGGAGGAAATAGGAATGGATAGTGCAGCAGAATTAAGCTTCAAAATGGAAAGCGCAAAACAGTGGCAGAAAAATGTGGAGGAAGAGTTTAAAAGGGTGGATGAGCTTTTAAAGCTCGTTGCCGAGGAGCTGAAAACCCAGCCCTACGAGGATGACACCATTATGATGGGACTGAAAAAGACAGGCGAGGCCCTGGCAGAGGCTTTTCAGACCCTGAGCCAGAACTTTATGAACGCGGTTGCAGGCTTAAGTGATATCATGGCAGAGTGGTCCAGAACCCTTACAAAGATTCTCGAAGCCATCGCAGAAGCAGCCAGAAAAATCGGACACTAATTGAAAGAAAGGATGAATTGACATGGCAGGATATATTTTAAAATACAGCGCAGGAACTTATCAGAGAAAAATCTCCGCACTGGAGGGTTATTATTCCCAGCTGGTGACACATCTGGAGCAGCTGAACACGTTACAGGGACAGATGAAGGACTTCTGGGACGGCTCCGCTTCCTCCACCGAGTACATGAACCTCATCAGTGATAAAATCAATGAGGTAAAAGACCGCATGGACGACTGCAAAAATACGAATCTTCAGTATCAGCAGGTGGTTGACGATCTGACAAATGCCGGTTCCACCGTTGACAATATCGTATCCGATGTAAAAGACGCCTCCAAAGCAGCAACCGATGCAGCAGGAGCGGCAGCAAGCATCGCAGGACTGATTGTATAAGGCTTCATGGAGATAAAGGTCATACCTGCAAAGCTGCAGAATCATACCTTTTATCTCGAAGAGGAAATCCGGATATCGCGCCGCATCGAGGAGATGGCAGAGGCCGCTTTTGCAGGAGATCCGAGAGGGCCGGAAATTTTGGAGGCCATCCGGAAGCTAAGAAAAAGCATGAAGCTTCGGCGTGATATACTGGAGGACCTGGATGGAGCTCTTCGGGATCAGGAGGTAGTTTTAGAAGAGTATGTGAGGGAGCTATGGAGACAAAATTACTGATAACCCTGGACGTGGCGTCCATCTCTCAGAGCTTTGAAGTGCTTGTGCCGGATTTTCTCAAAATCAAAGAACTGATCCCCTTGTTTGTAAAAATCGCGGAAGAACTCTCAGGAAATATGTATCAGTCGTCGGGAACAGAATTTTTGTGTTCCTGCGCGGAAAATACGCTGCTGGATTCCAACAGCACGCTGGGAGAGTACCAGATCAAAAACGGAGATCGTTTCATTCTGTTGTGAGAGGGGGGACAGCATGAAGGAAAAGAAAGGAATAGCAGGGCTTTTTCTTGCGGGCGTTTTGCTGGCAAACGGAACGGCAGTCAGTGCCGCAGAGGTGAAAAATCTCGAAGTGAACCGGATGCCGTCGGGAGATATGGCGGAATATACGCCGTCGAAGCCCATGGAACTTCTGTCAGGCCAGGATGCAGCGGAACTGGATGCGATCATGCAGGCCTACAATGCGGGCGGCAGCAGCCTCAATAAGAACGCTTCAGGAAGCTATTATTACTACGAAAATCTGGACCCCGTGGCAAAGGAGATCTACGACGTCATGCTGGGGGTGGCTCAGGACCCGGTGAGCGAAGGGAACATCGGTCTTATGATGACGGACATCGATCCGACGGGGCAGGATTACTATTATGAATTTAATGTGGCCTACCGGGCCCTCTGCTTCGATCATCCGGAGCTTTTCTGGCTCTATGCGGGGCAGGAGGCGGAGATGGTCTATCTCTCGGAAGCGGTCAACTACGGCGGTTTCTATTTTGTCTATATCAAGATGGCAGAGCCTTTTACGAACTATGAGACACAGATGAACGCCTTTAATGCAGCAGCGGCCTCTTTCCTCGCGGACATCAATCAGGATGCTTCGGACTATGAGATCGTCCGTCAGATCCACGATAAGCTCATCGATCTGGTAAATTATAACGATCCGGTGGGCGACGGCGAGGTGGAATGGGAGCGGGGCCAGGACCTGGCGCACACGGCCTACGGCTGCCTCGTGGCAGATTCCAGCGGAAATCCCAATTATGCGGTCTGCGACGGCTACACGCTAGCCATGGAATATCTCCTGCAGCAGTGCGGGATCGAGGCGGCGTTTATCGGCGGAATGGCAGGCTCCTCCCAGGCAGATGCCGGAGGCCATGCCTGGAACATCGTAAAAATCGAGAACATCTGGTATGAGGTGGATGCGACCTGGGATGATGCAGGAAGCCAGGAGGATGACCTGACGCCGGGAACCGAGGAATACCAGTATTTCATGGAGGCCCTGAACGATCCCGAATACAGAGAGAAACTGGATCATTTCCTTTTTCTGGTATCCACGGACACGATCACCCATTTTGTGCCGGGGGACGAGTACAAGTATATCACCAGTGACGGGATGTACGAGATCCAGATGGTGCAGGAGAGCGTCCATATCCGCCTGAACAACAGCGAATGGGGTTCTGACTGTGACTCGGCGATCATTGCTCTGGCGCCAAACGCCATGCAGAGCTACCGGTGAGGAAGAAGCCTATGAAAAAACATGTAAAAAAGACCGCCGTTTTTCTGGCGGCGGCGCTCCTCTGTGAGGCGGTCATGCCCGTTTCTGCACTTGAGGAGAACGTAAAGAAGCAGCTGGAGGCGGTGAAAAGCCTGGCGGACCTGGATCTGGATTCCAATGCGGCAGCCATTCAGATTCTGCTGCAGCAGTGCATGGATCTTCTGCCGGATGGCGATCCGGTGAAGGCCACTTTGCGGAGCATCCAGGTGCTGACGGACGGCGGAAGCCAGAATACGGCAGCTGTGGATCTCCTGCTTGACGGGCTCCTTCAGGAAAGCATGGGGAGTGAGACAGAGACGGCTGAGACAGCCGTCGTGGAAGCAGAAGGGGCCCAAGGGACCTTTGCGGGCATGGTATTTCCGGATCAGTCTTCCCTTCAGGGGACTGCCGGAACAACCTTTAACGCGAATCTCCCGGCCTTTGAGGTGCCGGAATTTCTCCAGACCCAGATCCCGGTCAGCGTCTTCGTGGATGTACCCGGGGACTGGGGAAACAATGCAGCCAGCGGCCGGAGCCTGATCTCCTATTCGCCGGTGAACGGTTCCGGAGCTATCAGCCCGAGGGCAGGCACGCTGACTATCAGCTACTTTGATATGGGAGCGGACGAGCCGGATAGCGCTTTTTCCAATTATGAGAAAAGTATTTCAGATATGAGCGTCACCTCGGATATGCAGTCGGAGGATATTTCCTCCGCGAATCTGCCCGCCAGAAAGCTGAATTTCCAGATGAATGTGGGAGCCAACCAGTTTGCCTGCGAGACCGTGTGCTTTATCTATGAAGATACGGTCTATGCCTTTGAGCTGATGCAGGGGCAGCTGTCGGCTTATAACTATTTCCCGGTGTTTAACCAGGTGGTGCAGAGCGCAGAGATTGCAGGCGGCGAGGCGGTGATTGAAACCGAGGCGCCGGTGGTAGAATCGGAAGTGCCCGTTGAAACGGAAGCACCGGTGGTAGAATCGGAAGTGCCCGTTGAAACGGAAGCACCGATGGTAGAGCCGGAAGTGCCTGTGGAAACTGAGGCACCGGCAGTAGAGCCGGAAGTACCCGCGGAGACCGAAGCGCCGGCAGCTGAACCGGGGACGCCCCAGGCACCGGAGGGCGGGGATATCAGCTCCTTCCAGTATGAGCTGAACGGTCATACCTACCAGTTTCCGACGCCCATGAGCGAGATTGCTCCGGAGGATATTCAGCTGGACCGGCAGATCCGGCTGCCCTATGATATCTCTTCCGACGCGGACATGGAGTCCGGCAGTTGGACAGAGATCATCAACACCCAGTATTTTTACTTTGAAAATTCACTCTATAAAGAGATGACGGGAATCACAAATATGACGGGCTACGACACGGTGCTGTCAGAGGGTATCCTTACGGCCCTCATCGACACCAACGGTACCTATCTGAATGTGGTTTTGCCCGGAAACGTCCATGTGGGCAGTTCCGAGGCGGATATCCTGAAAGGTTTCCCGGCTTTTGCAGGAAAGCAGCTGGACGGCGTGGCGACCTTTGTGGGCAACGATTATCTCTATGCATGCAACGTGCGGGATGACGGCTGCAACGGTTATGCGATTGTCCGGAATGACGATCCGTTTTACAGTGCGGTCACGATCATCTGTGAAAATTCCGTCATAAAAGAAATCAGTTTTGAATGCATCGGAGCCGAAAGGGCGAAAGGTGTGTTTCAATAAAAAAATAAAATAAGGAGAGAGAGTCATGAGAGGAAAGTATATGAGAAAGCTCATCTGCTGTATGCTCGTTGCAATGATGGGCGTGACGCAGCTGTGCTCCGTCGTTTCACAGGCGGCAGATATTTCCAGCCTGGCTTCCGAGTCCCGGCTTCCCATTGTTTTGACTTTGGGAGCGGACCTGTCGGAGGACCAGAAGAGCCAGATTCTTCAGTTCTTTGGAATCGACCAGTCAGAAGTAACAACGATTACGATCACAAATGCGGATGAGAAGGAGAAGCTTGGAAACCTGATTTCCGCAGAGAAGATCGGTTCCTACACCTACAGCTGTGCGCTTGTAAATCCCACAAACGCAGGCGGTATTCAGGTAAAAACGGCAAACTTAAACTATGTGACCAGCAACATGATCGCCAGCCAGCTGTCCACTTCCGGCGTTTATAACTGTGAGGTTCTGACAGCAGCGCCCTTCGAGGTTTCCGGTACCGGAGCCCTCACAGGCGTTATGATGGCCTACAAGGAGGCCAGCGGAGCCCAGCTTGACGAGGGCAAGAAAGAGCTGGCAAACGTAGAGCTCATCACCACAGGAAACATCGCTGACACTGTAGGACAGGATCAGGCGACCCTGGTGGTAAACGATATTAAGATTCATATTGTCAGAGACCAGATCACCGAGGAACAGGCCGTTCACGACGTTGTGGACAATGTCATCGGCGTGACGGAGACGGCGGCAGCAGAGGCAGCGGCAAATCAGGGCAAGGAAGCTCCGGCAAAGCTTGGCGAAGTCGAGAAGACCCAGCTCTATGATTTCAGCTACAAATTCAGCCAGATGGATTACGATTACGCCCAGATGCAGCCGACCCTGGAGCGCGTTACCTACAACGTAGCCACCAGCAGCGGTATCGACGACCCGATCACCGACACCTTCACAACGATCACCGAGGAGCAGGTTCTGCCGAGCAACAGTATTCTTCTGCGTACCAACGATGAAATCTGGGGCGAAGATGCGATCATCAACGCTACCAGCAGCGTTGCCGTATCTGACAGACCCGCAGAGCCGATCAATGTTTTCACAGGCGAAGCAAGTGTAACCGCAGCAGGCGGCGTGAAGGCAGATATGTTTATCTCCGGCACCAACATTATTGAATACAAGGATCTGAACGGCTCCTACGCTCTGATGGATTTGAACGGAAATCTTCTCACGGAATCCATTTATGGCGAGGATATGATGGGCAGAGGCGGCTATATCATAGCCGAACTCAATGACGGCTCCGGAAAATCGGGCATCCTTGCACCGGACGGTTCTGTCGTTGTGGACTTCCAGTATGACGCGGTAAAAGTCGTAGGAAACATGTGGGCCGCAGGTGTGGTTCTCACAGAGGGCGGCACGGAAGATGACTACGATTATACGGACTACACCAATTATTATCTCATCGACCATGTGGATATTTACTACATCGGCACCCAGGGAGCCCAGTGTGTCGGTACCCTTGGAAGAGATGATTTTTACGATACGGACAGCTGTGCGGATTATATCAACATCGAGGCGAGAAGTGGTGTGATCACTACTTATGATTCCTCTTTCAATGCCGTACAGACGACGGATTCCCTCTATAATTTCGGGGAGTATGACTATGACAATTCCCTGGAAGAGGCCATTCAGCAGAAGACCGGTTATTATGTCAGAAGCTTCTATGGCAAATATGCGATGGCTTCCGGCGATAACGGTTATGGAATCATTGACCGGTATGGAAACCTGATCGTTCCCACGAATTTCAGCAGCTTTGATACTTCCTTTGACACCTATGAAAACGGCGGATATTTCCTCTCCATAGGAAATGAACAGACGACCTTTGTGACTGCAGGAGGAAACGTGACTGCTTCCTTCAATTACGGATACGACAATACAGAGTCTCTTCTGGGCTATGGGATGACCGTCCAGGTGAAAAAGAGCGACGGCGGATATATTCTCCTGTCCGCAGACGGAAGAGAATCCGATCTGGGAACAACCTATGACTACATGGATGTGCTCAAGGAATCTAAGGGGCTGCTCTGGGTTGGTCATGCAGGCGGAGGATATGATCTCATTGACTGGCACGGAAATGTGCTTCTTTCCGGAAGCAGCGGCTATTCCATGTCAGCAAACGGAAGCTATCTGATTTCCCAGGAGGGTTACACTTCCTCCACCCTTTACATGGTCAACGATGCGGAGCCGGTGGATCTTGCCAACAGCGCAGGCGGAGCCACAGAGATGCAGATTGAGACAAAAGAAGGCGCATCTCTGGAGGCCTATACCGGTGACGTGACCGTTGAGAATGTCGGAACCGTTCTCTCTGAGCTTTTTATTGACGGAACGGATCTGATGCTGGCTACCAATGACGACGAGAAATATGCGGTCATGGATGTGACAGACACCCAGTATTCCGAACCGAAATATTCCAGCTACACGAGCTATAACAACGGTTTTGTTCTCGTGCAGGATGCAGATACGGAGAAGACAGGAGTTATGACGGAGAAAGCACAGCTGGTCGTACCCTGTGAGTTTGACAATGTCTCTGTGCTGAATGAAAAATGGATCGTCGCCTATGTGTTAAAGGAAACCACAGAGGATGAGTATGATTTCGAGAGTTATTCGGATGATACCCATTACCAGATCGACACGGCAAGCATCTATCATGTAAGTGAATCGGAGGTTTCTTCCGTGAAACTGACCCGGGATCAGCTGGCAGATATCGAGGCGGACGGCGATTACCTCAATGTTCAGGACCGGACCAGCGGAAATGTAACAACCTATGATTCTTCCTTCAATGCCGTGGCATCGGCAGACAGCGTATGGAATTTTGGAGATTACTCCTATGAAAACGTTGTGCTGAAACAGATCAGCGACAAATCCGGCCATGGAGCAATAAGCGTCTTTGATGACGGTTATGTGATGGGATCTGACTGGAACAGCGATGCAGGAAAGAGCATCTACGGCGTTACCGATATGAACGGAGAGGTGATTATTCCCTTCGAGTACGACCGGATCAATTATAATTACGGCGGCAGCGGAAGATATCTGAGCACGAAAGGTTACTTCTGTGTGGAAAAAGACGACAAGGCCGGTTTTGTGACAAAAGGCGGAGAAGTCAGCTGCGAACTGAAATATGACAGTGAGAACTTTGAGTGCGACGGTCTGGCCGGTATCTACAAGAACGGCGATGGCACCTACACCATCGTTGCAGCGGACGGAACCGAATCCGGCCCTTATGCCAACCGGCCCTACGGCAAGGCAAACGGCCTGCTCTTCGTAGTCAGCAGCGTTGACGGAGCCACCTCCTTGGTTGACTGGCATGGAAATGAAATCCTGAGCGGTTATTACAATTACAGCTTTTCCGACAGCGGAAATTACTTCATAGCCAAAAAGGATTACAGCAATCCGAGTGAGCTTTTCACAGTTAATGGAGCACAGGTAATCGGCATCAACGGCAATACGGAAGCGGCAGAAGACATTCCCATGACGGAGGCAGCCGAGCCGGAGAACCAGGCAGCAGAAGCTCCTGAGACAGAAGGCACACCGGAGCCCCAGCCCGAGACCGAAGCAGCAGTTAGCCAGCCTGCGACAGATGGGGAACCCGTAGTCACAGATACTCCGGCAGCAGAGGACGGCTCCAGGGATGAGATTCTTCCCCTCCTTCAGAGCGCTTCCTCTCTCGTTACAGCGGATGTGGCGGCAAACAAGACAGCCATCACCACTCTCCTTACCCAGGCAAAGGAAAAAGCAGACAGCGATTACCCGGCAGCCGGTTCCCTCATCGGCACCGCCATCACCCTGCTTGACACCGACAGCCCGGACGGCAGTTCTGTTGCAACACTGATTCAGTCGGCGATGGATGCGATTGGATAAAACAACAGCAAGGATATAAAATTTTATAAAAACCATGGAGAAATGAAAACTTCTGACAGAAGGTAAATTTTTCCATGGTTTTTGTTTGTCTGTTTCAAAATTTGTCCATGTCAGAAAAAGAGGGGAAACTGCTAAAATAAAGAAAAAAACGAGGGAGAGACGACATGAAAGGCAGAAAAAAACAGGCAGTACAGGTGGATGTAGTGAAGAAAAAAAGTATATGGACGAACTGGCGGTTGTATGTAATGTGCCTTCCGGCGGTTGTCTATTTACTCCTTTTCAACTACAAGCCGATGTATGGAATCATCATCGCGTTCAAAAATTACAGTATGAGAAAAGGAATTATGGGAAGCCCGTGGATCGGTTTTGCGAACTTTCAGCGTCTTTTTTCTTCCTACTGGTTTCCGATCATTCTGAAAAATACGCTGACACTGAGCCTTCTTTCACTGGTTCTTGGATTCCCGATCCCGATCATTCTGGCACTGGCCCTGAATGAAGTACAGCACAGCCGGTTCCGGAAAGGCTTTCAGACCATTTCCTATGCGCCGCACTTTATCTCGACGGTTGTCATGTGCGGAATGCTGACCCTGTATCTGAGTCCGTCCTCAGGTATCATCAACAAATTTATTGAAATTCTGGGTGGAGACAGCAAAAATTTCCTGCAGGACCCGGCCCTGTTCAAGTGGGTTTATGTACTGAGCGGCATCTGGCAGGAGATGGGCTGGGGAAGTATTATTTACTTCGCTACGTTATCCGGTGTGGACCGGTCCCTGCTGGAAGCGGCAGAGATCGACGGAGCCTCCAGGTTGCAGAAAATCTGGTATGTGAATCTGCCGGTATTGATGCCGACGATTCTGATCCTGCTGGTATTAAACTGTGGTTCCCTTCTGAGCGTCGGCTATGAAAAAGTATTTCTTCTGCAGAATCCGACGAACTTAAGCGCTTCGGAGGTAATTTCCACCTTTGTGTATAAATCCGGCCTGGATGACTGGACACAGCTGGCAGATATTGAAGAGTATGCAAAACGCCTTGGAATCCGTCTGGACTGCAATTTCTATGAAACTGACTGGGAAACACAGCTGACTCTGATGGTAGCAGGCGACGAGCTTCCGGATCTTCTGACCGGCTGCTCCATGAATATCGGTGACGTAAACGAATGGGGCGGAGAAGGTTATTTCCTGGACCTCAGCCAGTATCTGGACGAGATGCCGAACCTGCAGGCATATTTTGAAAAATATCCGGAAATGAAAGCATTCTGCAGTACATCTGATGGACATATTTACGGACTTCCTAGACTGCGTGTAGATATGACAGACCGTCTGACCAGAAGCTTTGTCAACAAAGTATGACTGGAAAATCTGGGACTGGAAGTTCCGACTACGATTGATGAGTATTATGATGTTCTCACAGCTTTCAAAAATCAGGATGCCAACGGAAACGGAGATACGGATGATGAGATTCCGCTTCTGTATACCGCAGCATCCGGTGGCTATTCTGCGATTGACACAACCTTCCTGGATGCTTTTGGCATTTTCACAAGAGATGCGGACTGTGCTTTCCAGGCAGATGAAAATGGCAAAGTAGAACTTGCAAATACCAGCGATAAGTACAAAGAATTTTTGAAATTCATGCATAAACTCTATGCAGAAGGTCTGATGGAACAGGAAGCCTTTACCATCACCGGAGAAGAAGTTACGACGAAAGAGCAGG
>OLPE01001871.1_pt1 | contig 10239 bp, 8 predicted proteins | sample 1671901 | NCBI WGS metagenome assembly OLPE01 (sample SAMEA3136624, study PRJEB25190) | human gut metagenome | biome: human gut; feature: human-associated habitat; material: faeces | place: Austria | collected 2013 | reverse complement strand
TGCACGTACAGATGCCACTGGTTGATGTCGATGTCGCGGTACCACCACATCGAATGGTCGATGGACGCATACGAAATGCCCGGCGTGGCGATGCTTAAGCCAGCACGGCGCAGAATCGGCTCCAGCATGATCTGGTCGCAGCCCATCGCCAGCATCGCACGATGCATGACCTGCGGCACGTCCACCTTGCCGTCGGCCTTCATCCACACCATCTGCTTGCCGGAATCCTCGCTGGCGCTCTTCTTGTCGGCGCCAAGCATGATGGTGCGCGTCACATGGCGAATATCGAACGGCGACTTCTCCGCATAATACTTGGCGAACGGCGACTGTTCCGCATACGGCTCCATCAGTTGCTTCGCGCTGGTCAGGCTGTCGGGATCGGGAATGTTCTCAGGCATCGGGTCGGCGAATTCGATGCCTTCCTGGTCATGTTCCTGGAAGCTGGCGATTGCCGTCAAAATCGAGCCCTGCGCCTGCGTGACATTCACGCGACGGGCGGAGAAGGAACGTCCGTCACGCAGATTTTCCACGTCGAACAGCAGATCCTGACGGATATCGCCGGCCGAAATGAAATAGCCGTGGATGGAATTCGGCAGACGGGATGGAGCGACGGTTCTCGACGCGGCCATCAGCGACTGCGCGATGACCTGTCCGCCGTAGACTCGGCCAGTGGGGAAGTACAGGCTTTCGCCGTTGATATACGTATGGTTGCGATAGTTTGAGGGCGTGCCCAGCTGGAGCACCTTTGCCAGTCGCTGCAGCGGCGTCATGTCTGTCTGCGTCATGATGGCCTCGATTCCTTCCGCGTGTGGATAGCTCTTTATGCTGGCATCGAGTCTATCCATACGTAGTAAATTTCGTCGGATTGTTTTGTAACGAGTACGTGAGAAGAATGAACGGTTGGTTAGCGGCAACGGTTGACGTATGGCAAAGCGCCACCGCTCGTAATGAAGGGTGGCGCTTTGCTGAAATCTGCGCTTAACGCGACTCGATTGGATCTGTCTGCCTTTAGCGGGTCAGCTTGCGGTGCAGGCGGTGCGGGCGGGCCGCATCCTCGCCGAGACGGGCGATGCGGTTCTCCTGATAGGCCTGGAAGTTGCCTTCGAACCAGTACCAGTTGGCCGGATTCTCGTCGGTGCCCTCCCATGCGAGGATGTGCGTGGCCACACGGTCGAGGAACCAACGGTCGTGGGAGATCACCACGGCGCAGCCCGGGAAGGCGAGCAGCGCGTTTTCGAGGGATTCCAGGGTTTCGACGTCAAGGTCGTTGGTCGGTTCGTCGAGCAGCAGCAGGTTGCCGCCCTGCTTCAGGGTCAGCGCCAGGTTCAGACGGTTGCGTTCGCCGCCGGACAGCACGCCCACCAGCTTCTGCTGGTCGGAACCCTTGAAGCCGAAGGACGCCACGTAGGCGCGGGTCGGCACTTCCACTCCGGCCACCTCGATGAAGTCGAGTCCGTCGGACACGGCCTCCCACAGGTTCTTGTTCGGGTCAAGGCCGGCACGGTTCTGGTCGACGTAGCTGATCTTCACGGTGTCGCCGATCTTGAGCGAACCGGAGGTCAACGGCTCCAAGCCGACGATGGTCTTGAACAGGGTGGACTTGCCTACGCCGTTCGGGCCGATCACGCCGACGATGCCGTTACGCGGCAGGGTGAAGCTCAAGTCGTCGATGAGCACGCGGTCGCCGAACGCCTTGTGGATATGCTTGGCTTCCAGAACGGTGGAACCCAGACGCGGGCCGGCCGGAATCTGGATTTCGGAGAAGTCGAGCTTCTTGTTGTTGCGTGCCTCCTGCTCCATCTGGTCGTAACGTTCCAGACGGGCCTTGTTCTTGGCCTGACGGGCCTTCGGCGAGGAACGCACCCAGTCGAGCTCGCTCTTCAGGCGCTTGGCGAGCTTGGCGTCCTTGGCGCCCTGGATCTCCATACGCTTGGCCTTGGTCTCCAGGTAGGTGGAGTAGTTGCCCTTGTATGGATACAGGTGGCCGCGATCCACTTCGCAGATCCATTCGGCCACATTGTCCATGAAGTAACGATCGTGGGTGACGGCGATGACGGCGCCCTTGTACTGGTGCAGGAACTGCTCCAGCCACAGAATCGATTCGGCATCCAAATGGTTGGTGGGCTCGTCGAGCAGCAGCAGGTCCGGAGCCTCAAGCAGCAGCTTGCACAGTGCCACACGACGGCGCTCGCCACCGGAGCACACGCTCACCGGCGTATCCGGATCCGGGCACTGCAGAGCGTCCATGGCCTGCTCGAGCTGGGAGTCGAGATCCCAACCGTTGGCCGCGTCGATATCGTTCTGCAGTTTGCCCATTTCTTCCATCAACGCGTCGAAATCGGCGTCCGGATTGGCCATTTCCTCGCCAATCTGGTTGAAACGCGCCACCTTTTCGGCGATCGGGCCGAATGCCATCTTGATGTTCTCGCCGACGGTCTTGGTGTCATCCAGCGGCGGTTCCTGCTGCAGAATGCCGACGGTGAAACCAGGGGTCAGGTAGGCTTCGCCGTTGGAAACGGTGTCGAGGCCGGCCATAATCTTCAGCAGCGTGGACTTACCCATGCCGTTCGGGCCGACGACGCCGATCTTCGCGCCCGGCAGGAAGCTCAGGGTCACATCGTCAAGAATCACTCGGTCGCCGTAAGCCTTGCGGGCCTTGATCATCTGGTAAATAAACTCAGCCAATGTTGTGTTCCATCCTTAAGAAACGTTGGAATTCCAGCGTTTTGCGTATGTCGGTCGACGGAAAATCGCACTTGTTCGCCGTGCTGTGGCGCGTTGCCGGCGCGACTGGTTGCGGACGAATCGCAAGTCTGCTGCGAACTCATCGAAGCCAAGTGTTTTCGGACCGTGTCCATACGCAAAGTACCATCGCCGATTATCCCATATCCCGTCTACACAGAGTGGCGGTTACTCTTAGGAGGCATGGGCGCCATTCGACGAAGGGCGATCCGGCATGTTCGATAATCCGACTTTGGCGAAAATCGGCGAAACCCATGGCAAGTCGGTCGCCTAGGTGATTCTGCGCTGGCTGGTGCAGCGGAACATCGTGGCGTTGCCCAAGTCCACGCATCGGGAACGAATGGAACAGAACATCGATGTATTCGACTTCACGCTGAGTGATGAGGAGATGGCGGCCGTCACCGCGCTGGATACCAAGACCAGCCTGTTCTTCCGCCATGATACCCCGGAGGCCGTCGATATGTTCGTTGGTTTCATCAAGGAACGCGCGGGACGGGAATGACGCTGACATACTGAGAAAAAGGAAGTCCCGATGTTGCCCCGTAGGTGCTGCGGCGGCGATTTTCCTTGGTTTTTCCGCGCTTTTCGATTGCGAGGGTGGTGGGTTGGCTGTTTTCGGCGGGCGGCTATTGATTGGTGGGCGGCAGGCCGGCGATCAAATGATCACGCCATCGCAGTGGTCGATCTCGTGTTGGATGATCTGCGCGGTGAAACCGGTGAACGCTGCGTGGCGCTCGCGGAATTTCCGATCCATATAATCCACTTCGATGCGCTGGTATCGGACGGTGCGGCGCTCGCCCTGGAGCGAGAGGCAACCTTCCGCCGTATCGAACGCGCCGTCTTCGGCGGTGATGTGTGGATTGAACATCACGAAAATGCGGCCGCCGAAATCCTCATCCACAAAAGCGATGATGCGCTTGGGAACGCCGATCATATTGGCCGCCATGCCCACGCAACCATTGCGATGCGCGTCCAACGTGTCTTTCAGGTCCTGTGCCACGGCCAGATCCTCTTCGGTGTTCTCGGCTGCGGCGGACGGCTGGCTCAAAAATGGGATGGACGTCATGATCTCACGCTGCATGTGATTCCTCTCGTTGGATGTTGCCGGTCTGCCAATATTGTAGCGTCGCATGGCTGCGAGACGGACGGCTGGGCGAACCTGTCCATTCCCTGACCGTTCGCGTCGGCTTCGGGATGTGAGGTACAACGTGTGCGTCTTGGACTGGTGCAATATGCTTGGGGTCATGGAAGACATGTTGCAATACCGCGAATATATGGCGCAGGTTCTTGAACTGGCCCGCAAGGGTGCGGGATGGGTGGACCCGAATCCGCTGGTAGGCGCGGTGGTGGTATCCGGTGGCGAGGTTCTCGCCACCGGATACCATGACCGGTATCGTGGCCCGCATGCGGAGCGTATGGCGTTCGACTATGCCGACGCGCACGGCATCGATCTGACTGGCGCCACGGTCATCGACACGCTTGAACCCTGCTGCCATGTCGGATCGCAGCCGGCGTGCACTGCCTTGATTCTGGCGCACGGCATCGCACGCGTGGTGGTCGGATCGGTCGATCCGAACCCGATTGTGGCGGGCAAAGGCCTTCGCATCCTTGAGGAAGCGGGCGTCGAAGTGGTTCGCGACGTGATGCGGGAGGAATGCGACGCCATCAATCGCCATTTCTTCCACTACATCACCACGGGAAAGCCGTACATTGTGGACGGCAGAAGGCGTGCGGGTGAATCGGACTCTGAGTATGCGGTCCGTCGGCGCGAACTATATGCCACATATGCGGCGGTGCTTGCCGGAACTGAATCGGACGTTCCTGACGAGTCTTTCGCGCATTTCAACGGACCGGTCCAAGCCGTCGGCGCAGACGAAGTGGTGATTGGCGGCCACAGGCCGTTACTCCTGGAGGCCGGCGCGCTCGCCTGCACGGATCCAGACGAATGGCTGAGTGAGCTGGGCAAGCGCAAAATCGACAGCCTCATCGTGGAAAGCGACGAAGCATTCGAGCGGTTGTCCATGGCTTGCCAAAAGACTGAAGCGCCATTCGTGCGTTGTTGGCCGTGTATCTCGCTTATAGATGGCGGATTCGTCTGCTTGTCCAGTGCTATCTCGCTTATAGGTGGCGGATGAATTTTGCGAAGAGGTCTTAGAGGGTGTAAATCATACCCTCTAAGACCTTAATGACGTAGAGGCGCCGCCATCTATAAGCGAAATAGCATCGGGCGGCTTTCCGATTCCGCCATCTATAAGCGAGATACGTGAGACTGATATGTCCAGCACCCAGCAAGCATAGTGGCGAGCACATGGTCGGGCATGGCGCGCATGGCCTCAGGGGACTCAAGCGCACTCGGATCGCAATCCAGCAGCACTAGGTCTGCCGCATCTCCAGCTTGCAACGTCGTACGCCCCAGGGCGGTGGACGAAGCGAGCGCGGTTTCGAAATCCAGACATTGCTCAGACTGGAAAGGCTCCCGGTCGGAACTCTCCGTGCCGAACACCGCTGCGGAAATGGCCAGCCACGGATCCAACGGCGCGACCGGCGCGTCCGATCCCATAAGCAGTTTGATTCCAGCCCGATGCAGACTGTTGAACGCGTAGGGAATTCCGGCGGGATTGCCCCAGAATCGTGTGATGACGTCACGGTCGTCCATGGCGTGCTGCGGCTGGATGCTCGCGGCAAGTCCCAATTGCGCAAGACGTGGAATGTCGCGTTCCTTGAGCATTTGGGCATGCTCGATGGAGCCGTGCGCGTGGGTACGTTCCGCGCAGTCGAGCACGATGGTGTTCGCTTCGTCGCCGATGGCATGACAGGCGATGTCGAAGCCATGTTCGGCGGCGAGCCGCATATACGATTCGATTTGCTCGGGGGTGTAGCTCAGCGTGCCGTAGGTTTCCGGCGTAATGCCCGAATACGGTGTGGAGCAGTAGGCGGATCGGGTGTTGAGCGAGCCGTCGGAAATCATCTTCATCGCACCGACATGGCCCAAGCCATGGCTTCCGGGAAGTTCGTCGCCGGTATGCCAGCCGTCGTCGATGGCTTGCTGAAGTCGTTCGGGGTAAACGCCGGCTTCGATGCGCAATCCGTTAAGCCCCTGCTTGAAGCGGTCAATCCACGTGTCGATGTTCTCGGCCATCTCATAGTCGCGCACGCCGACCACGCCTTTGCCGGCGGCGTCCTGTTCCGCGTTGCGCAGCAATCGCATCAGCTCGTCAGCCGCACCGGGGCCTTTGTCCAGCTTGCAGTAAGCGTCGAACCATTCAAGCTCGCCGACGAGTCCCGACTCGCCTACATGCACGCCGAGCTTACGAGCCGCGGCTGAATTCACCCAGCCGCAATGCATGTCTGCGCTTGACAGCGCCACGGGCTGGTCGCCCGACACCGCGTCGATCGCAGCCAATGTCGGTTGGGCATCATCGGCCCACAGGGAGTGTCTGAACCGCATGCCGACCACGTACTGGTCCGGGTCGAGCGTGCCGGATTCGCGGCGTTCCTCCAAGTGCTCGCGTAGCAGGCTCATTGCCTCATCGGCGCTGCGGGCATCAATCAGATCAAGCCGCCCCAGCGTGTACGACCACTGCGTGAAGTGCGTGTGGCAATCCCACAAGCCGGGAATGATCCACGTTTTTGAAGCCTTGGCTACCGACTTTTCCGAAGACCGTACATCCGCGATCCGCCCTTGCTCAATCGTGATGTCGACAGACTCATCGGACCCCACGAAACACACATTCTCAATCACATACGGTTCGCCCATACATCCTCGATTCAACAAAATGACCTCATTGCCAGCCATAGTATCCTTGCAATGCTTGCGATTGCCGCGCTCGTCTCAATCGGCTATGCGCGCTTTGAATTCTTCCGCTGGGATACGGTTATCCGCATCAGAAAAAGAAGGGCGCAGTTATCCACTTATCCACTGTTTGCCAGAAGCCGGTAGGCAGCGCGGCGACATTTCCTCTACTTTGGCGCTATGGACAATGGAGCACAATATTCGGAAAGCCTCGCACGGCTGAGGACAAGAACCATCGAACAATGTCTCGAAGCGCAGAGGCGCACCGGAAGGCGGCTGGTGTTCGCGCTTGATACCGCACTGAGTTTACAAGGCATCGAACTGCCTCGCTACCGGCGCGGAGGGCTTTTGGCTGATACGCTGCACGCGGTGATTGAAAGTAACGGCGTGCGAACGATACTGCAGGGGATTTGTTTTGTGCTTTGGTCTGGACCTCAGACGCATATGCCGATTCATCATGGTCGATTGCGATGCACGGATTCCGTGACCGCATGGGCCATGCATGCCAATCGGCTTGAAGATGAAGAATTGGTGGTTTTGGGTGATTCGATGATGCGGCGTGATGGACATATGAAAAAGGCCACACTGGAGGAGTTTCGGATATATGTCGATAGCTTGTCCGATTTGTCCAACTATTCAGGCTCCGACAGATTACGTGCGGTGAGAGGAGTGTCGAAAATGCGTAGGGCTCTCAGGCTGATGCGGGAGAATACAGATTCTTCCCAGGAAACGAGAAGTCGAATTGTTCTGTTGCGTTATGGTTTGCCTTGTCCGGAAGTGAACTATGCCATTCGGCTCAAAGGCTATTCTCATGTATTTTTCGCGGACATGGCTTATCCGGATTTGAAAATCATCATTGAATACGACGGCAGGCATCATGCCTCGCGATGGTTGGCTGACAGTAAACGTCGGGAAGCGTTGGAGGATGAAGGATGGCTGTATATCCAGGTGACGGCGGAAAATCTCAGGGATGAGGATTCTCAAAGGGAATTGGCGGAACGTGTGGCGCAGAGGGTGTCATTGCGTTTGGGGGAGCCTGTGCGGCTATGTGGGCGAATGACGATTGCTCAGATAGCCGATGGTCGGAGGAAGGGCAACCGTCTGTGAGGCTTGGGCAAGCCCATATCTCGCTTATGAATGGCGGAATCGGGCTGCGGCATGATGCTATCTCGCTTATAGATGGCGGATGAAATCCACAAAAAGGCCTTAAGAGGTATGAATATTACCCCCTAGGGCCTTAGCGATTCAAGAAGACTGCCATCTATAAGCGAGATAGCATCGGTCGGGTGGAGAAATCCGCCATCCATAAGCGAGATGGCGGATTTCTGCGGCTCACTGCACGGCGGCGAGGGCTTGGTCGAGGTCGGCGATGATGTCGGCCGTGTTTTCGATGCCGCAGCTCAGGCGCACCAGGTCGATGCCGACGCCGGCTTCCTCAAGCTGCTCCTCGGTGAGCTGGCGATGCGTGGTGCCGGCCGGATACAGCGTGCAGCTGCGCGCATCGGCCACATGCGTGGCGATGGACACCATCTTCAGATGGTCGAGGAACGCGGAGACCTTCTCGCGGCCGCCCGGCACGCCGAAGGAGATCACACCGCAGGTGCCGTTCGGCATGTACTTCTCCGCCAGCGCATGGTACTTGTCCGTTTCGAGGCCCGGGAAGCTCACCCAGCTGACGCGCGGATCGGCGTCGAGCCACTTGGCCACGGCCAGTGCGTTCGCGCAGTGGCGCTCCATGCGCACGCCGAGGGATTCCAGATGCATGCCCATGATCCACGAATTGATTGGCGCCGGAGTGGAGCCGAAGTCGCGCATGAGCTGCGCGGTGGCCTTGGTGATGTATGCGGCCTTGCCGAATTCCTTCGCGTAGGTGACGCCATGGTAGGAGTCGTCCGGAGTGGTGAGGCCCGGGAATTTCTCCGCATGGGCCATCCAGTCGAAATTGCCGGAATCGACGATCGCGCCGCCCACGCAGGATCCGTGGCCGTCCATGTACTTGGTGGTGGCGTGCGTGACGATGTCCACGCCGTACTGGAACGGACGGCAGTTGATCGGCGTCGGGAAGGTGTTGTCGACGATCAGTGGCACGCCGTGACGATGCGCTGCGTTCGCGAACTTCTCGAAGTCGAGCACGATAAGCGCCGGATTGGAGATGGACTCGCCGAACACGGCCTTGGTGTTCGGCTGGAACGCGGCCTCAAGTTCCTCTTCGGTGCAGTCCGGGCTGACGAAGGTGCATTCGACGCCCATCTTGCGCATGGTCACGTTGATGAGGTTGAACGTGCCGCCGTAGATGGCGGAGGAGGCGACGATGTGGTCGCCGTTGTTGCAGATGTTGAACAGCGCGAAGAAGTTCGCCGCCTGGCCGGACGAGGTGAGCATCGCGGCCGCGCCGCCTTCCAGCTCGCAGATCTTCGCGGCGACGGTGTCGTTGGTCGGATTCTGCAGGCGGGTGTAGAAGTAGCCGGATTCGGACAGGTCGAACAGTCGGCTCATCTGTTCGCTCGACTGGTATTTGAAGGTCGTGGCCTGGATGATTGGGGGAGTGCGGGATTCTCCATTGCCCGGCTGATAGCCTCCCTGCACGCAGATGGTGTCGACGTTTTCGCTCATATGTTCCTTCTTTCGATTCCGCGCTTCCGTGCGCCGCGCAGGTGTTGCGCCGCGATGCGAACAAACAAACACACTGTATCACTGCATTGATAAATGGCTTGATTCCAATGGAAACGCCGTATAGTTTAACGAATTGACAAACTTAGGTAATTCAATTTATTATGTAGACCAAGACGGGCGGAAAGCCCGCTGCGAAATAAAGCTTTACGTAAGTAAACCAAGCAAAGGAGCATTCCATGGGTCTGTGGGATATCGATAAGATTCCGTACGTCGGTCGCGAAAAGGGGCCGCAGGAGGGTCTTGCCTTCCATTACTACGACGCCGACAAGGTCGTTGCCGGCAAGAAGATGAAGGACTGGCTGCGTTTCGGCGTCGCATGGTGGCACACCTTCGACCAGCAGCTCGTCGACCCGTTCGGCACCGGCACCGCCCAGCGCCCGTGGTACGGCAAGTATTCCGATCCGGAGGACGAGGCTCTGGCCAAGGTCGACTACGCCTTCGAGTTCTTCCAGAAGCTCGGCGTCGAGTACTTCTGCTTCCATGATCGCGACATCGCTCCGGAAGGCGACACCCTGCGCGAGACCGACAAGAACCTGGACAAGGTCGTCGACAAGATCGAAGAGAACATGAAGTCCACCGGCATCAAGCTGCTGTGGAACACCTCCTCCCTGTTCACCAACCCGCGCTTCGTCTCCGGCGCCTCCACCTCCCCGTTCGCCGACATCTACGCGTACGCCGGCGGCCAGCTGAAGCACTCCCTGGAGATCGCCAAGCGCCTTGGTGCCGAGAACTATGTGTTCTGGGGCGGCCGTGAAGGCTACGAGAACCTGTGGAACACCCAGATGAAGCGCGAGCAGGAGCACATGGCCAAGTTCTTCCACATGTGCCATGACTACGCGAAGGAAATCGGCCTGGACGCCCAGTTCCTGATCGAGCCGAAGGCCAAGGAACCGACGATGTTCCAGTACGACTTCGATGCCGCCACCGCCATCAACTTCCTGCGCACCTATGATCTGATGGACGTCTTCAAGCTGAACCTGGAAGGCAACCACGCCAACCTGGCCGGCCACACCTACCAGCACGAGATCCGC
>OLPE01001869.1_pt1 | contig 10243 bp, 9 predicted proteins | sample 1671901 | NCBI WGS metagenome assembly OLPE01 (sample SAMEA3136624, study PRJEB25190) | human gut metagenome | biome: human gut; feature: human-associated habitat; material: faeces | place: Austria | collected 2013 | reverse complement strand
TGTCCGGGCAGCGCTCAGCGTGTGCCAGTAAAGAACCGCAATCCCCATTTCGTCATCGTATAAAGGCATACAGTCCTCAAAAGTTCCCATTGCCTGTTCGTACCGCCCGGCATAATACTGGGCAAGGCCGATCCGATAGAGACTGTCCAGCTTTTCCGCACCCAAGGACAGGCATTTTTCAAAATCAGCGATGGCGGGATTGCTTTGCAGTGTCGTCAGATACCGTCCCGCCCGTAGTCGGAGCAAGGGCAGATTTTCTGGCTCCAATTTTAGGCCCTCCGTATAGGCATCAATGGCCTCCCGGTAACGAAGCTGCCGGGAAAAAGCCTTCCCCAAAGCCAGAAATTTTTCTATGGAGTCCGGCAGAGCCTTCGCCTGTGTGACCGCCTCGGAATCGGGAATACCGGCGGAAAGATTGAGAATCTGGCTTTCTATCCCGGCGTGCAGGGCATCAAACGGGTATTCCATCACAACCCCCTTGTATACGGACGATAACAGGCGGAGCAGACGATTTCCCCGTTTTGAAGGTGGGCAAAACTCTCGGCAAATCGTTCTCCGCACACAGAGCAGGTAACGGTCTTGAAGATCCGGGCCACCTCCGGTACCGGTGCCGGGGCATCCTTCACGTCAAACATCTGGTGGAAATCCCCATCCATGAGCCACGCCAGCCGCTCCTCCTTGGTCTTGTCCGGTGTTGGGCGCAAGACAAGCCGGAAAGACTTTCCGTCCGAACGCCGATAAAAGGAGAAAGCATTCTTTCCCTGTAGATTGAAAAGCAGATTGCCCTTTCCGACGGTACAGGACAGCAGTGCCTGAATGGCATCCACGCCGCAGGCGTCGGTCTCGGCAATACACACGATCTCCTCGTCCTGGGACGCCCGGTCGCTCCCGAACAGCTCCCACGCATACAGGACGGCCCGGAAACCGACCGCAAGGCCGCCGCAGCCGTGGCCATGGAATGCCACGCATTTTTGCCACAGAGATTCCAGTTCCTTTTGCATCGTATGACCTCCTATTTTTCCTGAATGGCAGCCTGTCGGTGTTCAAAATACAGGCTGATGAGATAGAATGACAGCGACAGCAGCATGATGCACACACCCGGCGAGAGGAGATACCCATAGGCCTGGCGAAGAAAGGCACCTCGTTTATAGGCAAAGTTGATCATGGTGCCCCAGGTGGGATAATAAAGATCACCAAAGCCCAAAAAGCTCAGGGTAGACTCCATCATAATGCAGCCGTTGACACCCAGAAGAAACCGGGAAAGCAATACATCATACAGGTTCGGAAGGATGTGCCGGAGAATGATATGTCTCCGGCTGTATCCCTGAATCACGCAGTTTTCAATAAAAGGCTGGGCGTTCAGGTGAATGACCTTGGCTCTCACGCTTCGGGCCGTCCCTACCCAGCTGAATGCAGCAATCAGCAGGATCAGGTTCCGGCTGGAGCTTCCCAGAAAGGTCGCCAGCACGATCATGGTCACCAGCTTCGGAAGCAGCACGAAAACATTGATAATGCCATTGGATAGGCCGCCCAAAAGGCCTTTCCCGGCAGCCAGCGTACCAATCACACTTCCCAGAAGCAGGGTCAGAGTGCTGCTGGATACACCCACCAGCAGCGTCTGCCGGGTTCCGTAGACCAGTTCCGTAAAGATGTCATAGCCCAACGCATTGGTGCCAAGTAGATGTTCCGCAGACGGTATGAGCCATGGGCCAAACATTTCTTTCTGCCCGTAAGCTGTAAACGCAGTTGGAAACAATGCAGCGGTCAGAAAAAGAATCAAAATCACAATTCCAAGAAAAAGTGGAAGATGCTGCTTTCTCAAGCCGGACCACCTCCGAAGCGTACCTTGGGGTCAATAAGGATGCAGATCACATCGGTCACAACAATGGAGATGGTCATGACGGCTGTTGTCACAAAGAGGATTCCCTGCATCAGCGGATAATCCAGCGAATACACTGCGTCAGAGAGCAGGCTCCCCATGCCGCCGATGGAAAAGATATTTTCCACCACCAAAGAGCCGCCGATACAGGTACTGACGCTCATGCCCACCATGGTGATGAAGGGTTGGGCGATGTTCTTCAGGATATACCCAAATTTGATCTTGTGATCGGACAACCCCCGTTCCTTCGCGTAAAGCACATACTTCTCCTCTGTCACCTGACTGACGGTATTGCGCATCAGCAGATAACGGGACGGGGCAGCGGCAATGGTCAGAGTAAGCACAGGAAGGATCAGGTGACGCATCCGATCCAACAGATATGCGGCAGTTCCGGGGGCAACGCCAGCGCTGTTCAACCCGGTATAGGGAAACCACCGCTGCCGGAAACAGAACAGGATCATCAGCACCAATGCGATCAGAAACGTAGGCATCGTATTGACGATGATCTGGAATGTCGTTGACAGTTTATCTAAGGCGGTGCCCTTTTTGTAACCGCAGTGCAGTCCCCAAAAGAGCCCCAGCGCCGTGCTGAGCAGCACGGCGGGCAGGGTGATCTGCAAGGTGTATCCCAGCCGCTGCCCAATGAGGGCAGAAACGGTGGTTTCTTTCTTGTAAGAGTAGCCAAGTGTTCCGTCAAAAAGCGAGCGCAGATAGTGCCCAAACTGCGCGAATACCGGCTCGTCCAGATGGAGGGCCTGCCGGTAGTAAGCTACCTGCGCAGGGGTCATATCCTCCTCGGAAAAGCCGGTGAGATAGGCGATAGGATTCCCCGGTAAAAGCCGGGGTAGAAAAAAGTTCAGAACAATAACGATCAGGAAGCACACCAGTGCAAGGATCAGATTCTTTCGATACTTTTTCACCGGTGTGCCTCCTGCGTTAAAATGATTATTTCTTGGTGATGCTGAACCAGTTGTTGACGTTGTTCAGCCCGAACACAGCGTCAACGGTCACGTTGTCCAGCGCAGAGGAATAGGCCAGCATCATGTTGTCCCAGTACAGAGCAATCAGCGGCATATGGGCCGCATAATAGTCCTGGAGCTTTGCTGCGCCCGCATAATATTCTTCGATAGTTTTGGCGGCCTTCATCTCGCTGAGGATCGCGGAAAACGCCTCGTCAAACACCTGGCAGCCGCCCTGTACGGCGTGGCTGCCGTCCACATAAATGGAACCGAGACCATTGCCCATGCCCATACCGGCAGCGGTGTAGCCATAGATGGCCGCCTCCATGGTGATATTGTTCTCAGAGAATTTATTGCTGGTCTTTGCATTGTAGGCATCTTTGTCCACCGTATCCAGATTTACCTGAATACCAAAGGACTCCAACTGGGTCTTGACCATTTCCGCGTAGCCCACATGGGTCTCCTTGGCGGCGTTGACCGTTAGTGTGAAAGCAGCGACCGCACCGTCGGCGTTCACGTAGAAGCCGTCGGCATTCTTTTCGGTGTAACCCGCAGCCTTCATGTACGTGTCCGCTTTCGCAGTATCGGTGGTCAGTTTCTCCGTGTCCGTATAGCCAACCGTGGTGGAGGGTACAAAGCCCCGATTGGGGATCTCGGCGTAGGCGCTGCCGAAATACGTCTTGAAGGCATCATAGTCCAGCGCGTAGGAAACCGCCTGACGCAGATCCTCGTTGGAGAACAAACCCTTTGCGTTGTTAAAGGCCAGGACCGCAGGCGCATTGGCCGCAGCCACATTGGCAAGCGATACGTTGGCGTCCGCAGAGAGTACGTCCTGATACGTTCCCGCCACACCGGCGGAGTAGGCCCAGACCATGTCGATATCGCCCTGCTGGAGCGCCAGATACATGGTATCCTCGTTGCCAAAAAGCTGATAGACGATTTTCTCTACATTGGGCCGCTGGGGATACTTTTCATTCACAACGAATGTGATGGTGCCCGCTTCCTTATTGAAGGACTCCAGCACATAAGGGCCACAGGTGATCCGAGCTTCCTCGTCGGTGACGGTGTCCTTGCCCTCATAAACATGCTTGGGCATCACGCGGAAGGACGTCATATTGCTCAGTTCACGGACGTTGGGAGACGTCAACGTCAGAGAAATGCTCATCTTATCGTCGGAGATAGTGTAGCCGGTGTACTTGGCTTCTGTGATTTTTCCCTCTTCGTCAGTCTGCGGCTCAAAGTTGGCACTTCCGTTGGCCTGATCGTACTGGAGCGTAAAAAGGATGTCCTCGGCAGTAACGCTCTCGCCGTCGGACCATGTCATGCCGTCCTGAATGGTATATGTCCAGGTAGTGGCATCCTCGGTAGCGTAGGTTGCCAACAGCGGATGGTATTCGCCCTTGGTATCCTGATAGACCAGAGGCAATTCGGATACACCGCTGGCCAGCATATCAAAATTGTATTCGCCAAAGGTTGCCGCTTCAATGGCAGCAGTCGTGCCGACCGTAATACTCTCGATCTTGGCAGACGGTTCATCTGTTGTGTCCGGCTGCTTACCGCAGGCTGCCATGGTAAACACCATCAGCATAGCCAGCAGCAGGGCTATGACTTTTTTCATCATTGGTTTTTCTCCTTCTGTCGTGAGTTTTTATTGTCAAATACATAGATTTGATCGCAAAGTAATTTCACCAGAGCCTCATCATGGCTGATAAGCAGGATACTGCCTCCGCTTTCCCGCATCTGCCGCCGCACCATCCCCAGCACATTGGCCTGCGTGGATACGTCCAGCATTGATGTGGCTTCATCTAAAATCAGCAGTTTTGGCTGGAATAACAGACACCGGGCGATAGCTACTCTCTGTGCCTCGCCGCCGGAGATCTGGTGTGGCAGGTGGGCAAGAATCTGAGGTGCAAGGCCAACCTTGTCCAGCATTTCTTTTGTTAATGACAACTCCTCGCCTTTAGGACTGAAACGGTGATAGCGTATCAGTTCTATGAAACCGGCCCCGATCTTCTGAGCGGGGTCTAATGTGGCGTAAGGCTGCTGGTAAACCATTTGAATGTGGATACCAAGTCTGCGGTCATACGTATGGTCTGCTGAAACAAGTATCTGATCATCCAGCGTGATTGCGCCCGCATCCGGTGGACAGACGCCGCAAAGCACTTTGGCAAGCGTGGATTTACCGATTCCGCTCTTCCCGAAAACACCGAAGATCTGGCCGTCTGGAATATCAAAAGAAACATCCTGAAGAACGGAATTTCCGTTGAATGCTTTATCAACATGTTGAATGGAGATCATTCCGCGCAGCACCACCATTCTCGACCATTGTTTTTTCTCGGTGGCATCTCGGTGCGACACCGTTCCCTTGCCGAAGGACAGCGGCGGTAGAATGGACAAATGCCTGTTCCTGTTCGCAAGGCTGGCGTCTCGCGCATACCGTTCTCTACCAACGCACCCAGCAGCGCTTTGGTATAGGGATGATAAGGAGCGGTAAGCACCTCAGATGAAATGCCTGTTTCCAACATTCTCCCGCCGCACAGAACAAGGATCCGGTCGCAGGTTGCCGCAACGGAAATATCGTGGGTGATGATCAGCTTGGCCGCATCCGGAAAAAGTCCGTTCAAAAGGGACAGCGTCTGCTGTTTGCTGTCCTGATCTAAGCCGTTGGTAGGCTCGTCTGCAATCAGCAGCTTTGCCCTGGAGCAAAGTGCCAGAGCGATGGTCACCCGCTGGGCCATACCGCCGGACAGCTGGAATGCATACCGGTCCAGAATGGCTTCGGGCTGGGTAAATCCCACCTGCGCCAGCTTTTCGCGGGCAAACGCCTCTCTCTGAGGTGCTGCAATGCCCAGCTTTGCAATGCTGTCAAACATCTGGCGGCGGATGCTTCTGGACGGGTCAAGAAACTCATGCCCGTTCTGCGGGATATATACGATTTCCCGACCCAGCATGGACCGGAGGTTTTTTCCCTTCGGCAAAGTGTTTCCACAAAATGCTATTTCACCGGAAACCAGTTTCACATTTCCGGGCAGCACGCCCATAATAGACTGTGCGATCAACGTCTTGCCGGATCCGGTCTCGCCAATGAGGGTCAGACTTTCCCCGCAGGAAATATGGAAGGATACTTTGTGGACCAGTTCTTTTTCCGTGCGATCCAGCTTTGCGGCGATCACGCCGCCGGTATACTGTAAAATAGGTGTTTCCAAGTGCCCCTCCCAAATGGCATTACTTTGCATTCCTGCCCTGTGCAAAGGCACAGCGCTTTCTTCCCCAAGAAGCGCTACACCCTTGCGTTGGGTCCGGGCGGAAATGCGTGTATGAACCGATGAGCATACTATAGCAGATGAGATGCTCTGCCGGAAGCCTCCCCGGGGGATATTTTTTCATAGGAGCAAAAGCCGCGCCCACGCTCTCGACGTGCATATTTGGCCTAAGCCTTACGCTGATTGGGCAGGAAATCGCCACAAAAAACAGAACCACCATCCCTTCGGAAAAACGGAGGCTGATTTTCCTCAGACACAGGTGTATAATATGATACAAAGGAGCCGTCAGATACTATCCACGGAAAACCGGAATAGATTGCTATCGGCGGCGATACCCATATGATAACAAACCATCGTATGGGGCCGAAAATATGGAGAATACAAAGAATCAAAATACCGGGTATCATAGAATCTAAACGAAAACCGTTAGATTACAAGGCCCGGCAAAGAGTGGGAATGATTCCCGAAAGGCTGAAAAGCCTTGAAAATGCTGCACTTTTGCGTTACGGAATTGCCCCGTGACAACAAAATGACAACATTTTTAGATTATCCAAGAATAAAGAGCTATCTGATTTCTGTTAGAGAAGTCAGATAGCTCCTTTTGTTATACGCCAATTATAATGAATCCTTTGTTCTCTCCGATTTCTTCTGTAACCCAACGGTCTATAGCAGACACAGTTTCCTTAGTTCTTACCGGCACCAGAGTTTCCTTTTCTGAATTCAAGGGAATCGCTGCCACTGAATCCTCCGAGCTTACAAACATATTCATTCATCGGAAAGCATAAAACAGCATATTGCGCCGAATCCGTCTGACCACGTGCCGTACCTGGACCTTCTGTCTGTATGCCGACAGTTGGAACATGATGATTTCACCATGGCCCACGCGCTGAAAAATAGACGCAAACCGGGCCCCACAGAGGGTTTTTCCGCTGCGGGGCCCGATCAGTGAAATGGTTATTGGGCGCGTATCTTACAGAATTGTAAGGCAGCGTGCTCTTGTTTTTTGCTGATGGTGGTTGCTTTTCCGGGCAAAAATGGTATGATAGAATCGGAACGATAGAAAAAGGACCCAAGTGGAGACGAGCTATGACGGCATTTTTACAACAATACATCTCTCCGGCGCTGCCGGTGATCCTGTGGCTGGGAAGGGCGCTGGTTTCTGGGCTGGCAGTCTGGCTGTTGGTGCGGTGCTGCCAGTCCCTGTTCCGGGGAAAGGACCGGGAGAGCTGGGGCTTTGTGACCCTGTCCAATGGTGCGCGGTATGAAATTTATCACTGGGAAAACGTGATTGGCCGCGCAAAACGGTCGGATATTCGCATAAACTTTCCCTCTGTGTCCCGCAGTCACGCCATTTTGTCCCGGGACGAGGCCGGGACATGGCGGGTCAACCCGTTGAATCACAGCAGCGGCGTGCTGCTGAACGGACAGCGGACGCTGACGACCGCCGATCTGCATCCCGGCGACTCCATCGCCGTGGGCGGTGTGGAGCTGTTTTTTTTCCCGTCGGACAAGCCCCAGCCATCCGGCCAGCCCCGGCGGCGGCCCGGACCGGTGGGCGGCCTGTGGCTGCTGACATTTATTCAGCTGCTGCTGTGGGCACAGTTTGCCCCGAGCTTCGGAGCGGAGAATATCTATCCCATCAGCGCAGGCTTTTTCGGATTGTGCGGCCTGGGGTGGGTGCTGTACGCCGTCAGCCGGAAGCTGCACCGGAGACAGTTTGATCTGGAGACCTTGGCGCTGCTGCTGACCACGGTGGGCTTTGCCATTACCGCCGCCTGGGACCCGGGGGCCCTTTACAAGCAGCTGGCGGCGGTGACGCTGGGCATGGGCATTTACGGCACCCTGGTGTGGCTGCTGGGGCGGCTGCATCTGGCGGTGAAGCTGCGCTGGCCGGTGGCTGCGGCCGCGGCGGCACTGCTGGCCTTCAACGTTGTGATGGGGGAGCGCATTTTCGGAGCCAAGAACTGGATATCGGTGGGCCCCATTTCCTTCCAGCCGTCGGAGCTGGTGAAGCTGGCGTTTATCCTGGCGGGGGCCGCCACCCTGGACCGGCTCTTTGCCAAGCGGAACCTGATCTTCACGGTGCTGTTTTCCGCCTATTGCGTGGGATGTCTGGCGCTGATGAGTGACTTTGGCACAGCGCTGGTGTTTTTCGTGGCCTTTCTGTGCATTGCCTTTTTGCGGACCGGGGACCTGGCCTCCATCGTGATGATGACGGCGGCTGCGGGCTTTGCCGGGGGACTGGTGCTGCACTTCAAGCCGTATGTGGCCCAGCGGTTCACCGTCTGGCGGCATGCCTGGGAATTTACCCAGACCACCGGCTATCAGCAGAGCCGCACCATGTCCGCTGCTGCGTCCGGCGGCCTGTTCGGCACGGGGCCGGAGGACGCGTGGCTGAAATATGTGGGGGCGGCCAACACGGACCTGGTATTCGGCGTGGTGTCGGAGGAATTCGGGCTGCTGCTGGCGCTGGTATGCGTGACGGCGGTGATCGCCCTGGCGGCGTTTGCCCTGCGGGCCGGCGACAGCGCCCGCTCCAGCTTTTATGCCATCGCCGCCTGCGGAGCGGCGTCTATGCTGGTGTTCCAGACCTCTCTGAACGTGCTGGGCGCGGTGGACATCCTGCCGCTGACCGGCGTGACATTTCCCTTTGTGTCCATGGGCGGGTCCAGCATGCTGTCCTGCTGGGGGCTGCTGGCCTATCTGAAGGCCGTCGATGTGCGCCGTCCGCCGGAAAAAGAAATCTCTCCGCCGCCCAAGAGTGAAAAAACGCCGGAGCGGCAGGAGGGATTCTTCGACGGGATCCCCGGGGTCCCTGTGGATGAGATATTCGGAAAGGAGGAGCGGTCTTGAAACAGGTAAAGCTGCGGTCCATGCTGGTGCTGGCACTGATCGCTGTGCTGGGCGCGGGCGTGGTGCTGTTCTGCGTGCGATATGTGGTGCGGGGCGGACAGTGGGCCGCCTTCTCCGCCAATGACCATGCCTATCGGGATGGGCGGCTGGCCCTGGGTCAGGTGCTGGACCGCAACGGGGTGCTTTTGTATGACGGGGCCTCCGGCAGCTGGGCAGAGGACGGCGCCATTCGCCGGGCGACGCTCCATGTGGTGGGCGACCGGGACGACAACATTTCCACCTCTGCCAAGGCGGCTATGCGGCGGCGCCTGGTGGGCTTTGACCCGCTGACGGGTACCTCCGCCGGAGGACACAAGGTATATCTGACCATTGACGCAGAGCTGAACGCTGCGGCCCTGGAGGCCCTGAATGGCCGGAAGGGGGCCGTGGCGGTGTACAACTATCGCACCGGCGACGTGCTGTGCATGGTGTCCAGCCCCACCTTTGACCCGGCGGAACCGCCGGAGATCCGGGACGGGGACAGCCGGTATGACGGCGTGTATCTGAACCGGGTGCTGTCGTCCACGTTTGCCCCGGGCTCCGTGTTCAAGCTGGTGACCACTGCTGCGGCTTTGGAGAATCTGGACGGCGCTCTGGACCGGCACTTCACCTGCACCGGGCGTCTGGAGCTGGACGGCGGCGTTATCACCTGTCCCTATGCCCACGGGGATATGGACCTGTACGACGCCCTGGCCCGGTCCTGCAACTGCGCCTATGCTCAGATGGCGGTGGAGCTGGGGGGCGAGACCCTGGCTCGATATGCGGAAAAGGCCGGACTGACGGAGAGCTTCACCGTCAGCGGCATTAGCGCGGCGGCCGGACAGTTTACCGTGGGTCAGGGGGCAGATCTGGGCTGGTCTGGTGTGGGCCAGTACGACGATCTGGTGAATCCCTGCGCGTTTCTGCGATTTTTGGGCTCCATCACCGGCGGCAGGTCCGCAGGACCCCGGCTGGTATATAAGGAGACCACCATGCACGGCATTCCTCTGCCCGGAGACGGCGCGCCGTCTCTGAAGGCTCCCTTTGACGCGGACACCTGCCGGGTGCTGCGGGATATGATGCGCAACAATGTGCAGCAGACCTATGGACAGAGCATGTTCGGCTCGCTGGCGGTGTGCGCCAAGTCCGGCACCGCCGAGGCTGCGCCGGGTCAGTCGCCCCATGCGTGGTTCGCGGGCTTTGTGGCGGACGAGGATCTGCCCCTGGCCTTTGTGGTGCTGGTGGAAAACGGCGGCGGCGGCGCCCGGGTG
>OLPE01001868.1_pt1 | contig 10244 bp, 10 predicted proteins | sample 1671901 | NCBI WGS metagenome assembly OLPE01 (sample SAMEA3136624, study PRJEB25190) | human gut metagenome | biome: human gut; feature: human-associated habitat; material: faeces | place: Austria | collected 2013 | reverse complement strand
GTGGCAAACGAAAAGGCACACGAAAAGGTAGTAGAGGCACAGCGCAGTATATGGGAGAGTGAAACAGGCGAATGAGTATACAGGAGATTTTAGAAAGCGCAGGGTTGCCAGCCCAGAGAGGCGTTTACACTGGACGGGATAAGCCAGACGCATATTATACGTTTCTGCGGCTGCTGGGTACGCCTGCGGTAAATGCAGACGACGAAGAGAAAGAGCGCAGGGAAATGTATAGAGTTACGCTTTTCCATAAGGGCGATTTTGAGGCGCAGCTTGATAAGACAAAAGAGGTATTGAAAGCAGCAGGCGTTTATATCAACAGCATAGACGCAGAAAGCTACGAAACAGAAACGGGGTACTGGTTAGTGCCTATCACAGTCGAGATTTTGAAAGAGGAGTGATTAAACAATGACACTGGGACTGAAAGATTTATATTACGCCGTATGCACAGAGGCAGACGGAGCAGAGAGCTACGGGACACCTAAGAAAATGGCAGAGGCAATGAGAGCTGATTTATCCGTAAAGACAGCAGACGGCAGCTTGTATGCAGACGACACATTAAGCGAGAGCGTCACGGAGTTTGCAAGCGGAACGATTAAGCTGGGAATTAAAGACCTTACGCCGGAAGTGCTGGCAGAGCTGCTGGGGCAGGCAGTAGATAAGAACAGCGTAGTATGGGCGGGAAAAGAGGACGAGCCGCCGTATGTTGCTGTAGGGTTCAGAGCTAAGAAAACGGGTGGTAAATACCGTTACGTATGGCTGCTTAAAGCAAAATTTAAAGTACCGTCTGAAAAGTACGAAACAAAGGGCGAGAGTATCAAGTTTAACACGCCGGACATTGAGGCATCTTTTACAACAAGAAAGAAAGATAAATTGTGGAAAGCAGACTTCGTGGGAACAGAGGAAAGCGCAGCGGCTAAAACGTGGTTTACAGCAGTGCCGGAAAAGGCAGCAGCAATGGAAAGTGTATAAAACAGGAAAGGAGAGAGGCGTAGCATGGGCTGCGCCTTAATTTTATATCATGGGAGCATTAAAGAGCGGGGCTTTTCCCGTAGAGCTGAACGGCAAAGAATATGGTTTACTTTTTTCACTGAACGCATTAGACGAAGTGCAGGAAAAGTTTGGGGGCTACGACAAATTAAGTGAGGTATTCAATAAAGATAACCCAAACCTTTTTAAAGATACAAGGTGGTTACTTACGCTGCTTATTAACGAGGCACTTTTAGCAGAGGACGAAAACGCACAGCTGCTTGAAGAGAAGAGGGTAGGCAGACTGATACACGCAGGAAATTTGCAGGAAGTACAGAACGCTATTTTTAAATCGTTCTACAGAGGAACTGCGGGAGACAACAGCGACACAGAGAACGAAAACGACGGAGAAGAAACAACAGAAGAGGGAAACAGGGCAGCCGTGCAGGAAAATTAGATACTGCACGGCTTTTGTATATTGCAGTAGTGCTTTTGAGATACAGGGAACGTGAGGCGTGGAGAAAAACACCATACCAGATAACGACACTGTTTAAATATCACAAGGAATATAACCCGCACATTTTCCGACAGGAACAGGCGGGAACACCAGCAGCTACAGAAAACATGGACGATATAGACATAGCGTTAGGGGGCTTTTAATTATGGCAGATAAGACGCAGAACGTCAAAACAAGGTTAAGTTTTGACGGAGAGGCAGAGTATAAAGCAGCCTGCAAGGAAATTAACAGCACCCTTAAAGTGCTTAATTCTGAAATGAAACTTGTAACGGCTGAATATAAGGACAATGCAAGCAGCGTAGATGCGCTGAAAGCAAAGCAGGCGGTACTACAGAAAACATACGACGAGCAGGCAAAAAAGGTAAAAGAAACCGAGGCGGCTTTAGAAAAATGTCGCAAGGCAACAGGAGACAATAGCGAAGAAAGTAAAAAACTCGAAACACAGTTAAATTACCAGAAAGCAGCGCTTGTAAAGACAGAGCAGGAATTAGGCAAAACGACTGACGAAATGGAAAAAGCAGAAAAAGCCGCTGACGAAATGGGAAAGGAAATAAAAGACAGCGGGGAACAGGCAGACGACGCAAAGGGAAAATTTTCTGGATTTACAAGCGTGCTAAGCGGAATGGGTACAGCGCTTAAAGCAGCAGCAGCGGCGACGGCGGCAGCAGTTGCGGGAGCGGCAACAGCCATAGGAGCGCTTACCACAAAAGCGATAGAGGGATACGCAGCACAGGAACAGCTTGTAGGCGGTGTAGAAACTCTTTTCAAAACGTCGTCTGATACGGTTGTTGGTTATGCAAACGACGCATATAAAACAGCCGGAATGTCTGCAAATGAGTACATGGAAACAGTTACCAGCTTTTCAGCGTCGCTGCTTGCCAGTATGAATAATGACACGGCAGCGGCAGCAGAAAAGGCAAACGTGGCAATTACGGATATGTCAGACAATGCAAATAAAATGGGTACTGATATATCGCTTATACAGAACGCCTATAACGGTTTTGCAAAGCAGAATTATACCATGCTGGATAACTTAAAACTGGGATATGGCGGTACAAAAGAGGAAATGCAGCGACTGCTTGATGATGCAAGCAAGCTATCCGGCATTAAGTATGATATTTCATCATATTCAGACGTTGTAGACGCTATTCACGTCGTACAGACGGAAATGGGCATAACAGGGACAACGGCAAAAGAGGCAAGTACAACAATAGAGGGTTCGGTTAGTTCTATGAGTTCAGCGTGGGACAACTGGGTAGCTGGAATGGCAGACAGCGAGGCGAATTTTTCACAGCTTACAAGCAATCTGGTAGACAGTATTGTAACAGTGGTAGGGAATATAGCACCGAGGGTAATAGAAACAGTGCCGAGGCTGGTAAGCGGACTGGGAGAAATCGTAGAGCAGCTTGCAACGTATATACCACAGGTTATACAGGAGTTATTACCGCCTTTAATGAGCGGCGTACAGGACTTGCTTAATACGCTGGTTGGAATGCTGCCGGAAATGATAAGCATAATCGGGCAGATTATACCGACAATCATAGATACGCTGCTTACTATATTACCGCAGCTTTTAGAGGCAGGCGTACAGATTATTACGGAATTGGCGCAAGGTATCGCACAAGCGTTACCTACATTGCTGCCAACAATCGTAACGGTGGTTACGAACATTGTAACCATGCTGATAGAAAATATACCGTTGCTGATTACAGCAGCATTACAGCTGCTTACGGGGCTGGCACAGGGGCTGGTAGCAGCGCTGCCCGTACTGATTGAAGCACTGCCGGAAATCATAACGGCTATCATAAATGCACTGGTTGAGGGCATACCGCTTATTATCGAAAGTGCGGGCGATATTATAGTCGCATTGATTGACGGCATCATAGACGCAATACCGCTTTTAATCGCAGCCATTCCGCAGATTATAGCAGCCATTGTAACAGGACTGATTACGGGGCTGCCTAAGATTTTGACGGCGGCAGGCAAGCTGGTAACGACAATCATAAATAAAATAAAAGAGCTACCTACTCTGATACCGCAGGCAATCGCTGCGGGCGTTGAGAAAATAGCAGAGTGGGGCGCAAATATGCAGGAAAAAGGCGGCACAGTTATAACAAATTTTGTAACGAAAGTTATAGATATTGTTAAGGAACTGCCGCAGAAAATCTGGAACAGTATAGTAAGCGCAGTAACCAGAGTGGCTACGTGGGGCGCAAATATGCAGACCAAAGCCAAAGAAGTAATGAACACAATGCTTACGAACATTGTAACGATTGTGAAAGAAACGCCTGCTAAAATCTGGAACAGTATAGTAAGCGCAGTAACCAGAGTGGCTACGTGGGGTAACAATATGCTTACGAAAGCCAAAGAGGTAATGAATGCCATGGTAACAGGCGTTATTACGATTGTTAAGGAACTGCCGCAGAAAATCTGGAACAGTATAGTAGGAGCAGTAACCAGAGTGGCTACGTGGGGTAACAATATGCTTACGAAAGCCAAAGAGGTAATGAATGCCATGGTAACGGGCATTGTTACGATTGTTAAGGAAATACCGCAAAAGATTTATAACAGCATTTCTGGTGCAATTACCAAAGTGGCTACATGGGGTACAGAAGTAAAGAACAAAGCCGTAGAGGGCATGAAAAATGTAATTACTGGAATAACAGACGTATTTAAGAATATTGGCAGTACGTTTGCTGGGTTCGGTAAAAACATGGTAGAGGGCATCTGGAACGGCATAAGCGGCGCTACGCAGTGGATAAAGGACAAAATAAGCGGCTGGGTAGGCAATGTTACCGACTTCCTTAAGGATTTATTTGGAATTGCCAGCCCGTCCAAGCTGATGCGTGACGAAATCGGCGTATATCTGGCGCAGGGTATCGGCGTTGGCTTTTCTAATGAAATCGGCGGCGTTAAGAAAATGATTGAGGACAGCGTACCGCAGGAGTTTGACGTAGACGCAAAGGTAAATGTAGGCAATGAATTTAAGTATGATAACGACGACCAAAAGCCAAAGACGAGAGGCGGTGGCAGTGCAGCAGGCGGCGTAGTTGTCAATCAGTATATTTATGCGAATACCACGGACTATGCAAAACAGCAGAAAGAGGCAGCCAGACAGTTCAGAATGATAGCAAGGACGGTGTAACACATGGAAAATGAAAAACTGACTTACATAAATTCAAGGGGCGAGCGGTTAGAGCTGGGAGTAGACAGCGTATACCATTGCAATATAAGTAAAGACGTAGAGGGCATTTCCGGCGTTACGAGCGTCATTTACAGCACAAACAGTATGGGACAGCACGGCGACACTTACGTAGGGCAGCGTATCGAGGCAAGGGACATAGACGTAGTGGGACATATTAACACACGGGATAAGGCGCAGGCATTGGAACTGCGCCGCCGTATGCTTAAGATATTCAACCCAGAGCTTAGTGCTACGCTGGTGTATGAGTATGGCGGCTTTAAGCGTGTAATTGATTGCAGGGCGTATGGAGAGCCTAAGATACTAAAGAAAGAGGTACTTTATGAGTTTGATTTACAAATAGAGTGCCTTAACCCGTTCTGGCGGGAAGAGGAAGAAACAAAAGAAGATATAGCAAGCTGGGTGGCTGCGTGGCATTTCCCTTGCGTTATCGAAAAGGACAGCACAAAGAGCATGATATACGGATACCGAGCGGAAAGCGTAATAGTGGACTGCTACAACGAGGGCGACGTATCAACAGGAATGAGGATAAGGTTTACAGCACTGGGGACAGTTTCAAACCCGATACTGCTTAATGTGGATACCGAGGAATTTATACAGATTAACGTCACCATGAAAACGGGCGACGTGATAGAGATTAACACGAAGTACGGCAGCAAGGGCGCTAAACTGATAAGGGACGGCGTAGAAACCGACTATTTCCGCTACATTGATGTAGACAGTACATTTATGCAGCTTGCCATAGGCGACAATATGTTTAGATATGATGCAGCCAGCGGCGTAAATTCTCTGGAAGTATCCATATTCTACAGCAAGGAATTTTTAGGAGTGTGACGGTATGGAGCTTAGAGTATTCGATAAGACGGTGCAGCCGCTGGGAGCTATAGACGAGCTGGCAAGCCTGCTATGGCATACAAAGTATTTTGACGTAGGAACTTTTAGCCTGCTTGCGCCGATTACGGACAATAACAGCCGTTTGCTGGTAGAGGGCAATTTAATAACCAAGCACGACGGGAAAAAGGAAGTAAAGACCGCTGACGGTGGAGTATGGCGCAGGGCAGCGCAGATAACCTACGTACACATTACCAAAGACGAGAACGGCTTAGAGCAGTTAGAGGCACAGGGCTATATGCTTAGCTGGTGGCTTAATAAGCGCTGCATTTATCCGCAGATTGTGGCAACAGGTACGAACCAGTATCTTATAAACCTTATGGTAAAGAACAACTGCGGCAGCGCAGCAGGAACAAAGCGGCGTTTTCCGTTGTTTACATTTCTGGCGCAGGAAACCATAGACGGCGTGGCGGTTGAATATGCAAACGAGGTATACGCACAGCTGGGGCAGGAAGTAAAGGCAAGGGCGCAGGCTGGAAAGCTGGGCTACGACATTCTGCTTAACGAAAGAGAGGGACTGTTTGGCTTTTATCTGTATAAGGGCAATGACCTTACAGCCACAAATACCGAGGGTAACACGCCCTGCATATTTTCAAGAGATTTTGATAATGTCAACGAGCAGGAATATACAGCCAGTATAGAGAACTGCGGCAACTTTATTTATGTGCAGGGAGCAGCTGACGACGACGGCAGCCAGCCAGTAACCACAGTGGACGGCGAGGGCGCAACGGGGCTGGATTTGGTAGAGGTATTCTGCGACGCTACGGACATTGCCAGAAAGTACCAGCAAGGGGAAACAGATGTAACAATACCGCTGAATACCTATATTGCAATGCTGAAAACAAGAGGCGGCGCAGAGCTGGAAAACTACGGAAAGAACATAAATTTTGTAAGTACCATAAATACAAATTCAAACTTAAAATTTAAGGCTGATTTTGATTTAGGCGACCGTATTACTTGCAAAGAAACCAAGTGGGGCATACAGATAGATGCACGTATTACAGAAGTAACAGAAACATACCAGAAAGGCGAGGAAACCATAGAGGCGACTTTTGGCGACAGCCTGCCGACGCTGGTAGACCAGATTAGGAAAGTGAGGTAGCAGAAATGGCAAACAGCTTACCGTTTAATGCCGTGGCAGTAGACGGAGAGTACGACAGGGTATATAAAGCCGAGGATTGGGCGTGGTACTTTGCTACTTTCATTGCAAACGGCATTTTTCCAAAGCCGAGCGACGGGCTACAGGTGGTAGCTTACAGCGGCATGGAAATAAGAGTAAATGCAGGCTATGCCTTTATAAACGGCTACGCCTTTAGAAATCCTGCAACGCTTAGCGTAACACTGGATACGGCAGAGGGAGCGCTTAACAGGGTGGACAGGGTAGTAGTTCGCTGGGATTTGCCGCAAAGAGATATGTATATTGCGGTGCTGAAAGGCACACCGTCTGCAAAGCCGACAGCAACGGCAGTAACACGCACTACGGAAATATGGGAGCTTGCGCTTGCAGATATTTACGTAGGCAAGGGCGTAACAAGGATACAGACGCAGAACATCACAGACCAGCGGTTTAATAGCGCAGTCTGCGGCATTGTAACAGGAACGGTGGAAGAGATAGACGCAAGCGTGCTTACAAAGCAGTTTACGGACTTTTTCAACACCTACAGCGCAGCCGTGCTGGACGAGTTCAGCGCATATAAGCAGAGTATGGAAAAGTACCTTACAGAGATTGCGGGAGTATATGACAGCTACGTAAGCAAGACAGAGGGCTTATTTGCGCAGTATGAGAGCCAGTTTAACGAAAGATACAGCAGTTTTGAAAGCACGCTTGACAACTGGGACAAGGAACTTTTAAGCGCATATACAGACTTTATGGCAAAAATTAAGCTATTCCAGTCGGACGCTGAAAACGAATTTAATACATGGTTTGAGAGTATCAAGGACAAGCTGGGCGAGGACATAGCAGGCAGCCTGCAACTGCAAATTGAAGAGCTGGCAGCAGCCATGCAGGAAGTGAAAAAGCAGGCAGAGGCAGGCACGAAAGAAACCAAAGAGGCAATAGCAGCGCTGGACGAGCGACTTAAGAGAGTAGAAAGCGGCTGGGGCATTGACTATAAGCATGATGCTGTACTGGGATTGTGTTACATGGGCGCAGCATATATGAGCCAGCATTACGAAAGAACAGTAGAAACGGCAGTGTTAGGGGCTACCTACGTGGGTAATTCCTATCTTGCAAATACATTTTAGAAAGGCGGCAGACCATGAAAGGATTTCCTAAAGTATTAAAGACAAAAGAGGACTATTACAACTGCCTTGCTATGGTAGCAAGCGGAGAACTGACGGCAGCAGACTTGCTGGCAAAAATCGAGAGCGCAGAGAACCAGCGCTATATTGATTGCGGCGTAGCAGCTGTAGAGGAAGAGAAAAAGGCGGTTACGGTATATTACTGCGACGAGGCAGCAGTAGGCATGAAGTTTGTAGCGGGTGGCGTATCCGGCACGGTGCAGGGAGTAACACATATTCAGACAGACGAGGCAGCGGCAGCAGGCGAGACAGGAAACGACAGAACAGCCCTCACGCTTTCCAAAGCAGTAAAAGAGGGCTGCACGGTAATTGCGCTGGAACGCACAGACACCGTGGCAGGAATGACAACAGACGACATTGCAGCACTGAAAGGAGTATTAAAGCAGTATGAGTAGATTATTAGTGGACGACGTTACAAAGACCGACGCAAGGGCGCTTTTGAACGTAAATAAAATGGCTACAATCAGCGATATTGTAGCACCGAGCAACGAGTACATTTACGCCAGCGGAGCAAATGAGCTGACCGTAGTAGAGGGTTGCGTAATTGCCGTGGGTGGCGCTGGAATTTTCAAGACAGCAAATACCATTCTTACGGCTGCTAATCTGGACGCAGGCAGCGCTTTTGCGGTAGGTAAGGACTATTACGTATATATCTGCGACAGCAGAATTGACAGCGCAGACGAGAAATACGTAATTTCCCTTAACTCTACATACCCGACAGGCTGGAACGCTACAAATAGCCGTAAAATTGGTGGTTTCCATTATGGACGCTGCCGCAAGGTGGACAGCAATTTACAGCCACTTAATGGCAGCAGCGTTATTTTTGGAACTGGCTGGGAAAGTGCAGTAAGCAACGGCATTGTACCACGTTCTGTATGGACACTGGGACACCGCCCGAAATGCAGCCCAGAGGGTATGGTATATTTAGGCGGCGGTACATGGGTAGATATTTACCTTAATTCTGACGACGGAGCAAAGGGCTTGAAATCAGAGTACGGCTGCGCACCTATGACGGGTACAGAAAGCATGAACTGGTACAACTTTGTAGAGCGTCTGGCAAAGAGCGGTAAGCGTCTGCCGAACTATGCGGAGTTTATCGCTTATGCTTTTGGCAGCCCTGCCGGACTGGATAACGCAAATACAAACGCATGGAGCGCCACCAGCAATACAGGCAGAGGCGTAACAGGTAGCGTGGTAAATGCCGTTTCTTCCGTGGGTGTTGTAGATGCCGTGGGGCGTGTCTGGGAGTGGCTGGACGAGCTTATTACAAGAGCGGAACACGCCACAAATGCAGACTACCACGCAAGCGTAGCGTGGGGCTGGGACAAGAAAAGCCCATTGAACACAGGCGAGAAGTCTTACGACGTTGGTAACATTTACCAGTATTACGCATATTCTCTGGCGGCGCTGGTAGCGGGCGGCAACTGGGGCATTGGGGCGCGTTGCGGCGCTCGTGCCGTGAATTGCATCATTTACCCGTGGTTTGTCGATACGGGCATTGGCGCTCGTGGGGCGTGTGACTCTCTGTAGACGGCGGGCGAAAGCCCAGCCGGATAAACGGGGGTAAGGCATGGACATACAGACAAAAACAGATATTATACACCAGAAAATATACGATTTTCTGCTATATATCTATCCTTTACTTGCAAAGTATCCAAAGTTTGAAAAATTCAGTTTACAGACGGCGACCAGAAACGCAATTCTTGAAATGCTTCAAGAGGTTATAAAGTGGGATAAGACGGCGACGAAAAGCCACTTATACACGGTAGATACGGCATTGCAGGAAAGTAAAGAATTGCTGCGGCTGGCGCATGATTTGGAATATAGCGCCATGAACGCACGGCACTACGGCGAGAGCTGCCGCAAGCTGAAAGAAATAGGCGTTATGCTGGGCGAACTGATAGAAGAGGTAAAGACCAGAAAATAGCAGGATATGGGGCAGCTGCTTACTTACAGCCTCTGGCGGCGCTGATAGCGGGCGGCAACTGGAACAATGGGGCGAATTGCGGCGCTCGTGCCGTGAATTGCAACAATTACCCGTGGAATGTCAATACGAACATTGGCGCTCGTGGGGCGTGTGACTTAGTGAGAACATTACAGGCACAGAGTTCTACGGAATACTGGCAAGGACTTAGAAAGGGATAAGACCGAGTGTTTAATATCCTATAGTCAGAGCGGCTGTCCCGCCGTGAGGCAAAGAGAAAAAATACGGCTGCTGGTTAGTAGCTACGGCGAAAGGCAGGAGCTTAATACTTGAAGAGAGTAGGATACATTACCGATAAGGACGGGCGGCACATTACGCTTTTAGAGGCTATGGGCGACTACGGAAACGTACAGAAAGCATATAACAAAGCCAGAAAGTGTAAG
>OLPE01001866.1_pt1 | contig 10253 bp, 10 predicted proteins | sample 1671901 | NCBI WGS metagenome assembly OLPE01 (sample SAMEA3136624, study PRJEB25190) | human gut metagenome | biome: human gut; feature: human-associated habitat; material: faeces | place: Austria | collected 2013 | reverse complement strand
CGCCCGCCGCTCCTGTGCGGTGTAGCTCTGGGCTTCCATCAGGCAAACAGCTTGGCCGCATCCAGTTTGGCCGGGATGCGGGCCGCGATCACGTCACGGATCAGGCCCTGCTCGTAGCTGTCAAAGGCCTTGTTGGTGATGCCCATATCCAGTGCCGCGCCTGCCGGGATGCCGCGCCGGATCAGCCGCAGGGCATCCAGCATACCGCGCAGATCCAGCGCCTTGGTGGAAATTTCCGCACTGTCGCACTTTTTCTGCAAGTCGAGGAACAGCAGGGCGAACTGGTGGGCGTACTTCGCAGCAAGATCCGGGAACTGTGCCCGCAGCAGCTTTTCCAGGTTGTCCTGGGTGATGGTGGGCATCTGGATGACCACGAAGCGGGAGGTCAGGGCCTCGTTCAGCTCCCGGGTACCGGCGTAGCCGTAGTTCATGGTGGCAATGAAACGGGTCTCCTCGGCCAGCGGGATGCGGTCGTAGCCGGGCACATCGATGGCACGGCGGAAGTCCAGCACCGCGTGCAGCACGGCCAGCGCTTCGTTTTTGGCCATGTTGATCTCATCCAGCACACCAAAGCCGCCGCACTGGGCGCAGCGATACACCGGTCCGGGGCGGAACTCCACCCGTCCGTCGACAAAGGTGTCCATGCCGATGAGGGAGGCCGCGTCCATGTTCACATGGAACGACACGTCCCAGGCCGGACGGCCGAAGGCCATGGCCAGGTTCTCCGCCAGCACGTTCTTGCCGGTGGCCTTGCTGCCTGCCAGCAGCAGGTTTTCCCCGCACAGCAGGGCCGCTGCCGCCGCCTCCCACACTTCTTTTCCGTAGTAGTGATACCGGGGCCTCGGCACCCGTCCCGCCATGTCCGGCGCCGCCGGATACTTCTCCCGGTATTCCCGGATACCGTCGATGATGCCCTGATCGATCTGTTCCTTTTCCAAAAACTCCAGCATTTTCCCGCAAGCTCCTTTCCTTCGGGTAATTTTTCACGCCGGTATTATACACCTCTCCGGTGGGGAATGCAATCCGCCGCCCTGTTAAGATCTCGTGTATTCTTTTCCCCCTTGCCAAATTCGTTCGGCTCCGCTATAATATATTTGTGAGATTTTATACACGCCTGTATTTCATAGGAGAGGAGGCGCCGTCATGTTTCTGATCGGCGACAAGGTGGTCCACCCCATGCACGGGGCCGGTGTCATCGAGCGCATCACGCACGAGCGCTTGGGCAGCTGCGTCAGCAGCTACTATGTGTTCCGCATGCCCTCCGGCGGCCTGGTGCTGAAGATCCCCACCGACGCCTGCTGTCAGATCGGCCTGCGGTGCCTGTCCACAGCGGAGCATATCTGCCAGGTGCTCTCCGCCATTCCAAACCTGGAGGTCCAGATGTCCGCCAATTGGAACCAGCGCTACCGGGACAATCTGGCCCGGCTGAAAAGCGGCGACCTGCTGGAGGTTGCCCGGGTCATCAAGGGCCTCATGTGGCGGGATCACCGCCGGGGCCTGTCCAACGGCGAGCGCAAAATGCTCCACAGCGCCAAGCAGATCCTCATCTCCGAGGTGGTGCTGGTGGAGGGCTCGGAATACCCCGCTGTGGAGCAGCGGATCAATGAAGCTATGATGCTGGGAGCGTAAGACTATGGGAAAATTTTGGGATAAGCTGCGCCGGGTCCAGGATAAGACCCGCCCCTTCTGCACGGCCATCGTCCCCGCCGCCGGGTCCTCCACCCGCATGGGCGGTCAGGACAAGCTGCTGGCAGATCTGTGCGGCACACCGGTGCTGATGCGCACCCTCTGCGCCATCGACAAAACAGAGCTGGTGGACGAGATCATCGTGGCCACCCGCCAGGATCTGCTGCTGACCGTGGCGGACCTGTGCAGCCGCTGCGGCCTGCATAAGCCTGTCAAGGTGGTCCTGGGCGGCCCCACCCGGGCCCGGTCCGTGCTGGCCGCCGCCGTGGAGGCAAACCCCAAAGCGGGGCTTCTGGCCGTTCACGACGCCGCCCGGCCCCTGGTGGACCCGGCGGAGTTTGACGAGATCATCCGCTTTGCCTGCCGCACCAACGCCGCAGCCCCTGCGGTGCCGGTGACGGACACCATCAAAACCGCAGACCCCACCGACGGCCGCGTCCTGTCCACGCCGGACCGCTCCACCCTCTTCGCGGTGCAGACTCCCCAGGTCATGGAGGCCAGCCTTCTGAAGGCCGCCCTTCAGTCCGCCATCGACGCCGGCGTGGAGCTTACCGACGACTGCTCCGCCGTGGAGCGCCTGGGTAAGGAGGTCTACCTGACCACCGGCAGCCGGGAAAACATCAAGATCACCACCCCCTTGGACCTGCTGATTGCCGAGGCCATCCTCCGGGGGCGTGACCAATGACAAAGCTCCGCATCGGCCACGGCTACGACGTTCACCGTCTCGCCGCCGGACGTTCCCTGATCTTAGGCGGCGTCACCATCCCCTATGACCGTGGCCTGGACGGTCATTCCGATGCCGACGTGCTGACCCACGCCGTCATGGACGCGCTGCTGGGTGCCGCCGCCCTGGGAGACATCGGGCAGCTGTTCCCGGACAGCGACGATGCTTTCCTGAATATCTCCAGTCTGACCCTGCTGTCCCGGGTCCGCGATGCCCTGACCCGCGCCGGATACCGGGTGGTGAATATCGACGCCACTCTTATCGCCCAGGCCCCTAAAGTCGGCCCCTACCGCACGCAAATGCAGGAAAACATGGCCGCCGCTCTGGGCATAGACGTGGACCGGGTCAACGTCAAGGCCACCACCGAGGAGCACCTGGGCTTCACCGGCGACGGCTCCGGCATGTCCGCCCACGCTGTAGCCCTCATCGAAAAAGTCTGAAAAAACTGGTATGGCAGCGTCTGCCATACCAGTTTTTTGATTTATTCCGCCTTTTGCAGCATGTCCTTCACCAGCTGCTCGGCCCGGACCCGAGTGCGCTCCTCGTCCATACCAAGCACCCGGCCATGCTCCACCACCACGCGGCCGTTGACCATCACCAGCTCCGCCGGGCGTGCATAGCCCACGGTGCCCAGCAGGCAGGCAGGGTCCAGCTTGGCTCCGGCCAGCTCCAGCAGGTCCACGTTCAGCAGGAACAGGTCCGCCGCCTTCCCCACCTCCAGGCTGCCGATCTCATCCTGACGGCCCAGCAGCCGTGCGCTGCCCATGGTGGCCATTTTCAGCAGGTCATACCCGGTGGGAGCCTTAGCGCTGTAGGTCAGCCTGTGCAGCAGATACGCTGCCCGGATCTCCGCCAGCAGGTTGGAGCAATCGTTGGACGCGGAGCCATCCACCGCCAGCCCTACCGGCACTCCCAGCGCCAGCATATCCGGCACCCGGCACACGCCGGAGGCCAGCTTCATGTTGGACACCGGGCAGTGGGCGATGCCCGTTCCGGTCTGGGCCAGCAGCCGCAGCTCCTGGTCGTTGAAGTGGATGCCGTGGGCGTACCACACATCGTTCCCCAGCCAGCCGCAGCTCTCCATATACGCCAGGGGCCGCATGCCCACAGCCTCCAGTGTGAAGTTCTCCTCATCCTTGGTCTCGCACAGATGGGTGTGCAGCCGCACGCCCATGGACCGGGCCAGCACTGCCGACTGCTTCAGCAGGTCTGTGGTAACGCTGAAGGGCGAGCACGGGGCCAGCGCCACCTGGCGCATGGAAAATCGGGACGTGTCGTGGAACTTTTCCACCAGCCGCTGGCTGTCCTTCAGGATGGTATCCACATCCTGAACCAGGTCATCCGGCGGCAGACCTCCGTCGCTCCTTCCCCGGGACATGCTGCCCCGGGTGGCATGGAACCGGACGCCCAGTTGATCCGCTGCCCGAAACTGCTGGTCGATGAAGTGCTCCGAACCCACCTTGGGAAACACATAATGATGGTCCATGCAGGTGGTGCAGCCATATTTCAGCAGCTCCCCCAGCCCCACCAGGGAGCTGTTGTAGATGCAGTCCTCGTCCAGTCCCCTCCAGATCTCATACAGCGTCCGCAGCCACGGAAACAGCTCCATTTTTTGCACCTGAGGCAGGTTCCGGGTAAAGGTCTGATACAGGTGATGGTGGGTGTTCACCAGGCCCGGATATACAAAACAGTGGGATGCGTCGATGACGCGGTCCGCCGCACGTTCCGCCGGCCCGATATAGCGGATGATGTTGTCCTCCACCAGGATATTCCCGTTCCGCAGCACCCGGTCCTCCCGGTCCACGGTGACGATGGCCTGGGCATTGCGGATCAGTGTAGTCGCCATAGGTCGCGCTCCTTTCTCATAAAAAATGGGGGTGCGCTCCGCGCACCCCCATGGATGTTGCCTGTTTTTTTACCGATAGATCTCGCCCACGGTGGGGTTGCCGGCGGCCTGAGACTCGTCGGTGTCAATGTGCATGGTGGTGGCGCCGTCCACATTGACGCGGACCACCACGTCATCGAAGATCAGCTTACGGCCCTCGCCGCCGCAGGCCACCTTGATGATCTCCTTGTCCTTGACGCCCATCTTCTCGGCGTCCTCCTGGCGGACATGCAGGTGCCGCTTGGCGATGATTACACCCTGGCTCAGCTCCACCTCGCCCTTGGGGCCCACCAGCTTACATGCGCCGGAGCCCTCCACATGGCCGCTCTCGCGGACGGGAGCCGTGATGCCCAGAGTGCGGGCGTCGGTGGCGGAGACCTCCACCTGGTCAGCCTTACGCACAGGCCCCAAAATGGACACATTGGCCATTTCCTTCTTGGGCCCCACGATGGTCAGCCGCTCATTGCAGGCATACTGGCCGGGATAGGACAGGGGCTTGCGGACAGTCAGCTCATAGCCCTTGCCGAACAGCTTCTCCACCGTCTCCTGGGTCAGGTGGATGTGGCGGGCAGACGTTTCGATCATGAAAGACATTGTTTTTTTCCTCCTGTTTGTGCGAAAAAATATATCGAACCCGTGCCGCAGCACGATTCAAACGGAACCTGCCGGCGGTTTGGTTCCCTTCCGGCATATTCAGCTTATTTTACCACACTCCGCTCCCTCATGCAAGGAAAAACCGCCGTTTTCCTCCATTTCCGCCAGTAATTCCTCCTCTGGCGGCACATGGCCTGCCAGAGCGGCGTTTTTCAGCCGCCAGTCGCCGGACACCTCCCGCAGCACCCGCAGCCCCCGGGGTACGGTGAATCCCTGGTCCTCCCGCTGCAGCTCCACCTCCATCACGGCCAGCCGCCGCCAGAAGGGATACACATCGATTTCAAACACCAGACCGCCCTCCGGCAGGCAGTACCGCTCCTTGTGGATGGTCACCCGGTCCGGGTCCTGCTGCCGCAGCAGCATTTCATATTCCGCCCGGGTGATCTCCCGCTCCCGCTCCACGCAGGTGCGGTCTGTCCGGCGCAGCTTCTCCGTGTGGAAAAATTGCTCCGTCTCCCCCACCCGGCGGCGGACCCGGGCGCTGATCCCCGGAGGGGCCAGCAGATACGTCTGCCATATTTCCCAGCGCGTGGGACACCGGTCCAGCACCGCCCGCTCAGGCATTTCGATGAGAAATTTCCGTTCGATTTCCAGGGGCTCCGTCATAGTCTGTCAAACTCCTCCCGACTCAGCAGCAGATTCATTGCCTCCAGCAGGCCGTTGGCCGTCAAGTGCTCCGGCAGCTCCAGCTCCTTCAGCACCTGCTGCCGCCGGGCGGCGGAGCCCGGCCCCACCAGTCCCTTCTCCATCATGTCCGCCTTGGTCAGCTCTGCGCTCCGGACAGGAGCTTCCTCTCCCTGGAACGTTGCGCCGCAGCGCCGCAGGGCCTCCAGCAGCACCTCCGGGCGCATCCCCTCCACGCCCAGCTTCCCCTCCTTGCCGGGGCGGCGCTTGCGCCGCTCCTTCCCGGCCACATCGGGGATATACGCCTGCTTCACCTGCTGCCGGGGAATGGCGCCCTTGAGATAGTTCCGGATCACGAAGCCTGCGCCGTCCGGGTCCGTCAGCAGGATAAGCCCCCGTTTTTCCGCCAGCCGCCGCAAAAAAGCCAACTTTTCCCGATTGTTGAATACGGAAAACCCGCCGGTCTCCACCACCGTGGCGTCCACCACCTGGGCAAGGGCGTTGCGGTCATACCGCCCCTCCACCACGATGACCTCCTTAATACGCGGCTTCATCTGCGCCCCGCCAATTCCATCAAAAACAGCTTCAATTCGTCCTCCTTCTGCTTATCCGGCATGCTTACGCTTTTCATCCGCCGGTCCAGCCGCTGACACCGCAGCACCGCCGTCTGGCACCAGTCGTGGTCCACCTTTTTGGCCGCCTGCATCAGGAGCCTGGCCGGATAGTCGCTGCTCATGCCCCACAGCTGCTTCAGCCACAGCCGGTCCTTTCCGCCGTCCAGGGCCATCCGGGCAGTATACAGCCGCCGCAGCTCCTTGCCCACCGCCGCCAGAATGACGATAGGCTCCGTCTGCATCCGCAGCAGCTCCCCCAGCACCCGGGCCGCGTCGTCGTACTTTCCGGCGGTGATGCTGTTGGTCATGTCAAACACCTGCGCATCCAGAATGGGGTCCGCCACGGCGTTGATATCCGCAATGGTGATGCGCTGGCTCTTGGCATAGGCGGCGATTTTTCCGATCTCCGGCACCAGGTCCGTCATCAGTGTCCCGCAGGTAAACAGCAGATGATCCGCAGCCGCGATGTCGATGTCGTGGCCCTCCGCCGCAAACCGCCGCTTCATCCACCGCAGCAGCTGCTCCCGCTCCTGCTGGCAGAACTCCACCTCCTGGACATGGTCCCCGATAGCGGCACACAGCTTTTTCATTTTTCCGTCCCGTTTGTATGCCAGCACGTCATAGACAAACACCAGCGTGCAGTATTCCGGAAAATCTCCCAGAAGCTCGATCAGCAGCCCCCGCTGCCCCTCGTCCAGCCGGAACAGGTCCATATCCGTCACCACCACCAGGGTGTGCTGGGCCATCATAGGCATGGCCTCCACTGTTTCCGTCAGGTCCTGGACCGTCAGCCCCTTCCCCGGCAGCCGGTGATAGTTGAACTCCTCAAAGCCCGCCGGCACCAGCAGCTGCCGCAGCTCCTCCAGATACCGGTCCCGCAGATACGTCTCCTCTCCGTAGAAAATATACACATTGGCCGGACTCCCGGCCTTCAGATCCGCCCGCAGCCGCTCCAGCGCCGCGCCGCTTTTTTTTGTGGTCCTTGCCGCCATTTATGTTCCTCCGTTCACGGTCACCAGAATGTTTCCCTGCCGGTCGGTGCGATACACCGCGGCCCCGTTCCGGGACAGCCTGTCCATAGCCTCCTGGGTGGGATGACCGTAGCTGTTGTCTCCCACGCTGATGATAGCCGTTTCCGGCCGCACCTGCTGCAAAAAGGCGTCGGTGCTGCTGTACCGGGAGCCGTGGTGGCCCACCACCAGCACCTCGATATCCGGCAGCGCAAACTGCTCTATGAGCTTTTTCTCCGTATTTCCGGCCATGTCCCCGGTGATAAGGGCATCAAAATCCCCTGCGGAGCACAGATACGTCAGTCCCTGCTCGTTCAGATCTCCCGCGCCCACCGGCGGATAGATGGTCAGCATAGCGCTGCCCATAGGCAGTCGGTAAACGTCCGTCACCATGGTCACAGCAATGTCCTTCTCCCGGGCCAGCTCCAGCAGCCGGTCCCGCACGCCGTACTCGTCCTCAATATCCGGCAGCAGCAGCCGCTCCACAGGCATCCGGGCCAGCAGCTTCTCCAGTCCGTTGGTGTGGTCGGCGTGATAGTGGGTCACCGCCACCGCCGACAGCCGGTGGATGCCCATGCTCTCCAGCTGGTCTGCCGCCCGGGCTCCGGCACTGATATAGCCGTTGCTGGATCCGCAGTCCACCAGCACCGCCTTCTCCCGGGTATACAGGGCCACGCTCTCGCCCTGGCCCACGTCCAGCGCCATCACGGACAGGTCTCCATACCGGTGCAGCCCGGCGTTGAGCCCCACCGCCAGCAGCAGCGTCACCGCCGCCAGAGCTCCGGCCGCAGCATACTTCCGCATCCTGTCCCGGGTCAGCGCGCACCCGCCGAACATGGCATACACATACAGCAGCCAGTATTTCAGAAAACCGTTGGAAAAATACACCGCATGCCCCGGGACGGAGGCCAGCAGTCCGGCGGCCCACAGCACATACCGTACCAGCCCGAAGCATACCCAGCCCAGCACCCGGGCCGCCGGCAGCCACACAAAGCCCACCAGCACCGTTACGAAGCCGGCCATAAAATTCCAGCCCGCCGCCGGTACCGCCAGCAGATTGCTCACCGGCGCAGCCAGCGTCAGAATGTTGAAGTAGACTGCTGTCAGCGGAATGGTAAAAATCAGCGCCGCCAGCGATGCCGACACATTGGCGCACACAAAGTTCACCGCCCACCGTATGGCCCGTTTTTTCCCGGTATATACCCGGGACATGGCCCCATACAGCTTAGGCGACAGCCACACCAGTCCCAGCGTGGCCGCAAAGCTCAGCTGCAGGCTGATGCTTCCGGCGGCAAAGGGGTTCCCCAATAAAATCACCAGCAGTGCCGCACCCAGACTGGTCAGCCCATCGCTGTCCCGCTTGAACAGCGGAGCCGCCAGCACAAATGCCTGCATGACACACGCCCGGACCACCGACGGGGACAGGCCCACCATCAGCATATAAAATGCCAGCACCGCCATGGATACTCCTGCAAACAGACGCCTCCGGCTGCCCAGCAGCAGTCCCAACAGGCTCACCAAAAAAGCGCAGTGCAGCCCGGAGACCGCAAACAGGTGCGATAGGCCCGCCTGGGACATAGCGGTCTCGTCCTCTACGGACAAGCCGCTCCGATCCCCAGTCAGCTCCGCCGTTACGAATGCGGCGGTAGTCCCGTCGTCCCAGATGGCGGCGATCTTCTCCCACATGGCCCGGGCCATCCGCTGCGGAAGCCACCGCAGGCTCCCGGCACTGCCCTGCTCCACTGCTGCGTCCTCTTGGACGTACAGCAAAGCGAACACGCCCCGGGAGGTAAACGTGGTCACGTCGTTTTCATGGATGCGGCCCGCATCCTGCCATTTGGCCCGGCCGGTAATCCTCTGTCCCGGCTCCAAAGCCGCCAGGGACGCGTCCCCATAGCAAACCGCTTTGGCGCCCCGCAGCCCGTCCAGATACACCGTGACCGTGGCTCCCCGCTCCGTCAGCTGACCATAGTTTTCCACCGTTGCGGAAAACGCCGCCTCCCGCCCGCACCGGTCCAGCACCGGCCGCTGCACCAAGTTCTGATACCCGCCATAGTACACCAGCCCCGCGCACAGAGAGAACAGCATCACCGCGGCCCGCAGCCGCAGCTTCTCCGGCAGATGCCGCCGCAGAAAAACCGCCAGCAGACCCAGCGCGCCGGCTGCGGCCGCTGCCCACCAGGTCCAGCCGCTCCAGGGCAGCAGCACCGCCGCGAAAACCGCTGCGGCAAAGGACAGTGCAATGGATGCCAGCATCCGCACAGCCGTTCCCTCCCTTCAAAATATGATACCCGCATTATACCAGATTCCGCCCTCCGGAACAACCCCGGCGCCGCCGTTTGCATTTTTTTACGCACTTCCGTGCATGTTTTCGCCGATTCCGGTCACACTATCCCTGTACCGCAGGTACAGAAGGAGGTGTCCGTCATGGACAAGTATCAGAACCAGAACCAGAATCAGAACGGCAACCAGAGCAACCAGAACCAGAACACCCGTCAGAACCGCAATACCAAGCAGAACCAGAACCAGAATCAGCATCAGAACCAGAACCAGCGCTGACCCACAGCGTACAAAAAGGCCCCCGGTGCCGTACACCGGGGGCCTTTTGTTGTTTTTCGGAAGGGATCTTACTCCTCGTCCTCGGCAGGCTCATCAGCCAGCAGGGCGCGGATGGACAGAGAAATCTTCTGCTTCTCCTCGTCCACAGCAGTGATCTTGGCGTCCACCATCTGGCCCTCGGACAGAACGTCGCCGGGCTTCTCAATGCGGCGGTCCGCAATCTGGGAGATGTGGATCAGGCCGTCCACGCCGGGAACTACCTCGGCGAAGGCGCCGAAGGTCATCAGCTTCACGATGCGGACATTGGCCACGTCGCCCACCTTATAGGTGTTCATGAAGGTATCCCAGGGGTTGCAGGAGTGGTCCTTGACGCCCAGGGAGATCTTGTGCTTCTCGGGGTCGAAGGAGATAACGTACACATCCAGAGTGTCGCCCACAGAAACCACCTCGGCGGGGTTCTTGATGCGGGCCCAGGACAGCTCGGAGATATGTACCAT
>OLPE01001864.1_pt1 | contig 10278 bp, 6 predicted proteins | sample 1671901 | NCBI WGS metagenome assembly OLPE01 (sample SAMEA3136624, study PRJEB25190) | human gut metagenome | biome: human gut; feature: human-associated habitat; material: faeces | place: Austria | collected 2013 | reverse complement strand
TCGCCGTCCATCTCCACCAGGGGGGTAATCATCTTGATTTTTTCCATTGCCGTATTTCCTCCTTATTTTGTCCGAAAGCGCCTTACATTCTGGCGGCGTAGTAGTTCATCAGGCAGCCGTCCAGGATGATCTCCTTCTCGTCCTGGGTCAGGCCCCGGACGTGGAGCAGCAGATCGTGAACGCTGCCGTCGCGGCAGATGACCTGGGCGGGGATATCCTCCCGTCCGGCCTCGATGGCGGCGCGGATGCCGGGGACAAACACGCAGTCGCCGGGCTGATAATCGAAGGGCGTGCCCTGGTCGATGGTAAAGGGCAGGATGCCCCAGTTGATGCAGTTGCTGCGATAGCGCTTGGTGGCGTACTCATAGCAGATGTTGGCGAAGCCGCCCAGCACCTTCTGGCAGGAGGCGGCCTGCTCACGGGCGGAGCCGTCGCCGGGCTTGTTGGCGAACACGCAGGAGCCGAACTGGGTGGTCTGGGCCAGGGCCTGGGCATCGCCCACGCGGCCCAGGGTCTCCAGCAGGGAGGCGGGGACCTGACCGCTGCGGCGCTGGGCCTCCCGGGCGGCTACATCCTTGGCCCGGGGCACATACTCCGGCACCCGGCGGGACAGGGTGAACTCCGCCAGACGCAGGGGGTTGGAGCGATAGGAGGAGGTCTCGCCGGAGGGGATCAGCTCGTCGGTGGTGGTGACGGGATCATGGATCACGGCGGCCAGCTCCACCAGCAGGTTCTCGGTGAGATCGTACATCTTGGGCCAGTCGGTGATGTTGGGGCCCATGACCAGCTCCACGCTGGGATCGGCCTTGCCGAAGCCGTAGTACAGGCGGTTGTCATACACTTCCTTGTCGAAGTGGTACTCGTGATGAATGGGGGTGTATTCCACGTCGGTGGCGGCGGTGATGCGTCCGCCGTTGGCGGCGGTGGCGGCGATGGACCGGGCATCCATCAGGCACACGGCGGCAAACTGGCCCTCGCCGGGCTTGGAACCCTCGCGGTTGGGGAAGTTGCGGGTGGTGTGCCGCAGGGACAGGCCGTTGTTGGCGGGCACATCGCCTGCGCCGAAGCAGGGGCCGCAGAAGCTGGGCTTGATGATGGCGCCGGAGGCCAGCAGGTCAGCGGTGGAGCCCACCTTCATCAGCTCCAGAGACACGGGCACGGAGGTGGGGTACACGTCGAAGCTGAAGGCGCCGGAGCCGGTATAGTGGCCGCGGACGATGTCCGCCGCCTCGGTGATGTTGTCGAACAGACCGCCGGAGCAGCCGGCGATGACGCCCTGGTCGGCCCAGACGGCGCCGTCGTGGATCTTATCGGTGAGCTGGGGATTGGCCTTGGGGAAGCGGCGCTTGGCATCGGCCTCCACCTTCTGCAGCAGCTCCTCCGCGTTCTCCAGGAACTCGTGGATGGTCCAGGCGTTGGAGGGATGGAAGGGCAGGGCGATCATGGACTCCATCTTGCTCAGGTCGATGGTGATCATCTTGTCGTAATATGCGTCCTGGCCGGGATGCAGGGGCTTGTAGTCCTCGGGCCGCTTGTGGGCCTCATAGAAGTCCCGGGTGACCTCGTCGGTCTCCCAGATGGAGGAAAGACAGGTGGTCTCGGTGGTCATCACGTCGATGCCGTTGCGGAAGTCGATGGGCAGGCTCTTGATACCGGGGCCTGCGAACTCCAGCACGCAGTTGTTGACAAAGCCGCTTTCGAAGGTGGCCTTCACCAGAGCAATGGCCACGTCGTGGGGGCCGATGCCCTGCCGGGGCGTACCGGTGAGGTATACCAGCACCACCTTGGGCATGGGGGTATCCCAGGTGTTCTTCAGCAGCTGTTTGGCCAGCTCCGGGCCGCCCTCGCCCACGGCCATGGTGCCCAGGGCGCCGTAGCGGGTGTGGGAGTCGGAGCCCAGGATCATGGAGCCGCACTTGGCCATCTGCTCCCGGGCATAGGAGTGGATGACGCTCTGGTTGGCGGGAACATAGATGCCGCCGTACTTCTTGGCGGCGGACAGGCCGAACATGTGGTCATCCTCGTTGATGGTGCCGCCCACGGCGCACAGGCTGTTGTGACAGTTGGTCAGGGCGTAGGGAATGGGGAACTCCTTCATGCCGGAGGCCCGGGCCTGCTGGATGATGCCCACATAGGTGATGTCGTGGGACACCATGGCGTCGAAGCGGATGCGCAGCTGCATGGGGTCCGGGGACACGTTGTGAGCCTGCAGGATCTGCCAGGCCATGGTCCGGCGGCGGGCTTCCTCCTGGGCCGTGGCCGCAGTTTCCTGGGGAACGCCGTTTACCAGGTACATGCCGTGGTCGGTGAGCTGGATCATAATGGATTTACCTCCTACATATTGCCTCCGCGCCGGGCGCAGAGTCCTTCTTTGTTTGGTCCAGGATAAATGTAGCACACCGGCCCGGGGTTGTGAATCGGTTTTCCGCAAAAAGCCGCCTGGGGCGGCATTTTCTCCATTAAGCCCATGAAAACACCGAATCATTTGGTAAAAATGGAGCCTGTGGGGGGCGGGCTTGCAAAATGTTTCGTCAAAATAGAACTTGCAGCCTGGTTTACAAAAATCCGGGACACACCCATGCCTGCAAGCTGCAAAAGCGGCAAGGGAAATTGCACAAATTTTCCATGTGAAGGACAGATGCGCAACATTTGTCCTTCCGATGAAAACAAATGGCGCAGATCGAATTTCTCTTGCTTTAACTTGACAAAGCCGGTGACGTATGATAGACTGATATAAGTTTACAAGCCATAAACTTTTCAAGGAGGGTCATTTTATGCGTGTTCGCGAGATGGAGATCGGTGAGGTGCAGGAGCGGTTTGCCAACCTGGTGTGGGACAACGAGCCCATTCCCTCGGGCCAGCTGGTGAAGCTGTGCGAGCAGGTTTTCCAGTGGAAAAAGCCCACCACCTATACGGTGCTGCGCAAGCTGTGTGAAAAGGGGCTGTTTCAGAATGTGAACGGGGTGGTGTCCTCGGTGATGAGCCGGGAGGAGTTTGCCTCCCGCCGCAGCGAGCAGTTTGTGGACAATGCGTTCCACGGCTCCCTGCCTGCCTTTGTGGCGGCCTTTACCGCACAGAAGCCCCTGTCCGCCCAGGAGGCGGAGGAGATCCAGGAGATGATCAGCAAATTCCGGAAGGGGGAATGACCCGTGCTCTGCCGGATATTCCTGAAGCTGGCGGGAATGAGCGTCACCGCCGGGGTGCTGGTGCTGGCGATACTGGCCGTTCGGGCCCTGACGCGGCGGCGCATGCCCAAATGGGCCCATTGCCTGCTGTGGGGCCTGGTGGCGGCATGCCTTTTGTGCCCGGTGCTGCCGGAGAGCGGACTGAGTCTCCGGCCCCAGAGCGGGGAGCTGGTCCAGTACGGCGACCAGCTGACCGGCCTGGACCGGGAGCCGGTCATCATCCTGATGGAAACCGGAGTGCAGGATGTTTACGCTTTCCGAACGGGTGAAGCGGACCGGCCCGGAGTGTCCCTGATGCCCCTGGCTTATGTCTGGCTGGCGGGAATGGCAGTGCTGCTGGGATGGGCGGCTTTCAGTTGGCTGCGGCTGCGGCGGCAGGTGGCGGCGTCCGTCAACGTTGCCAAGGGGGTGTATATCTGCGACGATATCGCCTCGCCCTTTATCCTGGGGGTCCTGCATCCCCGCATTTACCTGCCTTCGGGTCTGACGGGCGCCACGCTGGAGAGCGTCCTGCGCCATGAGCGGGCCCATCTGAAGCGCCGTGACCACTGGTGGAAGCCCCTGGCCCATGTGCTCATCGCCGTGTACTGGTTCAACCCCCTGCTGTGGGCGGCGTATGTGCTGCTGTGCCGGGATATCGAGCTGGCCTGCGACGAGCGGGTGGTGCGGGATATGACCCGGGAGGACCGGGCCGCCTATTCCCAGGCCCTGCTGCAATGCAGCCTGAACCGGCGGCGCAGACTGGTGCTGTGCCCCCTGGCCTTTGGCGAGGTAGGCGTGCGGACCCGGGTGAAGTCGGTGCTGCGCTATCGCCGTCCGGCGGTGTGGCTGTCGGCTGCGGCGGTTCTGCTGTGCGCCGCCCTGGCGGTGACGTTCCTCACGGAGCCCAAGACCGCGGAGAACGCTCCGGCGGAAAAGGCCCGGACGCATAACAACGATTATGTGGATTATTTTCAGCGGATCCAGAAGGAGGAAGCGCAGCAGGGCCGCAGCGTGGACAATCCGGTGGTCATCATTAGCACCTCTATGGAGCCGGCCACCAGCCAGATCAGCTATCAGGTGCAGCTGCTGGACGGCATGACGGACTGGGAAAAGGAAAGAATTCTGTCCAGATACAATATGAACATCGCCAATATGGAGGTCTTCTACCCCCAGGAGGGGGACATCTATCGGGAGATGGACGTTCCTCACCTGCGGTTCCGGGCGGTAAGTTCAACGTTTGTCCCGCCCATAGACCCGGCTTACGACGACCTGGTGGCCCTGGACAACCCGTATGAGCCCTATACGCTGGCCTCCGTGACGGTGCTCAGCGCCGACGGGAGTCAAAGCTCCACCTTCCGGCGGGTGGGCCAGTCCCTGCTGCTGGACGATGCGCCGGTCGACTCCGGCAGAAACGCCATATCCTGGAGCATCCGTATAGACTGAATTCATAGAGAGCGAAGGAGGCAAGGACATATGTTTGCCAGACACGGTATCAGAAACGCCCTGCGGACCCCCAAACGGTCGGTGGCATTTCTGCTGCTGATGACGCTGCTGGTGACGCTGCTGGGCACATCCCTGGGGCTGAGCTTCGCCCTGCAGCGCACCCTGCGCCAGTGCCGGGAGAATTACTCCACCATTGGGCTGGTGGAGTATCTGGGCCCGGGCTATCCCAGCAACACCAAGGTGGTGGCGGACGCCGGGGAGGTCCTGGCGGAATTTGAGGAAAAGCTGGACCGGGAGGATCCGGCCCTGGTGGCCTGGGAGCCCACCCGCATGGCCCTGGGCTATACTCCGGACCTGGGCATGCTGACCAACCGTCTTCTGCTGAAGGACCGGTTTGTGGCCATGGTGAAGGTGCGGGAGCCGGTCACACTTCACGTCCCGGCGGAGGATGGCTCCGGCTGGACCATCGATGAAAACGGGAACATCGTGGAGGAAACTCCTCGTCCCGCTTATGACCGGGTGCTTCCGCTCTATGACGCCATCATCAGCCGCATGCTGTATACCGGCCAGCGCATGGTGGACGGCTCGCCGGTACTGCTGGAGATCCCGGGGGAGGCCAGCATGGATATTCCCGGCCAGGACTATGTGCCCCCGGCAGACAGCATCTGGATCCCCGGGCACTACTATCTGCTCCACGGCTCCTATGCCGAGTCCAGCCTGATGGGTGCATCATACATGCAGCTGTCCATGGGGCAGTATGAGCTGGACGGGGTAGACACCGGCGTCACCGATGTGCTGGACGTCACCCAGCCCGACGGCACGCCGCCCAGGCTGGACGGCTCCACGGGCATCGAAAAGGTGGCCCAGACCTATCAGGTCACGACCCACTCCCTGACGGTGCAGGCCACGGACCGGCCGGCGGACCTGCTGCCCTTTCAGCAGGGGGATCTGACCCTGGCAGAGGGCGCATACTATACCGCAGGCGGCAAGGGCTGCCTGATCTCTCAGGCGGTGGCCAAGGATCTGGGCCTGTCCGTGGGGGACAGTCTGCCCCTGTCCCTGGCGGTGCGGAAGAATACCCTGATCCCCTACAGCTATTGGGCCGGGGAGGGCTTCGACGCAGAGGATACCTATACCGTCAGCGGTATTTTCTCCGCCAATGAAGAATACGAGACCACGGTCTATATCCCCGTCCGGAACGATATCGATATGCAGCAGAACCACTGCTCCTTCACGCTGGGGCAGCTGCAGCTGAAAAACGACCTGGCCCAGGAGTACATCGAGCGTCTGGAAAAGGATCTGCCGTCCTCCATCCGCGTCACCGTGTATGACCAGGGCTATGCCGCCGTGTCCCAGGCGCTGGAGGACATGCTGCGGCTGGTGCAGATCATCGCGGGCGTGTGTCTGGCGGCGGGACTGGGCTTTCTGGTGCTGTTCGGCTATCTGCTGGTGTTCCGTCAGCGGGGCATTGGCCGCACCATGATCCGGGTGGGCGCTGCCCGGCGGAACGTACATACCTATTTCCTGTTCTGCGCCGGAACGGTGGCCCTGCCGGCGGCGGGACTGGGCCTGATCCTCAGCCGCTTCGTGTGCCTGGGGGTGCTGAAGCTGCTGGAGGTGGTGCTGGACGGCGCCACGTCCCTGGACCTGTATTACAGCAACACCGCCTTAGCCATGCATCGCTCCGCCACAGAGTATCTGGCGGCCCCCGGTTGGGGAGCTCTGGCCGTCATCGCCCTGGGGACCCTGGCGCTGGCGCTTCTGTCCTGCCTGGTGTTCAGTGTGGTCAGCCTGGAGCGGCGGCACAAAAAGCGCCGCCGGGAGAGCCGTGCCGCCCAGGGTACGCCGTCCCGTCCCCTGCGGGGCGGTCCCCGGACCTATGCGCGGCTGTCGGTGCTGCGGGGCGGCTTCCGCTCCCTGGTGCCGGTGCTGGCAGGCGTGTGCGCGGCCGTCCTGTTCTGCCAGCTGTCGGGGATCGTTATCCGCTATGACGGACAGCTGCGGGACCTGCGGGCAAACAGCTCTGTCCGGGGCAATATGACGGACATCAGCGGCAAGTATACCACCGGACTGGTGCTGAATGAGCAGGTGCTGGACCAGATCGGCCAGCTGCCCGGCGTCAGTGAGCTGACAAGGCTGACGGCCACGCCCTACTACTTCGCGGGAGTGTACCGGGGCAGCGAGCTGGTGGCCGGACCCGGCCTGCCGCCCCAGCCCACCACCACCTTTGAGAGCGAACGGTATATGGCGAATCTGTCCTCCGGGCCGGACCTGGTGTTTATCGACCGGCTGGAGGGTGCGCCGGAGTTTATGTACAGCACGTCCATCGAGACCCAGTGGCTGGAGGGTTACGATTCCAGCTGCTTCCAGATGGATTGGGATGCGTCGTTGGACCCGGAAACGGCGGAGAATCGGTGCGTCATCTCTACGGACATGATGGGCCAGTACGGCATCCGGCTGGGCGACTGGATCTGGCTGGAGGTTCGGTGCTCGAGCGCTTACAGCTACAGCAGAAGCCAGATAGGCCTCCGTGTGGTGGGCGCTTATGCCCAGACGGGCCGGGCCAACAATATCTACACGAACCTGAGTATGCTGCGCTACCCCTATGCATACGACGAGGATCTGGAGCTCTGCACCCTGGGCGGCGTCTACCTGGCCAAGTCCATCAGCGGCGCCACGTTTAAAATCGCTGACTGCACAGATCTGACGGCGGTGAAGCAGGCTCTGTACGACATGGAGCTGTCCGCCGTGGGCAAGCTCCGGGCCGTCCGGAACTTCGTCATCATCAACGACGCGGCATACCTGAACACGGAGCGGGCCGCCGCCCAGCGCCTGTGGTACATGCAGCACCTGTTCCCGGTGGTGTACGCCATCGCCCTGGGCCTGGCATATCTGATCGCATTTTTGCAGGTGCAGTCCCGGCGGAAGGAGCTGCGCACCATGCGCAGCGTAGGCGCGGACAGCCGCACCGCCTATTGGAGCCTGTATTGGGAGCAGCTGATGCTGGCGGCCCTGGGGGCCGTGCTGGGGGCGGGCCTGTGCCTGGCTCTGGGCTGGGGCACCGCCCTGGGCCTGGGCCTTACTGCCGCCTTCGCCGTGCTGTGGCTGCTGGGAGCCCATGTGGCTCTGCGCAGGGCCAACAGCCGCCATATTCTGAAAAACCGCAGGGAGGTTGAATGATATGTCCATTCTGGAACTGAAAGATGTCTGCTATAGCTACAGTGCGGAAAAGCCGGTGCTGCGGGGCATGAACTGCACCTTTGAATGCGGCACGCTGTACGCCCTGGTGGGCAAATCCGGCGCGGGCAAGAGCACGCTGCTGAGCCTGATGGCGGGGCTGGACCTGCCGGACAGCGGCCAGGTACTGTTTGAGGGCACCCCCACCGGCGACATGGACCTGGACGAGTACCGCCGCCGGAAGGCTGCGGTGATCTATCAGGATTTCGCCCTGTTCCCGCTGCTGACGGCCCTGGAGAACATCGAGTACCCCATGGAGCTGTGCCGCGTGGAGGCCCAGGAGGCGGAGCGCCAGGCCCGGGAGCTGGCCCGGCGGGTGTCCCTGCCGGACGAGCTGCTGGACCGGTATCCCACCCACATCAGCGGCGGTGAGCAGCAGCGGGTGGCCATCGCCCGGGGCCTGACCATGGACCGGCGGCTGCTGCTGGCGGACGAGCCCACCGGCAACCTGGACAGCGAGAACAGCGACAACATCATTGATCTGCTGCTGCGGCTGGCCCACGAGGAAAACCGCTGCGTCATCGTGGTGACCCACGATCTGACGGTAATGGACCGGGCCGATGTGGTGTACCGCATCAGCGACGGCCTGCTGCAGCGGCGGCAGAACAAAAAATAACGCAAAAAAGAGAAGGCCCAGGCCTTCTCTTTTTTACAGGCTGTCCCCGCAGGCAAAAAGCCTGCGGGGATGCGTTATTCATACCCTGTGCTCAGATACGCTTCCACTTCACGCCGACGGAGCCGGAGGCTTTGGGGGCTGATCGCGGTCCACATAGTGATAAGCCTCCGTGGGCATATTGCGGCGGCGCAGACGCTGATCCACCAGGTGTTTCACCAGCACCTGGATGCAGGCAAACACCGGCACGCCCAGGAACATGCCCAGGACGCCGCCGAAGCCGCCGCCCACCAGAATGGCCACCACCACCCAGAAGCTGGAGATGCCCGTGGCGTTGCCCAGGATCTTCGGACCCAGGATGTTGCCATCAAACTGCTGGAGGGCGATAACGAAAATCACGAAAAACAGGCACTTTTTGGGGCTGACCAGCAGAATCAGGAAGGCGCTGGGCACCGCGCCCATAAAGGGGCCGAAGAAGGGGATCACGTTGGTGACGCCCACGATGAGACTGACCAGGGGGGCATAGGGCATTTTCAGCAGAGTGCAGCCAATGAGACACAAAATGCCGATGATGAGAGAGTCCAGCAGCTTGCCCCGGACGAAGCCGCTGAAGATCTGATCCGTCTTGCGGGTGGCCCGCACCACCCAGCGGGCCTGCTCCTCCTGCAGGAGGGCATACAGCAGCTTGCAGCACCGAGCCAGACTCTTCTCCTTCATGGCCAGCAGGTACACGGAGATGATGATGCCCACCAGGAAGTTGGTGGTGAAGGTCACAAGACCCCAGATGCCTGTCCAGATGCCGCCGGTGATGGTGGTGAGCATCTGCTGGGCGCCGGGCAGTACCTGCTCCGTCAGCACCTTCATGAGGTCATTGTAGTAGTTCTCCAGATTCGTCTCCATCCAGCCGGCGATCTCCGGGTTCTTCTCCAGCAGATTGGTGACCCAGACATATATCTTATTATAGTAGCTTTCGGCGTTGTTGATAAGCATGGCCACACTGTCGATGAGCTGGGGGATCAGCACGCTCATCAGCAGATACAGCAGGTACGCCACCACGGCCCACGTCAGCAGGATACTGACACCTCGCAGCAGACCGCCCCGGAGCTTGGGCTCCTGACCCTTGCTCAGCCGCTTCAGCCCCTTACGGATCAAGCCCTCGATCCAGTTGACGATGGGTGCCAGCAGATAGGCCATGGCGAAGCCGTACAGCACCGGGGCCAGCACCGTTACCAGCTTGCCCAGATAGCGCTGGAGGGTGCCGTTCATATAGAATGTATCGTAAAAGGCAAGGATGGCGCAGACGGTGAGAAACACCGTCAGGCCCCATTTGAAATAGTGGCTTTTTTGCTGCTTCATGGGTGGACTCCTTCCGCCGAAGTAGGTACGCACAACGTACCATAACATCTTATATATTACCGAAAGCCCGCCGCCAATGCAAGCCCGCCGGGCAAATTTTTCTTTAAGAATGTGTGCAGAAACCGTTCAGGACTTCTCCGGCGGCACCCATTGCTTTTTCCGGCAGAGAGGAGTATAATAAAAACACTATGCTGTCTTCTGTGGAAACACAAAACCGAGAACCGTGTGCAAAAGAGGAGAACCGGTATGGATAAAAAGCTTCTGTTTATCGTCAATCCACGTGCGGGGCGCACCAAATCCTTTGCGCCGCTGTTTGATGCGGTGGCCTGCTTTTCCAAGGCGGGCTATCTGGTGAAGGTATTCCTCACTGAGGGACGTGGAGACGCCACCCGTGCGGCGGCAGAGTTGGGCGGAGCATACGATCTGGTGGTCTGCGCCGGTGGCGATGGCACCTTCAACGCG
>OLPE01001859.1_pt1 | contig 10326 bp, 8 predicted proteins | sample 1671901 | NCBI WGS metagenome assembly OLPE01 (sample SAMEA3136624, study PRJEB25190) | human gut metagenome | biome: human gut; feature: human-associated habitat; material: faeces | place: Austria | collected 2013 | reverse complement strand
GTGATACCCGTACCGGTTCGATTCCGGTCTGCGGCATGATTGCAAGTAGCTTCAATTCCTTATAAATTAAGGAGTTGGAGCTTTTTACGTTATTTGAAATTGTTGTACAAACTTGTACAGTTATAAAACTGAGGTTTGTGATAATATTTTTGCCATTTGGGTGGTATCTCGTTCTTCTACACGTTGTCCAATATAATGTTGTGTCATTGTAAGGGTAGAATGTCCTAAAAGTGGTTGGATATCAATTGGCTTTACACCTGCATCATAAAGCATAGAAGCACCAGTAAAACGTATTTTATGACTTGATAAGTAAGGAATACCTATTTCAGCGCAATATTTTTTTAAACGTCGATTGAAAGAGTCAGTAGTCAACGGTTTGCCATCATGCATGAAAAGAAATTTGCCATCAGGATTTAGTTCCTTCATTTTCTTTAAAACTTCTACACCTTCTAGCGGTAATTGTTCTGCTCGAATGCTGTAGTATGGATTGCCCTTTGGAGCTTTCAGCGTTTTTTGAGGATGGCTTAACGTCATATTGTCTTGCAATATTCTTTCTTCAACAAGCTGGTGCTGAATTGTAATAACATTTTCATCTGTATTGTTCCATGATAATGCTTTGATTTCACCAATACGGAAAATTCCGTAAAAAGCAAGCATTATTGCAAGAATGTAGGCGTCTGGTTCCAATGTTTTTAGGTAAGCTAATAAAGCTGAACGTTCTTTTTTTGTATATGCTTTTTTTGAAGCATTTGGAATCTTAAACTTTAATTCATTACAAGGAAGAGAAGATATAGGATTATAGCTAATTACCTCATTCAGGACTGCATACCGAAAAATACCATTTAATACTGATTTTCGATTATTAAAATCCTTTCGGGTAATTAATCCATTTCCAGTCCATGACTGAAAGAGTAGCATTAAATGCTTTGGCTTGATATTTATGATCTGCATATTGGCAATATCTGAGGGCGCTATAAAACGCTTCCAGATACTCATATCTTCTTCAATAGTCTTGGCTGATACGATTTTGTTATATGAACGATAGCAAAGCCATTCTTTATAAGTATCTTCCAAAGTATTTTTGAAATAGTACTGATATAATTTTTCAATTAGCTCATCTTTGGTTGGTGCAATGAATTGTGGGTTATAAGATTTTACTCGTCCATCTTTGCAGGTATAAAATTCTTTTTTCTTTTTGTTTTGAAAATAAATTTCACAAACAAGTTTTTCTTTTTGTTTTTTTAACATATTTGAATGTTGCACTATCTCTGATGGAGCTAGTGTAACACTATCAATAAAACTTTGCAATCCCTCAATGTGTGTATAAGCATTCTTTTGTTCACACGTTAAGGTATTAAGAAATTGTTTAGCCATATGAAATGATTTATTATTTAATTACAATTTTTAGTATCAGCATAAAAAATATGGTTACTGATTTGCAAAACAAGAGCTATTCATTGAAAGGAATAAAATCGTCATTATTTAGCGTTATAAACCCATCATTATCAGATAGCGCACGTTTTTTTAGATTATCATAATCTATGTATTCGTTGGCTGGAATAGAAAATGTTTTGTATTCACCATTTTGTTTGTAGCGATATTCTATGATATCTAATCGCCTGAGAAGCTGCTTGATTTTATCTCGTTCCCGTTTTGAATCTTCAACCATTCTTAAATAAACTTCATCTGGGGGATATACAGAGGTTATAATAACGGTGTTCCAAAGACAATAACAGTTATTATAACGGCAGTGGATTTGCGCCCGACTGTATTGATCTAAGATAATAAGAAGCTGAGAAAATTTTAAATCTCCCTTAAATTCATCCATAAATAAGATAGGAGGGGCACCTTGTTCGATATAAAAATCTAATCCACCATTTTCATAATCTGTTGCAAGGTAAATGTTTTCAGCCCCATATTTTTCGCAAAGTTTTGCATAATAAAATGTCTTTCCTGTTCCGCTGTCGCCTACCACCCAAATGGTCTTTTTATCCTGCTTTATTAAAGGGGTGTCTTTTAACTTTTTATCTATGAAAGCAGATTTTATCATTTTTTCATATCTGCGATAAGAAAAATTTTCCATGATTTGAGAAGGTGTATAACCTTGTTCTAATAAATCCTCGATTTCTTCGAAATCTGAACGCTTGCCTTGAAACTCTTTAATATTATCCAAGCCCTTGGTAAATAAAACCTGTTCACCTTTTTCATCGTAAGGAGGTTCCTTTAATAGGTAGCCTTTTAAAGCTTTTTTTCCTCCTAGTTGCGGCTCGATATGAGAATCATACATTATTTTTGCTACATTTTTTAAGGTTGTGAGATTTCCGTATAAGGCCATATGAGCATGATATAGACCTTTGTTGCTAACGCATATTGCTACACCTGCAACACGACCTTTTCCACTATTTTCCCATCTATCACAGAGAAATTCAGCCAAATATTCAGGCGACTCATATTCGTTTTTGGATAGACCAGCTTTCTCAATGTTGCTAATTTGTACAGTAGCTATCCAAGCTCGATTTTTAGTGTTCGGTGAAAAATTACCCATAGATTTACAGTTACCCTTCTGTGTTACATTTTGGATGCAACTGGAAATCCCTTAAAACTTGATGGATGTAAGAGTTTTTACAGTTACATAAGTGAGCTGGTAACACTGGCAGCTCACTTAAATCGAGGAGGTGACTTGTGGCTTTGCCACAGCCACCTCCTCGATGAATGTTATTAAGTTAATAAGTCCTTTAATCTATTTTTTGAAACTCTTGGAATGATTAGCGCTCTCAAAGGTTGACCGTCAAGAAGAACAATTCCCCTGCGCTGTCCAAACTGCAACAATTCTTCTTCTGGAAAATGTTCTCCAGCAAACAGTCCTTTCCGACCATCAACTGTAAGTCTTCCAAGACCGATAGAAATATGAAAATTATCGGCACCGCCGCTTGCAGGTGGAAAAATATTGGCTGAATATCTCTGTAAAGATAGCCATAGAAATATTTTTCTGGATCTTCCTAACATTATAATAGCGCTTAACATAGATCGAATCTCTTCGGCTACAAGTTTCCCACTTTGAACTATGATTTTTCCATCTTCAGTTTTGATTTTTACGCTTTTTATGGTAGAATAGTATGTAAGTAAACCTGCGATTTCATCAATCAGGAGAATTTTAATGAACCCAGAACCACCTTCTGGCGTAATCAGAAAATTTTCGTAAAATTTTTTGATAAGATAATAACAATCCTCAAATTCTGCTAAATTTTGGGTTACGCCATAGAAATCATGACTGGCTTTAAAATCTGCAATAAAAAAGTCAATTTTGTATTTACGGAGCTTATAAAGCCAGTAGAGGGTGGCTGTGCTTTTCCCTGCATTTGATCCACCGACGACTATTAAATGAGATTCTACGGAAGCGTATAGGGGGACTTTTAGTCCAGATAAGCTTAAAAGAGCATAATCATATCCCAGCATGAATGAATCATTCATTAATCTAGTTCCTCTGTGTCTTCATCGTCAGATAAAGGAAGATTTTGCAGATTTAGAATTTCCTGCCTACAGTTCATATTAATGTCTAAAATTCGTTCTTCTCTTTGAGAATGCGCATATTTAAATGTAAGAAGCGGTAACTTAAGATCTGAGCGTTCCGACCAATTAACAATAAATTTTGTTGGATAGCCATAAACTTTCAGGTATTTTTGAACTACGTTAGTTAGGATTTTCTGTAAAATTTCTTTTTCATTCTCATTATCATAAAATAACGAAATTGCGATAAAGGGGAGTCCCCCTGATTCTCCAAATTGAAGAAAGGGGACTGAAACGGTTGTGTTGGATAAATTCATCCACCTTTGAAAGCGTTTGTCACCTAAAACACGATGAATATTGTCTACGATTTCGTCGGTGAAACCTGGATCGTTCGAAAAAGAATATGTAGCCTTTCCATTGCAGAAGTTGTATAATCGAACTGAAGCCTCAGGCCAAGTACATCCAGTCCAAAGGCGGATGATAAAACAAACAATATAAAAACTGCCGATTGCTACAATAAGCGCACAAAGCACTGAAATTAAAAGTTCCATATTTTAAAGCCTCCTGTTATTTGATAATTTCAATTCGTTTGATAGGTTGAAAAGTACCGCCCTTTTTGGTCGTGACAACCTTATCATAAAAGATATCAATTTCATCGCCGACAGTTAAGAAGCTACAGTCGTAATTGCCTACGTAAATCACTTCAACTTTGTTTCCCATACAACCTCTGCCAGCTTCATCATTGGTGTAATAAGCTTCAAAATTGTCAATCACATGCAGGGTGGTAAGCACTTCACCAAGTGCATTGGTTGTGAAGTTCATTCCTAATATTTTCATGAGTTCCTCCTTTCTTGACCAGCGGTGCACCGCAAGTCAAGTTTCTTCCGCGGGTTTCGGTTTGCATCAACCTTATGTTGGTAGGATAGCAAGGAAAAATTTATTTTTTAATACCTCAATTTCTGTATTAAAAATGAATACTTGTTTTTGTAAAATTTTGATGTTTTTAAATAGATAACTTGATTGAAGAAAGGAGCTAGGAATCATGAAAGAAAAATTTAAAAATTTGTATAATGCAAGTTCGGGAGATAAAAGAATTTTACTTTCAGAGTTGATGAGAAAAATGGAGCATAATGTCCCCTTGAAGAAAATTGATATTTCCAATGGGATTAAATATGGTAGGATATACAATCGCGACCTGAGTGAGAAGGAACTGATCGAAAATCTTATTGAGCCATACAAGAAAAAAACGAATGCGGCGGAAATGGATTTCGATCAAGTCAAGAGTACCTTTAGATCAATGATAAATCGAAATTCGAGAGGGTCAAAACTATATGACATTGTTTTAGAATGTCTGGATCTTACAGAAGAGTCAGTACAAGAGATTTATTTTAATTCACTCTCGCCCGAAGAATTATTTGAAAGTCTTTCTCCAAAAAACCAAGAGGCAATAATATGGGTATTGGAGGAAAAGTATGTATTGCCAGCTCAATATTTGAGTAAAAGATTTGAACATGATCCTTATGAAGTGTACTTGAGGCGCAACCGTTGGAAAATAGTAGTTTTAGGCAGACGGAAAAAAATGTTTTCAAATGAATCTTCAAAAATGATTTTGAAAAAATACAGTAGAATGGACAGGAAAAAACGTGAGGAAAAAAATCTTAGAGAGTCAAAAGTAAAGAAAAGGAGAAAGTTAGAGATAAAGAAAAAGCATACTTCTAATTATCACCAAAAAGATAATTAATATGCAAAACAGGATAACATTTATCCTGCTTTGCGTTTTAACTTGACAATGTTGTTTTATAATAGTTGATCTTGATCAGACGGTATGTAAATTGCAATATCTTGAATTGAACAATGCAGTATGTGGCATAAATCATTTAGAGTTTTTGTGCTTACAGCCATATTGTGCTTTAAGCGATGCAGTGTACTGTGAGAAATATGATAATTTTTTGTGAGCGTATACCATTTTCATTGGAATTTTTCAAGGTATTCCAGAAGGGTTCGTAACTAATCATATTATATGTCCTACCATTTATTAAAAGCGCTGATAGAATTATCATAATTTACAATTTACATCTTGAATATCTTCGAAAAAACGAATATATTTATTTCTATGAATACATATTAATTTATTTGGGGAGGTAAAAGATATGATAAGAGGAAAAATTGTGAAAGGAATGTGTGGCATAGCTATGGCTATTATGCTGTTGGGAGCTGATCCGGCTAGTCCTATTGTGGAATCCATTGGTATTGTGCAGGAAGTTGAAGCGGCTTCTGTGGGGCTTAGCAAGAGTAGTGTAACTCTGAAAGCGAAAGAGAAATATACGGTTACACTTAAGGGAGTAGCTTCTAAGCAGAAAAAGAAGGTTACTTGGAAAGCCAGTAGCAAGAATGTAGTGGTATCTTACAACAAAAAGGATGCTCGGAAAGCTACATTTTATGCTAAGAAAGCAGGTAACTATAAGGTAACTGCAACCTATGGTAAAAAGAAGTACACGATTACAGTGAAGGCTGAAAGTATCAACAAGACAAGCCTTACATTAGCTAAGGGCAAGAAGTACACATTGAAACTTAGCAATACAAAGGGTAAGGCTAAGTGGAGTTCTTCTAAGAAATCTGTTATTGCTGTTAAGGCTTCTTCAAACGGTAAAAATGCTGTTATCACAGCTAAGAAGTCTGGAAAGGCTACGATTACTGCTACGGTAGATGGGAAGAAACTTACTTGTGTTGTAAAGGTTAAGGGTACTACAGCTGTTGTAACACCTAAGCCGAATCCTACGACTGTTCCGAAGCCAACTGAGAGTCCAAAACCTCAGCCAACAGAATCTCCGAAGCCTAGTCCTAAGCCGACGGAAAGTCCTAAGCCAACGGAAGCTCCGAAACCAACTGAGGCACCGAAACCAACTGAGAAGCCTGAACCTACACCTACGGAACCGGCTAAACCTGTAGTTAATGCTACTGGTATTAAATTATCCGAGACTAATATTACTCTCAATAGCAAGGGTGCTACTAAGAAATTAGTTGCTACTGTAGAACCTGCTAATGCTACTGATAAGGAGGTTGTTTGGGAATCTCTTGACCCTGTATATGCGACTGTAAGTTCTGATGGTACTGTAACGGCTGTAAAGAAAGGGTATGCTGTTATTGCTTGTTACTTAAAGTCTAATAGAGAAGTTTATGCTTATTGTAGTGTAGTAATAGACTATGATAATAGTGGTGAAGAAAAGGTACTGGCTGAGTCAATCAGTCTTAGTAAGGACTATATTAAGATTACAGATGAACTAGGCTATGAACTGGAATATACTATTAGTCCAGCTAACTCTGATGAAAGGGCAGTATATTGGGTAAGTTCTAATCCGGATGTTGCAGATATTGAAGGGGGTATTCTTAGAGGTTATTCTAATGGTACTGCTGTAATTACTTGCTATGTGGAAGGTCATGAGTCTATTAAGGCATCATGTACGGTAGAGGTAGACATTACACCTGAGTTAGATTATCCATCTGAAATTAAATTAAATACATCAAGTGTTACTTTAGATAAGATTGGTGATACTTATAGTTTAGTCCCGACTTTATATCCTACTAATGCTATTATTTATAATAAATCTGTTTCTTGGTCATCTTCGGATAATAGTGTGGTTAGTGTAGAGAATGGAACCGTTAAGGCTCTTAAGGAGGGAACGGCTGTGATTACTTGCAGTTCTAGTGGGAACTCATCTGTTTCTGCTAGTTGTACGGTAACTGTAAAAGCTGAATCTACAACAAATCCATCTGAACAGGGTAAGACAGACCCAGCTTATACCTTTAAGGTAAGGGGTGGCTCACTTAAATCTAAGAGTGTCTTTAATGGTGGTGATCTTGCCAACATTCTCATAACTACTGATGCTCCTATGGATAAATTAATGATAACTATGTCTAATAATAGTACACAGTATAATGCTTTAAATTACAATAGTGAGTATAATTATTATTCATTTAGTTTGTATGCTAGAAGGAAAACGGAATCATGTAAGGTATCTATTATTTTAGATGGAAAGCAGGTATGGTCTAAAGATATTGTGATTGTAAGTGATGACCAGAACTGGGCAACCTATGAGAGTTGGCTTAACGGTGTACTTGGAAATATAAAGGGTTCAACTTCTGATTTCGATAAACTTAACCCTATTCAGAAGGTAACTTTGTTAGGTCAGTATATCCTTGATAACTATGATTATAATCCTGATGCAAATAAATCTTTCCACAATGACGGTTGTGGTAACTGCAATGCCTCATCGTTTGTACTTAAGGATTATGCTCAGAGGTTAGGTTTAAGGTCTGAGGTAGTAACACCAAAGGCTTATGTTGTGAATAATCCGAGTCATGTTGTAGCAAAAGTATGGTATGATGGTGTTGCATACTTAATAGAAGCAGGATATCAGGGTAAAGCAGGAAATAGGGGTACAGTAACGTGTATAAAGGCTTCTGAACAGAATTAAACCTAGTGATTAATAAGTGTGTCTTAGTTAAGGTGACAGTATAAACTGTCACCTTTTCTTTTACGTGTGTCCAGCAAAGCTGGACTACACTTGCCGGTGTAAGTCCGGTCACGGTAATCGCCAGTGAGCCGTGTAGTTAAACTCGGTGCGTTGTAGTAATACAGGGTGCTAAGCGAGTGGATAAAGTAACCTTGAAAAAGGTGCGAGCAATCATGCAGACCGTAACATAAAGTGAATTCTGCCGTATCGTTAAAAAGGTCTCGAAAGAGAGAAAAGGGAAGTTGAGCCTTGGCAAAATAGGCGAAAACCATGGAACGTGTGGAGAAACTGGAAAACAGCACGGAAGAATCCCTCGGTATAGAGGAAACGGTATGTATGAAAAGTGTAGTTCGGAACTGGAGAGACCCTACCCATCACCAAATGGTAAAGAGAAAGCGTATAAGCTTGGCGAAATCGTATTTCTGATGGAAGGGAGTCGGAGGGGAACATAGTACCGATAATGACTGTGCAAGAAAACGCAGTTTATGGGAAGGTTCCCTACTTCATTCATGTTTGTAGAGAGGGTAAGAGTGAGAGAATGTCATGCAGACTAATAACTCCAAAGAAAAAGTTCGACAACTTCAAAACAAACTATATCTGACAGCCAAGAAGTGTGACAGCCGAAGATTTCATGCACTTTACGATAAGGTATATCGAGATGATGTACTCTTTGAGGCATGGAAACGGGTAAAAGCTAACAAAGGTTCCAGTGGTGTGGATGGTGTCAAAATCGAGGATGTTGAAGCGATGGGAATTGAAAAATACCTATCAGAAATCAAATCAGAACTGATGAATGGAAAGTATAAACCATCTCCGGTAAAGCGAGTTATGATACCAAAACCAGACGGAAGTGAAAGACCTCTTGGAATACCAACGGTCAAGGACAGAATTGTGCAAATGGCTACAAAGATAGCAATAGAGCCAGTATTCGAAGCTGACTTTAGAGAATGTTCCTATGGATTCCGACCGAAAAGAAGTGCGAAACAAGCACTGGAAGTAGTAAGGAAAGCGTGTAACAACAAGGGCTATTATGTAGTAGACGCAGACATTGAAAAGTTTTTTGACAATGTAAACCAAGGAAAGTTGATGAAGCTGGTAGAGCAGAGAATATCAGACCGTAGGATATTGAAGCTGATAAAACAATGGTTAGTATCAGGAGTATTATATGGAAATGTACTGACAATCTCTGAACTGGGAACCAGCCAAGGTTCAGTCATATCTCCGTTACTGGCAAACATTTACCTAAACACACTGGACAGACTGTGGGAAAAGTATGGACATACTCACGGTATTCTTGTAAGGTACGCAGATGATACGGTAATCATTTGCAAGAATAAGAAAAGTGCAAATCACGCACTGAATTTATTGCAGTATATCATGGTAAAACTGGATTTAAAGCTACATCCAGTGAAAACAAAGATAGTCAGCATGTGGGACGGAAAAGAGGGATTTGACTTTCTCGGAATGCACCACAGAAGAATGACAACGGAAACACGCAAAGGACAACTGTACAAGGAAACGTATCAGTACCCAAGCAGAAAAGCCATGAAGAAAATGAAAGCCGAAGTCAAGAGGAATGTAAACAGACGAAGTCTGCTAGTTGCAAAGGAAGAGGATTTAATAAAGAATCTGAATCCGAAAATCACAGGATGGAAGAATTATTATTCCACCAAGAGAAACGAAAAGTGGATGCAGGCTCTAGACTGGTACATTATTTGCACTTTTACAAGATGGTATAACAAGAAACACCAGAGACGTAATCGTATGTCAAAGGTGGGATTTGTAAGAAATAGCATTTACGAAAAAGGATTAAAGAAAATGGCTAGAGCATGACGTAATGCTGTAGAAAGAAGAATGTCGGAAAGCCGTGTGAGGGAGAACCTCATGCACGGTTTGATGAGGGGCGGATGAAAATTTCATCCGCCTACTCTACCTAAATATATTTACTCATCTGTAGATATATGCTAAACTCTAATAATATAAAATATATTATCTAGTGTGGATGAGTATAGGTCATCTTGATAGGTTTGCTGATGAGTATGTATTAAATGATGACGTTATAAGAGAAAAAGTATGGGGTGCAAGTACTTATGCACCCTTGTCTTTTTTTTGAATTAATGGTCTAAGGTAATTAAGCCAGACCGATAAAATTAATACACATTCAAATTATTAATGTTGTACAAATGTTGTACACTGAAAATCAGAGATAGCGCAAACCTCCTTTCTATAGGGCTTTTTTCAATGCTGATAGGTTCGATTCCGGTCTGCGGCATTAGTTAAAAATGGGAGAAACGTTGAATTTACA
>OLPE01001858.1_pt1 | contig 10328 bp, 9 predicted proteins | sample 1671901 | NCBI WGS metagenome assembly OLPE01 (sample SAMEA3136624, study PRJEB25190) | human gut metagenome | biome: human gut; feature: human-associated habitat; material: faeces | place: Austria | collected 2013 | reverse complement strand
GTCTCTCTCCAGGTGGGCAAGTCCCCGCCCCGTAGCCTTTCCGAAGCAGTTCGGTAACTATCCTGCTCGCCGCCGCCGATTGCGGGCGCTTTGGCAGAGAAGATGGGAAGGCAAGCAGACGGCGTTGACCGCCTGCGGTTGCGCACCCATCCGTAGCCTGAGACGGTTTTCTGCCATCGCCGTTTCCCGTTTGCGACATTTTGGGCCCTCGGGCTATGCTGCTTTGGCAAAAACCCACGTCTGGCTACGGGTTTTTGCCCCTTTTTGAGTTTCGACCCGCAGCCAGAGGGGGCTTTTTGTCGGGAAGGCTGCGGTGGCCTGGCAAAAACCCCTCTCGTGCTACGGGTTAGCGAACGGTGCTCTGCGGGTGGATGGGGTATATGCGCCGATTTGGGGCAAGAGGAGATCGGTTCGAGAAAGAAAGGGAAAGAGAAAGGGAAAGAGAAAGAGAAAGAAAGAGAGAGAAAAAAAGAGAGAAGATCGTTCCAAGAAAGAGAAGGCCCTCCGGCTATAGAGTGGGAGGGCCTTCGTGGCGGGTGATGGCGGCAGCGATGTGGCTTGCCCGCGAGTCGAAGTTAGGCGGTGGGCTTGTCGTTGTCGGCGTCGTCGGTCGCAGTGTCGGCGGCTGCGGTGTCGGCGTCGGAGGAGATCTCCTCGACGACGGCTACGCCGGCCTGGGCGTCTTCGATGTAGTTGTCAGGCAGGACGATGGCCGGCTCGGCTGCGGCCTCGGCGGCTTCCTCGGGAGTCTCGGCCGGGGCGAAGGTGTCCTCCTCGACCGTTTCCACCACGGCGGCGGGGACGGGCTCGGCGACCGACTCTTCCTCCATGCGGCTTCTGGGCGGTCCGTGGGACGGCCTCACCGAGGAGGACTGGCAGTTCTACCTGAACCTGTACGCCGAGGATCCCGCGGCCCTTGCGGCGGAGCCCTACGCGAACCTGTTTTTGAACGACCTGACCCATGATGTGCCTGCTTGCTACATCGCCGCCGCCGAGTTCGACCCGCTGCGCGACGACTCGGCCACCCTGGCCGCCATCTGCGAGCAGTACGGCACCCCCTTCCGCTTCGAGCTGTTCGAGGGCGTTATCCACGCCTTCTTGCACTACACCAAGATGCTCGATGCGGCCAACGACGCGCTGGAACACGGCGCCACCTTTTACCGCGAGACCTTGGGCCTCGCCTAGTTATTGGCAATCCGGGGGCGCGCAGGGCGCGTTCCCTTTGCAAAGCACCCTTTGAAAGGAGACAGAAGAATGGACTTCGAACTCACCGACGAGCAGGAGCTTATCGTCGACAGCTACCGCGAGTACATGGAGAGCGAGAACTGGGAGACCTACTTCCACGAGTGCGACGAGAAGCACGTCTACCCCCTGCGCTGGGTGGCGGGCCTGTGCGAGCTGGGCTTCGACCAGATCATGCTGCCCGAGTCCCACGGCGGCCTGGGCCTGGAGCAGCCCTGCGTGACGCTGATGGCCGTTTACGAGGTGCTCGGCCGCTACGGTGCGCCCACCTACGTGCTCTACCAGCTGCCCGGCTTCGAGACCATTATCCGCGAGGGAACCCAAGAGCAGATCGACGCCGTCATGAGCACGCTCGGCTCCGGCGAGCAGATCTGGAACTCCGCCTGCACCGAGCCGGGCGCAGGCTCGGATGTGGGGGCGCTGGCCACCACGTACAAGCGCGAGAACGGCAAAATCTACCTGAACGGCACCAAGACCTTCATCACCTCGTCCGCCGGCGTGAAGTACCTGGTCATCATGGCCAAGAACGCCGATGACGAGTCGCAGTTCACCGAGTTCTTCGTCGATATGTCCAAGCCGGGCGTGAAGCTCTCCCCGCTGCCGAAGCTGGGGCTTCGCATGGACAGCTGCTGCGAGGTGTACCTGGACAACGTGGAGCTGGAGGAGTCCGACATCTTCGGCAAGGAGGGCAACGGATTTATGCGCGGCGTGTCCGATTTCAACTTCGAGCGTTGGCTCGTGGGCGCCTGCGACTACGGCACCGCCATCTGCGCCTTCGAGGACGCCATGAAGCACGCCAACACCCGCATCGCCTTCGGCAAGCCCATCAGCCGATTCCAGCTGAACTCGCTGAAGATCACCGAGATGTGCATCAAGCTGACCAACATGCGTAACATGCTGTACGAGGCCGCCTGGATGGCCGACAACAACGGCGGCGACTTCGACCCGGCCATGGCCGCCATGTGCAAGTACTACTGCGCCAACGCCTCCTTCGAGGTGACCGACGACGCCATGCAGGTGATGGGCGGCATCGCCGTGGCCTCCGAGCACCGCATCAACCGCATCTGGCGCGACCTGCGCGTCGACCGCGTCTCTGGGGGCACCGACGAGATGATGATTCTCGCCACTTCCAAGGGTGCCTGCAAGGCTTACAAGGCCTAGCTCTCTTAGGCGAGAACCAGCGAGGTATTGAGAGAAACACGATTTAAGGAGAAGAAGCAATGGCTATCCCTACCGAGAAACCCTCTTACGGTCCGCTTGACGGTGTGAAGGTGGTCTATGCCGCCGTGGAGCTTGCCTGCCCCAAGGCTGCCGATCTTATGGCCGACTGGGGGGCGGATGTCACCTGGCTTGAGAACACCGGCGCCGGCGACACTATTCGCGATACGGCCTATATCAAGCAGGCCGAGCGCCGCAACCAGCGTTCCGTGGCGCTGAACTACTTCTCCGAAGAGGGCCGCGAGATATTCCTTAACATGATCCGAGACGCGGACATCTTCATGGAGGCTTCGAAGGGGGGCACGTGGGCGCGCAAGGGCCTGACCGACGAAGTGCTGTGGGGGATCAATCCCAAGCTCGTCATCGTGCACGTATCTGGTTTCGGGCAGACGGGCGATCCCAAGATGGTCAAGCGCGCAGCCTACGATCTGACGGTTATGGCCTATGCTGGGATCATCATGCAGAACGGCACCGAGGAGCAGCCGATGCTGCCGGGACCCTATGCCGGCGACTACTTCAACACGCTCATGATCGCCAGCTCGGCTCTGGCCGCACTGTACAAGGCCGAGAAGTCGGGACAGGGCGAGTCCATCGACTTGGCCATGTACGAGACGCTTTTGGCCATCGGCCAGTATTACCTCGTGGACTACTTGAACGAGGGCATCAAGTGGCCTCGCCCTGGCGCGCGCAACCAAAATCTCTGCGGGATTGGCGAGTTCGCCTGCAAGGACGGCTTCTTGGGCGTGTGCCTTTACGGCGTCGACCAGAACAAGTACTTCCTCGAGACCATCGGTCTGGGGCATCTGTGGGGAACACCGGAGATTCCCGAGGATACGAGCGGGCTGTGGCTGTCGAATCCTCATGCTGAGGAGATCCAGCGCGCCTTCGAGGAGTATTGCCTGGCTCATTCCAAGTACGAGATCGAAGAGGACTTCGCGGCGCATCGCATTGCCGCTCAGGTCATCAACGACATGGAGGACTTGGTCGAGGAGGAGCACCTGCGTCTGCGCGACACTTGGGTCGATTGGGAGACGGCCGACGGCGAGACCTTCCATGGGCTTGGCGTTTTCCCGAAGTTCCAGAACAACCCCGGTCGCATTTGGCGTCCCATGCCCGCCCAGGGCGGCGACACGGTGGACGTGCTGACCAAGCTCGGCTACAGCGATGAGCAGATTGCCCGCCTCGCGGCTGACGGCATTGTGAAGTGCGCTGAGTAGCCGTAGCACCCCGCGCGAGCGCATCGCGCCAACTATGCGCAGGGAGGGCCCGCCAGGGAGGGGCGGGCCCTCTTTCACCGGCAAGCCCAAGGGAAGGAGCGAACGCGATGACGACCATCGTAGGCAACGAGAATCTCCGCGATTTGTGGAACGAACTGTCCGCAAGCCGCGGCGATCATCTTTTTCTGACCTGCGAGGATCGGGCCGGGCATCGTCGCTCGTTCACCTACGGCGAGTTCGACCGCTTGGTGAACCGCACGGCGAACTTCCTGCGGTTGGCCGGGGTGAAAAAAGGCGACAACGTGGCCATCCAGCTGTACAACTCGCCCGAGTACGTGTCGGCCACCTTCGCCTTGGCGAAGATCGGGGCAGTGGCGGTGCCCATCAACATGCAGCTCGTCTTCGGCGAGTGCGCCTTCCAGTTCGACCGCTGCGCCATCCGCACCGTCATCTGCGAGCCGGATTGCCAGGGCTACTATTTCGCCGACGCCATGCCCCCGTGCCCGAACAACACCTGTGGAGAGAGGCGCGTCTATCCTATGGAGCGCGTGTTCGTCTGCCACAGCGGTGGGGAGGGGCTCGTCGCCGGTGCCGTGGACTTCGACGCCGGGGTAGATGCGTGCGCTGACGTGCTGGACGAGCGGTGCGATCTGGACGGCCAGGACACGGCCATGATCATCTTCACCTCCGGCACCACCTCGTGCCCCAAGGGTGTGGAGATCACCCATGCGAACATGCTCTTCGCCGGCCACTACGGCGATTGGCAGTGCGCCTTGGGGCCTGAGGACCGCATGCTTACCACCATGCCCGCCTTCCACTCGAACTTCCAGCTGGCGGCCCTCATGCCCGTGCTCGCGGCGGGCGCCAGCCTCGTCGTGCTGGAGAAGTACAGCGCGCGCAACTTCTGGCGCCAGGTGCGCGAGCATGGAGCCACGGCCATCCAGCTCGTGGCGATGATGGCCCGCACCCTCATGATGCAGCCGTGCGACGCCGCCGAGCGAGAGCACTGCGTCCGGTCGGTGCAGTACTACCTGCCCATCACCGATGAGGAGAAGGAGGCCTTCGAGCGCCGCTTCTCCGTGCGTTTGCAGAACTGCTACGGCGCGACGGAGTCCATCTGCTGGGCGCTCACCGACTTGCCCTATGGCCCGCGCCGTTGGCCGAGCGTGGGGCGGCCGGGCCTTGGCTACGAGGTGGAGATCCTGGACGAGGAGGGACGGGCGGTGCCGCCGGGGACGGTAGGGGAGATCGCCGTGAGGGGTATTCCCGGCATCAGTCTCATGAAGGGCTACTACGACGATCCCGAGGCCACGGCGAGAACCGTGAATGGGGAGGGCTGGTACCTCAGCGGCGACAAAGGCTACCGCGATGAGGAAGGCTGGTTCTATTTCGTCGATCGAAAATGCAACATGATCAAGCGAGGCGGTGAGAACGTGTCGGCCACCGAGGTGGAAGACGCGCTCTTGATGCACCCGGCCGTAGCCGAATGCGCCGTCATCGGCGTGGACGACCCGGTGCGCGACCAGGCGGTGAAGGCCTTTGTCGTTTTGCACGAGGGGCATACGGCCGCCATTGAGGAGATCACGCACTTCGTTGCCTGCCGTCTGGCCGATTTCAAGGTGCCTACCATCATGGAGATCGTAGAGCGCCTGCCCCATACCAGTGTCGGGAAAGTGGAGAAGAAGCTGCTCTGCGCGCTTGACTAGACCAGAGAAATCCATTGGCAAAAGGAGGATTCAGCATGGCCATCTCAACGGAAATCGTCGGCAGGACGTTTGGTCCGTTCATCCGGGACTACACATTCAAAGACTTGGAGATTTGCGCGCTCGGCTGCGGCGCCGGCTGGGACGGCAAGACCGACCTGGAATACGTGAACGAGCGCGATGCCGAGAACCCGCAGTTGAAGGTTCTGCCCATCTTCGGTGTGCCGCTGACGGTGAACGAGGAGATGACGACGACCCTCGATTACGGCTTCAACTACGAGGGGTCTCTGCACTACGGCATCGACGCGCGCTTTCATGCGCCCTTCAAGATGGACGATCATGTGGAGACCTATGTGACCCAAGAGGCCATCTGGGATAGAGGGGAAGGACGCGGGTCGCTCTCCAAGCAGGTGGGGAAGTCCTATTCGGCTGACGGTACGCATCTGTGCACGGTGGAGACCTACGACTGCTGCATCTACGATGGCGGCTTCGGCGGCGAGCGGCCGCCGAAGGATGTCGTCGAGTACCCCGATCGCGAACCCGATCTCACCTACGAGGAGGCGTGCGGCTACCAGTGGCCCCTCATCTACCGGCTCATGGGCGACTGGCACCAGCAGCACATCGACTGGGCCTACACGGCCCAGACCGGGCTGGCTCGTCCCATCAACCACGGCGTGTGCACAGCGGGCATTGCCATGCGACACCTGATCGCCCTGCTCATTCCGGGGCAGCCCGAGCGCCTTCGTCGCTTCAAGTGCCGCTTCACGGCCCCGGTGCTGCCAGGCACACGTCTTTGCACGCAGGTGTGGAAGGTGGGCGAGGGTGAGGCGCGCTTCTGCATGGTAAACGCTGATGAGCCCGAGGCCAAGCCGTATCTGAGCGCCTGTCTCGCCGAATGGGAATAGGAGGGCTGTCATGGCAGGCGATGTGAAGGCGATGACGCAGGTGGCGAGCCCTCCTGTCTCGACGGCTGCGAAGGAGATCAGCGGGGATGTGGCCCGCAAGGTGCGCCAAACGGCGAAGAGGACCATGGACGACGTGGCCATGACGCCGTTTCTGCGCAAGATCACCTTCTTCTCCTCGGGCGGCTCTTTTCTGGACGGATACGTGCTGTCGCTCATCGGCGTCGCACTCACTCAGATCGTGCCGGCGTTCGGGCTGACCGACGACTGGAGCGCCGCCATCGGCGCCTCGGTGCTCGTCGGCATTTTCGCGGGGACCATCGCCGGGGGCTACCTCACCGACATCATCGGTCGCAAGAAGATGTTCATCATCGACCTGGTAGCGATCGGGCTGTTCTCACTTCTGAGCGTATTCGTTGCCGAGGCCTGGCAGCTCGTGGCCGCCCGCTTCTTCATCGGCGTGTTCGTAGGCGCCGATTATCCCATCGCGACTTCGCTCATTGCCGAGTTCACGCCCAAGGAACATCGGTCGATCTCCATGGGCATGGTGTCGGCGGCGTGGTATCTGGGAGCCACCGTGGCCGCAGTGGTGGGCTATGGGCTCTACGGTATGGAAGACGGATGGAAATGGATGCTCGGCAGCGCCGTGGTACCCTGCGTGGTGCTGCTCATCGGGCGGCACGACATCCCCGAATCGCCTCTGTGGCTGGCAAGCAAGGGGCGCGTTGCCGAGGCTCGGGCCGTGATGGACCGAGTGTTCGGCCCCGATGTGGAGCTTGCTCCCGCGAAGCCGGCGGGCAAGACGCCGCTGGCAACGCTGATGCACGGCGAGTATCTCAAGCGCATGGTATTTCTCGGGGTGTTCATCTTGTGCCAGGTGGTGCCCATGTATGCCATCTACACCTTCGGGCCCGAGATCATGACCGCCTTCGGGCTGGGAGAGGGCCATGAGGCCATTTTGGGCGAGAGCGCTGTGAGCCTGTTCTTCCTCGTTGGATCCATTCCGGCCATGTTCTGGCTCAACTCCATGGGGCGACGCCCCTTGCTGCTCATGAGCTTCGCGCTCATGGCAGTGGGGCTGCTCGTGCTGGGCCTGTGGCCCACGGCGCCGGTGGCGATGATCATCCTCGCCTTTGGGCTGTACGCGTTCTTTAGCGGTGGCCCGGGTATTTTGCAATGGCTGTATCCCAACGAGCTGTTTCCCACTGAGGTGCGCGCGGCGGCCGTCGGCATTGCTATCGGATTCTCGCGCATCGGCACTATCGCGGCCACCTATGGGACACCTTTGGCCTTGACTGCCTGGGGTGTGGGCCCGGTGATGCTTGTGGCGGCGGGGCTCGTGCTGCTGGGGCTTGTGCTGTCATACTTCATGGCGCCCGAGACCCGGGGCAAGTCCCTCGCCGAGACGAGCGGCATCGCCGATAGATAGAGCGTTGGTTCTCAGGGTTCCAGCTATCGGCAGAAGATCTTAAATTTCGAGAATGGAAGAGCCCGTCTGAGTGACGGACTCTTCCTGCTTATGCGGAGCTTCGGCAGCATGGGAGAAAGACCCCCCTGGTGTATGGCGATCTTGCCGCACGGATTCGAGAAAGGGTTTAGGACGCGTAGTTTGGGAAGTAAGGAGCGTCAGTCTCTAAGCGGCAGAAGAGCCCGCCTCGGTGGCGGGCTCTTCATGTGCTGAACGCCTATGGGGCAGTTCGCCTAGCGACCGGTCCAGTGGGGAGCGCGCTTTTCGACGAAGGCGGCCGGGCCCTCGATGCCGTCCTCGGTCTTCTCCAGGAAGCGGTAGGCCGCATCGGAGAAGCGCATGGCGTCCTCCTCGGACATCTGGTCGGCGGCATGCACGATGAACTTCGTCCACTTCAGGGCCAGAGGCGCGTTCTTCAGGCACTCCTCGGCCAGCTCGATGGCGCGGTCGAGCACCTCTTCGGCGGGCACCACGTAGTTGATGAGGCCGAGCGCCTTAGCCTCGGGGGCCTTGATCTTCTTGCCGGTGAGCAGAAGCTCCATGCAGTCCTTGCGGTTGATGTCGCGGGCGAGGCGCACGATGCCGCCGGTGGAGGCGATGATGCCGAGTCCCACCTCGGTGCAGCCGAACTTCGCGTTCTCGGCGGCTACCACCATGTCGCAGGAAAGCGCGATCTCCATGCCGCCGCCGGCCGCCGAGCCGTTGCAGGCGCAGATGACCGGCTTGGAGCACAAGCGCGCAGTGAGGCCGCCGAAGCCGTGCTCGGTGACCGTCTGGCATTCGCCGCCCTCGGAGAGCTCGGAGAGATCCTCGCCGGCGCAGAACACCTTGCCAGTGCCGGTCACGACGATGGCGCGCACCGCCTTGTCGGTCTCGGCGTGGTTCATGATGTTCTCCATGGCCGCGGAGGTCACCCCGTTCAGGGCGTTGGCCACCTCGGGGCGGTTGATGCGGATGATGAGCAAGCCGTCATCGCGCAGCTCGGATACGACGGTGTCGGTGCCAAAGTAGTCAGCCATTGGTTCCTCCTAGATTCTTGAGAACTGATTGCCAGATGATGCGTCCCTCGCATCGAAATCTATGGTAGGCGGGGCGGCTTTCGAGGGCATCGCAAGGGGCGCGGTATATGGGGAATACCCAGCTTAAGGGGCATCACTACATTTTGAGTAACGATGCTTTCACGGGGTTTTGGCGATGACGGCCAAAGCGAGCCGCGGCACTATGGCACCAACGGAGCGCCATCGGCTGCAGCGAGGCGCTCCGCTTGAAACGAACCGATACGTGAGAGAAGTTCTTGAAGAGAAAGGTGCAGAAGTGAAGATCGCAGTGGCATTCAAGGTGGTTCCCGACGATCAGGACATCCAGGTGGCCTCCGATGGCACCCTGGACTTCTCCAAGGCGAAGGGGACGGTGTCGACCTACGACTTGAACGCGCTTGAGGCGGCGGCCCAGCTGGCTGCTGCCAACCCCGGCTCCACGGTGACCGCCGTGACGGTGGGGGCGGCCTCCATCGACGACTCCAAGCTGAAGAAGAACGTGCTCGCCCGCGGGGTCGACGATCTGGTCATGGTCGCCGACGACGCGCTGGCCGCTCTCGATACCGCCGGCACGGCCGAGGAGCTGGCCGCGATCGTGGGCGAGGGGGGCTTCGATCTCATCCTGTGCGGCGACGGCTCTGCCGATGAATACGCCCAGCAGGTCGATGTGCAGCTGGCCGCCCGTCTTGGAGTTCCTTCCGTGAACGCGGTGACGGCCATCAAGGCCGAGGGCGACTCGATGGTCGTCGAGCGCACGCTCGAGGACGTGGTGGAGGAAGTGGAGGTTCCGCTGCCGGCCGTCATCGCCGTGACGCCCGATGTCGCCACGCCGCGCATCCCCGGCATGAAGGACATTCTGGCGGCTGGCAAGAAGCCCATGGATGTGAAGGGCGCCCCCGTGGCTCCCGTGAGCGCCGTCGAGGTCGTCTCCTGTGCGGCTCCCGAGGCCGCCGAGCGCGCCTGCAATGTGGCTGACGCTTCCGCCGACGGCGCCATCGAGGCGTTTGCCGCGGCGCTCAAGGCGGCCCTGTAGGCGTCCCTCCCCACGTTTCGAATTCCACGACCCGATAAGGAGACATGAACATGAAAGCACTGGTTATTGCCGAGCATTCCGAGGCCGCCCGCGAGCTGGCAGCCGGCGCCCGCACCCTCGCCGACGAGGTGGCGCTCGTTGTCTTCGGCGAGGCTCCGGAGAACGTCGCCGATGCCGCCTATATCGTCGAGGTGCCCGAGGGCGCCGTGGCCGACGATGCCTACCTCACCATTCAGTCCATCTACGACAAGGAGCAGCCCGCTGTGTTGCTGGCTGAGCCGACCCGCCATGTGAAGTCGGTGCTGGGACGTTTGGCCGCCGCTGCGGGGGCCGCCGCCATCACCGATGTGACGGCCTTCGAGGACGGGGGCGCCCTGAGCCTCTACTTCGGCGGCGTGGGCGAGCGCGTGCGCAAGGCCGCGGGAGACGTGGCCTTCTACACGGTGGTCCCTGGCACCTTCGCTGACGCCGAGCCTGCGGGCAGCGCCGTGGCCGAGACCGTGGCCTG
>OLPE01001857.1_pt1 | contig 10339 bp, 8 predicted proteins | sample 1671901 | NCBI WGS metagenome assembly OLPE01 (sample SAMEA3136624, study PRJEB25190) | human gut metagenome | biome: human gut; feature: human-associated habitat; material: faeces | place: Austria | collected 2013 | reverse complement strand
AAGTCGATCTCTATCGTGTCATCTGGTTTTTATTGGGACAAAAGAACTACCGTTTCCACATGGACCGACATCGGAAACATATCTGTCGCCTTCACTTTCCTGATCTCATACCCGTTCTCCCGCAGATACTTCACATCTCGTGCCAGTGTTGCAGAATCGCAGCTCACATATACAATCCTCTCCGGCTCCATCTGAACCATGGTATCAAGTACACTCTGTTCGCATCCTTTTCGTGGCGGATCGACTACGATCACATCTGCGTGCGCATGTTCTCCCGGATGCTCTTTGGTATAATCCGCATAGTATCCCGGCAGCACTTCTTCTGCCTTACCCACGAAAAATTCAGCATTAGTCAGCGCATTGATCTCTGCATTCTTTTTCGCATCGTCAATTGCCTGCGGAACGATCTCTACACCATAGACCTGTTCCGCTTTCTGTGCAAGGAAGAGAGAAATGGTTCCGATTCCACAGTACAGATCCCACACGGTCTCGTGACCGGTAAGTCCTGCATATTCTAACGCAGTTCCATACAGCACCTCGGTCTGCACCGGATTCACCTGATAAAAAGAGAGCGGTGATATCTGGAACTTTACTTCTCCGATATAATCTGTAATATACATCTGCCCCCACAGAAGCTGGATCTTCGTTCCCATGATGACATTCGTCTTCTCGCGGTTGATGCTGCAGGTAATACTCGTCATCCCTGGTATTTTTGTAAGTCTCTCCACCAGCTTCTCACTGTGTGGAAGTGTCTTTCCATTGATAACGAGGCAGACCATGATCTCGCCTGTACGGAACCCATAACGGATCAGTACATGGCGCACCAGTCCGCTGTGGTTTTCTTCATTATATGGTTCGATATGTTCCACCTGCATAAATTCCAGAATTGCGTCCAGGATTTCTTTATTCTCTTTTACCCCCAGTACGCAGTCACGCTCCGGCACCGGAATGATCTGGTGTGTCCTGCCTGCATAGAATCCGGCAGTCAGCTTTCCATCACGGTCTCTGCCAATCGGAAACTGTGCTTTATTGCGATAACGGAACGGCTCTTTCATTCCTGCTGCCGGTTCCATAATCTCATCCAAAAGTTCCTCTGGTATACCGCCCAGTCGGATCAGATTGTTGCGCACCTTGTTATGCTTAAATTCCAGCTGTTTCTCATAGTTCAATGCCTGTATCTGACAGCCTCCGCATTGTCTCGCCACCGGACAGACAGGCTCTACTCTGTCTTTTGATGGCTGCAGTATCTTCATCAGGCGTGCATAACCATAATGCTTCTTCGCCTTCATGACCTTCACTTCTGCCACATCACCAATAACCGCATCCTTCACAAACAGCGTATAGCCGTCTACCTTACCGATGCCTTCGCCGCCGACACCCATATCTTCAATTGTAACTGTTGTCAGATCATTTTTCTTCATACTCATCGTCTTTTTATATACTCTTATCCGTCTACTTTTCCAGACTGCTCTTTCTGAGATTTGTCTCAAACAGTCGGTTATATCCAGTCCATTCTTTATCTTTCATATTCTTGCTGTCTTTGAAGATCTCAGTCAGCGTCTCCATCTTGGCATCTGCACAGTCTGCAAAGTTTAGGGCAAATGCTTCCGGCAATGCCGGTTTCTTCGGCGAGCCATACTCCAATTCTCCATGATGTGAGATGATGCAGTGCTTCAGTTCATTGGCCAGCTTCTCCGGAAAATCCGGGATCTCACGAATCGCATCATTTACCATCTCCACGCCAATTACAATATGTCCTAATAACTGTCCTTCATCCGTATAATCATTCTTTGGAAATGCGGACAGTTCTTTCACTTTGCCGATATCATGGCACATTGCTGCGGTATACAGCAGATCACGATTCAGGATTGGATATGCGCCAACCATGTATTCACACATCTTCACAACACTTAATGTATGTTCCAGAAGTCCTCCTGCGAATCCGTGATGCACACTCTTCGCTGCGGAATGTCCCTTAAACACCTTTACAAATTCCTGATTATTTACGAAATAATACTCCACCACCTGTTTCAGATAAGTGTTGCCGATCTGTTTCCCGTAATTCAGAAGTTCCTGATACATGGTGTCTTCATTCTTCTCAGTCGTCGGCATGTAATCTGCCGGATTATATTCATCCTCATATGCCTTGCGGATCTGACGGATATTCAACTGAAGGGCATTATTATAGCTGGTCACTTCACCGAACACCTCGATAAAGTCCAGCTCATCATAATCTGCGATCCCACTTGAATTCGGATCCCACACCTTACCATCCAGCGTGCCGGTCTTATCCTGCAAGATCAGATTGTCATATGGCTTGCCGTTTCTCGTCTCCGCCGAACGCTTCCCTTTACACAAATACACATTACGAATTGTCTCGCCCTCACAGAGGGTATTGATATATCTCATGATAAATTCTCTCTTTCTATTATGTTATTCTGATTTTATAAATGCTCATAACGGGTCTCATCTGAAGCTTCCTACAGTCACATTATACTGCACATCCACATAACCATCGGTTCCCTTCCGCATTCCCTTCACACGAATGCTGTCACCGGTCTTCTGCTTCATCAGCACTGTATGATATGCCGACAATGTTGTCACCGCTGTCTTAGCAACTTCCGTGATCACATCGCCGCTCTGGATACCTGCTTCCATAGCCGGTGAATCTGCTTCCACTTTCTGCACATACACACCTCGTGGTATTCCCTGGTCATTGGCAATTTCCTCCGTAACAGACACGCCGGTAATTCCAAGATACGGTACCGTCTCACCATTTGACAGACATTCGATCATCGCTTTCAGATCCGAAATCCCATACGCTGTTACCGTTGCCATATCTTCATCTCTGGCTGCTGCATCAATCATGCCAACGACCTCGCCGTTTACGTTAAATAATGCACCTGTTCCATCCGATGTACCGGAAATGTCAGTGCCGATCACCTGGTATTCCCCATCGGTACGGTTCTTTTCTGTACCGGATGACGCAATAACTCCATAACCGATAGAATCTCCATAACCAAACGGATCACCCATAGCAATAACCGTATTCCCCTGTTCCGCAGTTCCTGTACGTCCAAGAGTAGCCACCTGTATCTTCTCCGCCGTAGACGCCGCAAGACTGCTCTTATGCACTGCATACACAGCATATCCAAGTGTTCCGTCGCTCTGCTTCACACCTGCCTCATAACTTCTGCCGTCTGCAAATGTCACTTCTACAGCTTCTCCCGCCTGACATACTCTGTTGCTTCCAAAGACCAGGTATTCCTGACCATTATCCGCTATGATCACGCCAGTTACGCTATCCGTACCCGCCGCATCTGTCTCATCTGCTCCTGTTATATTCTCCGCATCAACGGTGTCATCTGCAGCTACCGATATTCTAGCCATACTGCATTTTGCCTTGTCAGCGATCTCTGTCAGGGCTGCACTCATCTCCCGGTAATGATCCATGCTCACTACAAGTGACTGATCTTCCTCAGCTGTGGCTATATTCCCTTCATCTTCCTCTTCTTCCGGAATTGTTATCTCATCAGGATCTCCAAGCATCAGATCTTCTGCCCATGGTTTTAGCGCAAAAAAACCAAGACTGGCCGCCATACCAAATACCAGTCCCAGAGCTGCACACTTTATGATCGTACTTTTTCCGATTCTGCCCCGCTTCTTCTCGTCCTTCAAGGTCTCCTGCAGAAACTCATATTCTTCATGTTCTGCCCCGGATTCACCCTCTCTGTCTCGCGGATCACCGTGGTTCTCCATGCTGTTCGTCTCCTTTAACAATTCTGCTATCAGTATACAATATTGCAGAATAATGTTCAATATTTATCCTTTTCTTTAAACCTCAAATACGTTAGAATAAAAAGGAATTAACAGGAGATGTCATATGAATAAGAAAACACTTACCAAACTGGAATTTTATAAAATCACAGAGCTTCTCATGAATGAAGCCACTACACCGGGTGGGCAGCGCAAATGCCGCAATCTCAAGCCTTCTACAGATCTGACGAAGATTGAGTCCATGCAGGAAGAGACCGCCGCTGCATTTACCCGTATTGTTAAAAAAGGACATCTGTCTTTCAGTGGATGCTATCCGATCGAAGAATCTATGAAACGCCTGGAAGTCGGGGCTGCATTAAATGCTGCCGAGCTTCTACGTATCGCCAAGGTGCTTACCGCAGCCGGAAGAGCCAAAGCCTATGGACGTCATGAGACCATCGAAGAACTTGCCGACTGTCTGGACAGTTATTTTGATATGCTGGAACCGGTATCTCTTCTTTCTACCGAGATTGACCGTTGTATCATCAGCGAAGATGAGATCAGTGACGATGCCAGCAGCACACTGAAGCAGATTCGCCGTCAGATCAGCGCAATGAATGACCGTGTACACTCTACATTGACCGGTATGGTCAATGGTCCACTCCGCACTTATCTGCAGGATGCTATTATTACCATGCGTGGTGACCGTTACTGTATCCCGGTCAAGGCCGAATACAGATCTAAGGTGTCCGGCATGATTCATGATCAGTCTGCTACCGGTTCTACACTTTTTATCGAACCTATGGCAGTTGTAAAGCTGAATAATGATCTGAAAGAATTATATGGCAAAGAACAGGAAGAGATCCAGGTGATACTTGCCCGGCTTAGTTCTGATGCCGCTGATTATATGGAAGAGATCCGCACCGACTATAAGGTCATGACCGAACTGGATTTCATTTTTGCAAGAGGAAGCCTGGCACTTTCCATGAATGCCAGCCGACCGGTCTTTAATAACGAACGACGCATTCTGATCCGAGAAGGTCGCCATCCATTGATCGACCGCAAAAAGGTTGTGCCGATCACCATTTCTCTGGGTGACACCTTCGACCTGCTGATCGTAACAGGACCAAACACAGGTGGTAAAACGGTTTCGCTGAAAACAGTCGGACTTTTTACCCTGATGGGACAGGCAGGACTCCACATTCCGGCACTTGATCGCTCAGAACTCGGTATCTTTGAAGATGTCTACGCAGACATCGGTGACGAACAGTACCTTCTCTTCTGACATGACGAATATGCTTTCATTTTTAAAGAAGATTAAAGACGATTCTCTGGTACTCTTCGACGAACTTGGTGCCGGAACCGATCCTACCGAAGGCGCTGCTCTTGCCATCGCGATTCTGAGTCATTTGCATGCTCAGGGCATCCGCACCATGGCGACCACTCACTACAGTGAACTGAAGATTTTTGCGCTCGAGACACCGGGCGTAGAAAATGCGAGCTGCGAGTTCGACGTTGCAACGCTCCGGCCAACTTACCGTCTGCTGATCGGTATTCCGGGAAAGAGTAATGCATTTGCCATTTCCAAAAAGCTGGGACTTCCGGACTATATTATCGAAGATGCCAGAGCGCATCTGTCAAGCGAAGCAGAATCCTTTGAGGATGTCTTGACAGACCTCGAAGCCAACCGCCGATTAATCGAAAAAGAAAAAGAAGAAATTGCATCTTACAAGCGGGAGCTGGAACGCCTGAAGAACGAGACCGCATCCCGCCAGAAGAAGTTAGATGACCAGCGTGACCGCATCATCCGCGAAGCCAACGAAAAAGCTCACGCTATCCTGTTGGATGCCAAAGAGACTGCCGACGAAACCATGAAGAATTTCCGCAAATTTGGCAAGGAGAACATCTCTGCTGCTGAGATGGAAAAAGAACGGGAACGTCTCCGCAAAAAGCTGAAGTCTACCAGCAGCAAGGTAACATTGGAAACTGCCAAACCAAGGAAGAAACATAAGCCTTCTGATTTCAAGCTTGGCGAATCTGTACGGGTTCTCAGCATGAACCTGAACGGTATTATCACTTCTCTTCCGGATGCAAGAGGCAATCTTCATGTTCAGATGGGTATCCTGAATTCGCAGGTACACATGTCCGATCTGGAGATCATCGAAGAGCAGCCTTCTTACTCTGCCAAGGGTCTGCAGCGCACTTCCAAGGGCAAGATGAAAATGAGCAAATCCTTCTCCGTCAGCCCTGAGATCAACCTGTTAGGCAAGACAGTGGATGAAGCAGTCGCAGAGCTTGACAAATACCTAGACGATGCCTATATTGCGCACCTAAGCCCGGTACGCATCGTACATGGCAAAGGTACCGGCGCACTCCGCAACGGTATCCATGCTTATCTCCGCCGCCAGAAGCATATCAAAGAATTCCATCTGGCTGCATTTGGTGAGGGTGACGCAGGTGTAACAATTGTCGAGTTCAAATAGCGAAGCACTCTGACAACATTTATCATAAACTCAAATAGTGGGGAGAAATAATTATGGTTAGCAAACAGAAAATACTGATCGTTGACGACGATGAAAACATCGCAGAACTGATCTCACTTTATTTAGCAAAAGAATGTTTCGACACCAAGATCGTTCACGACGGAGAAAGTGCTCTGCTCGCATTTGATGCGTGGAATCCGGATCTGATACTTCTGGATCTGATGCTTCCGGGCATTGACGGTTATCAGGTATGCCGTGAGATCCGTGCCCATTCGCAGACACCGATCATCATGCTTTCCGCCAAGGGCGAGGTCTTTGACAAAGTGCTCGGTCTGGAACTGGGAGCCGATGACTATATCATGAAACCATTTGATTCGAAAGAAATGGTCGCCAGAGTCAAGGCCGTACTCCGCAGATATCATCCTGCAAAGCCGGAAATTCCTGCTGACAGCAACAGCAAATGTGTGGAATATCCGGGACTTGTGATCAACCTGACCAACTACTCGGTCCAGGTAGACGGAGAGACCGTAGACATGCCTCCAAAAGAACTGGAGCTTCTCTATTTCCTGGCTTCCTCACCAAATCAGGTATTTACCAGAGAACAACTCCTGGACCACATCTGGGGTTATGAATATGTCGGTGACACTCGTACCGTAGACGTACATATCAAACGTCTCCGCAAAAAGATCAGTGATCATCCATCCTGGAATCTGGGAACCGTATGGGGCATTGGATATAAGTTTGAAGTCAAATAAGGACGCGCGTTATGAATAAAACACCTTCACACACCGGCAGTACGCTGCGATTAAAAATATTGGCAATTTATATCATATTTGGATTTCTGGCAATATTCACTACATCCATTCTGGTATCCGGTTATGCCCTTGATAAGCTCACGGACTATACCGCATCCCGGTTATATAAAAGTGCTAATGTTACCGCATCACAGTATCTGCCCAAATATTTTAATGAAACAATCTCCTTATCGGAAGTCCGCACACAGCTCAGTGGTATCGAATCCTACACGGATGCTGCCGTCTGGCTGGTAGACGCAGAAGGGAATCTGATCTGCAGCAAATCTCCGGATGACTACTCGGATGCGCCAACTGTCATTCCTGACTTTGACCCCACGGAAAATGTCGGAAGTATCTGGCAAAAGGGTGATTATCACGGTTGTTTTACCGAAGATGTTATTACAGTTATTGCTCCTGTCACTCAGGATTTTACAACCAAAGGCTATCTTCTGATCCATCAGAATCTGGACGAGATCAACGCTCTGCAGAATGCGCTGCTCCAGCGTGTATATATTGCCCTGATCATCATCTATCTGTTGTCATTTATGATCTTCCTGGCATTTGAACTGCTGGTACACCGCCCACTGGTTGAGATTACCCAGGCGGCCACACAGTATGCATCCGGCAATCTGAACTACGAGATTCCGATCCGCACCAGTGATGAAATAGGATATCTGTCGGCATCACTCAACTATATGTCTTCACAGCTTCGGGATATGGAGAACTACCAGAAGAAGTTCGTGGCCAATGTCTCCCACGATTTCCGTTCCCCTCTCACCTCGATCAAGGGCTACGTAGAAGCCATGGCTGATGGTACGATTCCTCCGGAAATGCAGAGCAAGTACCTGAATATTATTTTATTTGAAACAGAACGACTAACAGATCTGACGAGAGATCTTCTGGAGTTAAATGCATTTGACACACAGGAACTTCTGCTGAACCGGGAATCTTTCGATATTCACGATGTGATCCGTTCCACTGCTGCCTCTTTTGAAGGCACATGCACACAGAAGAAGATATCGATCGAACTGGTTCTTGCCACCAGGCATTTGTCCGTATTTGCTGACAAACACAAAATCCAGCAGGTGCTCTACAATTTAATTGACAATGCAATTAAATTCAGCGATCCGGACTCTATTATTACAGTTGAAACCACCGAGCGCGGCGAGAAAGTCTTCGTATCTGTCAAGGATAACGGAGTCGGTATTCCGCGTGATTCGCTGAATAAAATATGGGAACGTTTTTACAAGACAGATTCTTCCCGTGGCAAAGATAAAAAAGGAACCGGACTTGGTCTTTCCATCGTAAAGGAATCCATTCAGGCTCACGGTGAGAATATTAATGTAATCAGTACGGAAGGTGTCGGAAGTGAATTTACCTTCACCCTTCCAAAGAGTAAAGATAGCGCACACTGGTCATAGAAATTATCAATAATTAAGCTTTTAGTATGATAAAAATCAATTGGATTTTACCCCTCCTAAGAACTATACTAATAATAGTATGAATAAGGAGGTATGTAATATGTCTATTACAGCTGAAACCGCGCAGGCTCATGCAAAGGATCCTGCCGTATTATGTTGCCGTGCAGAGGCTGGTATTACAATTGAGCCAGCTAACCTCGAGGATCCGGCTATTTTTGACGAACTGGTTGATTCAGGTCTTCTGAACCTTGATGGAGTACTTACAATCGGACAGGTACTCGGAGCAACTCTGACTAAGACAAGTGATTCTCTTAGCGCTCTGACTCCTGATAATGTAAAAGACTACAAAGAAGCTGGCGCAGTGGAAGAAGCTGCCGAAGAAGCATCAGCTGAAGAGTCTGCTCCTGCTGAAGCAGATGCTCCTTCCGTAAGTGGAAGCGTTCAGGGAATGGTTACTACCATCAAAGGTGGAAAAGTAGTCATCTCTATCAAAGAAGGAAAAGATATCTATCTGGAACTTCCTATTTAGTATTATATTAGCTCATTTTAGTTCATTTCACATGTGTAGCAAAAAAGGTGCAGGCAAATGCCGCACCTTTTTCATATCATGCTCTATCTTCATTCTGACCGGTTATATCCGGCTATTTCTCTGCATACAGAATATCTTGTACTGTCCTATCTTCTATATTATCCGGCGTTACCCAGGTATACCCCGTGTTAACATTCGCTTCATTCCCCATATTCAGAGCACATCTTGCTTCTGCCACAACCGTTGCATACCCCATACCATATGGATTCTGAACGATCATCCCTGAGATTCTGCCATCTTTCATCGCATCGATCTCTTCCTGATCCGCATCATATCCCATGATTACAACATCCTTCATGTCTTTTCCTTCACATGCTGTCAAAGCCTGCATGGTAGTGTCTCCATTGGTTGCAAAGATACCTTTCACATCCGGATTCATCTCCAGAATATAATTATAAATGTCTTCATCCGTAATCTGGGCGATTGCATCATCGAGCGCCGTCTGTTGTTCCTCATCAAACTCCTGACCTTCCACTGGCACAATATCAAGCTGCTGTTCCGCGATCGTCTTCTTTATATCATCGATCTGATCCATGTAATATGGACCTGCAACCGACATATTCGGATGATTATTCTGAATCTCTGCAATAAAATTATTTACTCTTTCCTGCGAAGTCAGGGACTTGCTGTCATGAGCGATCACAACGACCTGTCCTGCATCTCCAAGACTCTCCACCATATGTGTCGCTACTTCTGTGGATGCTTTCGCATTATCCGTCATTACACTGGCCATGATTCCCTGATAATTACCCACAGAGTCAAATGTTATCAGCGGGATTCCGTTCATAGTCGCCAGATCAAACTGCACTTCACAGGACTTGGAATCTACTACTGCGATTGCCAGCGCCGCCGGATATCTGTCCAACTCTTCATCCAGAATACTGACCTGCTCATCTACATCGTCTGACTTACCAGGTCCACTGTATACTACCTTGATCTTATCCGAACCTTTATACCCAAGTTCTTTATTCAAATCAGCAACTGCGTCCTCGGCACCTGCTTTGATCGTTTTCCAATAGGTCTCAGAACTGCCTTTACCAATGATCGACAAATATGTACCTTTTTCCAGCTCTAATCCATCCACATTACCATATGCTGCCGGATTGATCAGATCCAGTTTCGCCTGCTTTGCCTTTTCAGCCTTCTCTTCAGCAGTCTCTTTCTTCTCTCCATTCTGCTGGGTCGAAGATGTATCCTCTTTCTCTGCCTGCGTACTACATGCACAAGTAAGCATTGCCATGCATATACCAAGCGCCACTACTCTCCATCTCTTTTTCATGCTATCTCTCCCAATAA
>OLPE01001854.1_pt1 | contig 10368 bp, 10 predicted proteins | sample 1671901 | NCBI WGS metagenome assembly OLPE01 (sample SAMEA3136624, study PRJEB25190) | human gut metagenome | biome: human gut; feature: human-associated habitat; material: faeces | place: Austria | collected 2013 | reverse complement strand
AAATGGACAAACCCGCCGCTCTTTTCTTTATTATTCATTTTCAGAATCTCTCATGCGATTGATTGCAACAGCAATCAGTAGTGGATATGCGTCTGCTGGTTTAGACGGGGAATAGCCTGTGTTGTCGCGGATAGCATTTAATCGATATTTTATCGTATTGATGTGGCAGCAAAGTGCTTTTGCGGTATTTGCCATGCTGCTCTCATAGTCTAGCAAATATGCGGTCAAGGTTGTCAGCAACTCAGGCGCTGCTTCAATGTCTTCTATGATTTTTAGATAGTGAATCTGAGCTTCCCTGCAAGCAGTTTCCTTTGCGCATATTTGGGCAAAGGACACATCCGCTGGGCGTAAGACACGCTTTTGCGGGTAGATGCTTCTGGCATAAGAAGCATACTGCATGACATCAAAGTATGCGTTATGGGCATCATTGGTCGTATTGAGGCAATCACAGCAAACCACTATGTAGTTACTATAAGAATCCGCCGACTCGTTAATGAAATCTTGCACGATAGCATCTCGTTCACCTGCCGTTTTGGGAGCATGGGCAAAAATCACCATATTGGATTCATAGTAACCGACCAAAACCGTTTTGTATATTCCGGAAAAGTACTCTGTGCATTTCCTCAGCAATTTCAAATCCGGCTCTGAAGAATCAACAGAATCAAACACCCACATTTGATTCAACTCTGCAACATTAATTTGGAATAAGTCTGCTAATCGCCTCATTTTCAAGGGGTCGTCGTCAATGATGGCTCGAACCAGTTCTGATGTTACAAGTTTTCCCAGATCTTTATTCCAAATATGGCTATATAGCTGGACAAATTCACTCGCTTGCCACAGATCTTCTCTTGATAGTAATTCATTGTACTTAAATGTATATAAGTCGAAACCTTCTTTGCCCTCCAAAAGTGTTGGGCAGTGTTGCAAATAACCTGCACCATCATCATAAGAGATCTTGACCGCTTGTTCACCCTGCATTTTTTGCAGTTGTTTTTTCAGGTCCTTGCTTAATAGCTCCGATAGCGATTGCGGCCAGCACACGATATTGCTGATTGATTTTTTGTAATCTGTTAGAATAATCGATGCCTGCAAGTGGTTGCTGAGCATACGAAGTAATGTGCCTGTGTTGCGCTGCTCTGCAGGAAGATTAGAAAACCGGCGAATAAGTGTACTTACATAATTTGAACCTGCCTGTTGATCCTTGAAAATCGCATGATATATGTCGCCAATCACGTCACTATATTTTGGGTCCTTATATCCCCGGGCATGGTAATCAATACCAAATCAAGTTCATTGCAGCAGGCAATAACCCGATCATCCACGCTCGGAAGGATCAACCCGATGTAAAAAAGGATAAACCCAACGCTCCCTATCGCGTGATATCTACGGATGTTTTCGCACTGCGCATCAACATCGTCTGCTATCGTGGCAAATGAAGAAATGATCAAAGCGTTTCCTTGAAATTCGGTTTGAGAGAACAATTCGTCCAGCGTACTGGTGATCTGTCCATACTCCAGAACAGTAACTGATTCAACTGGGTTTGATATTCCGGCATGACCTGCGAGAATAGTTGCGCCATACATGGATGGCAGTTTCATGACATCCGCGACCGTGATCATTCGCATCACCTCCCTAAATATTTTTGTGCAATAGTACCGAAACAAACTCCCTCAGTAATCAAAAGTATATCACAGGTTTCGTCTCAAAGTACAGTGAAAAAACAAAAGCGTATGGAAATCTTCTATATATCCCTGTATCCAAAGGTAAAGCGGCCTCGATCTGGTGCTGCTCTGTTATATGTTAAATCAGCCGAGAGTACTGCTCGATTGCACTTCAGCCTCACGAAGTAGAAAAGCACGGCAACCGGAAAAGGCATATCCTATTGACAAACTCAATATGCTCGGTTATAATATACCAGCAGTATATACTACCAGTATATCGGGAGGCATCAATGGAACGTACAGAGACTCAAATGAAGATCCTCGAAGTTGGGAAAAAAGAATTCCTGGAAAAAGGATTTAAGGACGCATCTTTGAATAAAATCGTCGCAGAGGCGGGCTTCACGAAAGGCGCCTTCTACGGCTATTACCCGGATAAGGCCGCGCTTTTTGAAGATCTTGTGGGCGAGGCAGCAAAGGGACTGCTGGAGCAGTTCAAAGCCGCACAGGCCGCCCATTTCGATCTTGTCTCCGAGGAAAAGACGAAGGACAGCCTGAAGCTGTCCACTGAGTATTTGCGCGTCTTTGTGGAATATATGTACGCCCATTTTGATGCCTTCAAGCTGATCCTCTGCCGGGCGGAAGGTACGCGCTATGCAAATTTTTTGGAGGAGCTTGTGGAACTGGAGGTAGAGTGCTCAGAGGAATACTACGCACTTCTCCGCAAAAGAGGAAGGCTCTCCGGGAAAATGACAAAGCAGCTTCACCACATGATTACCAGCGCCTATTTTACGGCGGTATGTGAGACGATTGCCCATGATATGCCCAAAGAAGAAGCTATGCGATATGTTGAGGAGCTTGCAAGGTTTTTCAACTCTGGCTGGAAAGGCTTGCTCCGGCTGGAATAATGCACAATCACACAATCACTTTAATTTTTTACACGCGAGTTAGCGTACTCTAACTGAACAATATAAAATCGGAGGTCGTTTATCATGCTTAAAACAGATTCGAAGAAGCTGGAAACAAGGGACTTTATATCGGTTGGTATCTTTTCGCTCATCTATTCTGTTGTGGCGTTTGTGATTGGCGGTGTTGCGCAGATGACGCCGGTCACTTTCCCGTTTATGCCAATGATCGTGGCGCTCTTTACGGGGACAGTTTTCATGCTCTATGTGGCAAAAATACCGAAGAAGGGAGCTCTCTCCATTCTCGGTGTAATCGCGGCGATTTTGCTGTTTGTTACGGGAATGTTCTGGATGATGTCCGTATTCTTCCTGGCTTTCGGCGTAATCGCGGATTTTATCTGCGCTTCTGCTGATTTCAGATCCTTTAAGAAAAACCTGCTTGCCTACTGCGTCATGGCGCTTGCGCCGATGGGGGCATATATTCCAATGGTTGTCATGCCCGCACAGTTTGATGCTTTTATGAAGAATAAAGGTGACTTCGCCTCCTTTGAAGGAGTGATTCATTCGATCGGGGCTACCTGGTGGGCGATCCCCGCAATGATTATCGGGACGATCGTCTGCGCGATCATCGGCGGACTGATTGGAAAGAAGCTTATGAAAAAACACTTTGAAAAAGCAGGGGTTGTATAAATGAGACTCGACCCACGGACGAAGATTCTGATTCTCGCAGTCACAAGCGTTTCCGTTTTTATGAATAAAAGCATCGCGGTGGAGTGTGTGCTTGCGGGGATTCCGCTTGTACTTCTGAGCGTTTCCGGCAATCTGAAAAGGACGCTGAAATACGCAGCTTTTTTTCTCGCGCTTCTGCTGATCCAGCTTTTTATCGTACCGAGGCTGCCCGTGACTTTCGGCGGAATCGTCTATATGTTTGCAGTGTATATCCGCAAGCTTCTTCCCTGTTTTATGCTGGGCAGCTTTCTGATTGCAACAACCGGCGTAAGTAGATTTCTTGCGGCTATCACAAAGCTCCGATTGTCGAAAGGACTCACGATCGCTCTTGCCGTTACGCTCCGTTATTTCCCGACCATGAGAGAAGAGTGGGCCTCCATACGGGATGCCATGGCGCTGCGAGGGATATCAGCGTCCGCGGCCGGGCTGATTAGCCATCCTATACAGACGATGGAGTATGTCTATGTTCCCCTGCTTGTTTCTGCTTCCAGAATTTCGGACGAGATTACGCAGGCAGCGATTACAAGAGGCATTGAGCACACGGGTGAAAGAAGCTGTATAGAGGAAATCGCGTTTTCGTTTGCTGATTTGCTGGTGGTAATTGCTTACGCGGCGGTCGTTGCCGGCATGGTATACGCGGGCATGAAAGGGGTGTTTTGATTATGATATCGTTTCAAAATGTCTCTTTTACATACGCTGAAAGCGGGAACGGCGGAGTCCTTGATTTGAACCTTATTGTTCGGTCCGGCGAATGCGTGCTGCTTTGCGGACCATCCGGATGTGGAAAAACAACGGTTACACGGCTCGCAAACGGACTGATTCCCCATTTCTTCCACGGCAATCTTTCGGGGCAGGTGAACGTAAACGGTATGGATACCCGGGAGACAGAGATTGCTGCGCTATCGGATGCGGTAGGGACGGTTTTTCAGAATCCTCGAACGCAGTTTTTCAATACGGATACGGACAGCGAGATCGTGTTTGGGCTTGAAAATCGGGGCATTCCGCGAGAGACTCTGCGCTCTCGATTAGATGAACTTACGGAGGAGCTGCATCTTAGCGAACTCCGGGGCCGAAATATCTTTGAACTGTCCGGCGGCGAGAAGCAGAAGATCGCGTTTTCCAGCGTATATGCTTCCGCTCCCGATGTCCTTGTGTTTGACGAGCCATCATCGAATCTCGACATGAAGGCCATCGGAGAATTGGCTGATTTGATCCAACGGGCGAAAATATCAGGAAAGACCATTCTGATCGCAGAGCACCGCATCTGGTATCTGATGGACATTGTGGATCGCGTCGTTTATATGCAGGATGGCCGGATTGCATCGGACATGGAGGCTGCAGCGTTCAAGGCGCTGCCTGAAGCGGATATTCGCAGAATGGGACTGCGTGTCAGAGATCTGTCGGTATCCGAATCGGGCGGTGCGAAAACAATCGCTGCCGATGGATTGCTTTCCGCTCAGAAAATCAGCGTCCGTCTCGGCGGCCGGAATGTATTGAATGATATCTCTTTTCAGGCATGCCGCGGAGAAATCATCGCCATTGCGGGCGTCAACGGCGCCGGGAAATCGACCCTCGCCAGAATGCTCTGCGGATTGCAAAAGAACGGCTCCGGTACTGTTTTGTGGGCTGGAAAACCGATGAGCCGACGGTTGAGGCGGAAAAAGGCATACATGGTCATGCAGGATGTGGGGCACCAGCTCTTTACCGACAGCGTGTCGGCGGAATGCGCGCTTGGCATAAAAACTCCGAACAAAGACGAGATTGACCGCACATTAGAAAAGGTGGATCTGCTGGCGTATAAGGAACGGCATCCCTTGTCTCTTTCCGGCGGGCAGATGCAGCGCCTTGCGGTTGTGGTGAGCGATATCTGCGGCAAGGAGCTGCTGGTGTTCGATGAACCTACCAGCGGACTGGATCTGAAAAGCATGGAAGAGGTTGGCATCTTGACACGAAGCCTTGCGACACAAGGCAAGGTGCTTTTGATCATCACACATGATATTGAGTTTATGATGCGGATTTGCACAAGAATACTGTTCATCCGGGACGGAGAAATCGTGAAGGATCTTTCCGGTGGGCAGAAAGAAAAGATTGTAAGACTTTTACGAGGTGAGGCATGATGGCGGGAAAAGAAAACTCGGCGATGACGATTCTGATGGATTTTGCGAAGCCGTGCAAAGGGAAACTGATCGGCTCCGTTGTACTTGCGGTTTTGGGGGCGCTTTGCGGCATGATCCCCTACATCGCGGTGTCCCGCGGGATCATTATGATCTGCCACGAAGACTATGCTTTCAGCAAGTTGGCGTTTCTGGCATTGATTGCTCTTGCGGGCTATCTCGGGCAGGTGTGGTTCGGAACTTTTTCTACAATGAAAAGCCATGAGTCTGCCTTTATCATTCTGCGGAATATCCGTATGGCGATAACAGAGAAGCTCTCCCGTGTCCCCATGGGAACGATCCTTGATACGCCGTCCGGGAAATTCAAAACGATCATCGTGGACACCGTGGAAAAGCTGGAGCTTCCGCTGGCGCATATGGTACCGGAGCTCACTGCCAACATCCTAATCCCAATTCTAATGCTCGTATACCTCTTTAGCCTTGATTGGAGACTCGCGCTGATATCTCTTGTGACGATTCCGGTGGGCACCTTCTGCTATATGGGGATGATGAAGGATTACGAGAAGAGATATGCCAGAGTACTTGCCGCAGGGAAAAACATGGATGCCGCAACGGTGGAATACATCGGCGGCATCGAAGTGGTGAAGACATTCAATCAGGGTGAACGCTCATATAAAAAATACGCCGACGCCGTGGCGGAGAACGAGACCGCCAAAGCGACTTGGTTCAAGCAGACCAACGGCTACTATGTGATGGGGCTTTCCATCCTGACGGCAACGCTCGTGGGCGTGCTGCCTTTGGGAAGCTGGTTATTTATAAACGGAAGGGTCGAAGCGGGTACGCTGATTACCTGCATCATTCTCGCCCTTGGACTCGTAAAACCACTGATTCAGGCACTGCAGTACACCGACAGCCTGGCCATGGTGGATTCCACCGTAAAAGAGGTAGGGAATCTTCTGGATGAGCCGGAGCTTGTGCGGCCGACCGAGAGAGCTGTCCTTGCGGACGCCGACGTATCCTTTGATCATGTTACCTTCCGATACAAAGAGACGGAGGTTTTGCATGGAATTTCCTTTGACTGCGCAAAAAACGGTATGACGGCCATTGTGGGTCCCTCCGGCTCCGGTAAATCTACCATTGCGCGGCTCATCGCCTCCTTCTGGGAGGCGGAGAGCGGCTGCGTCCGTATTGGCGGCGTGGACGTACGGAACATCCCTCTTCCTCAGATAATGGAGCTTGTCTCATATGTATCACAGGATAACTTCCTGTTCCACCTGTCTATCCGGGAAAACATTCGTATCGGAAAACCGGAGGCCACAGACGCAGAGATCGAGGCAGCGGCAAAAAAAGCGAGCTGTCACGATTTCATCGCCGCTCTGCCGGAGGGCTATGATACGCTGGCGGGCGATGCGGGAAGCCACCTCTCCGGCGGAGAAAGGCAGCGGATTGCCATTGCAAGGGCGATCCTAAAGAATAGCCCGATCGTGGTGTTGGATGAAGCCACGGCATTTACCGATCCTGAAAATGAGGCCGTTATTCAAGCATCCATTGCAGGGCTTGTAGCAGGAAAAACTTTAATTGTCATTGCGCATCGGCTGTCTACCATTACAAAAGCAGATAAGATCCTTGTCGTGGATAAGGGAAATGTCGCTGCGGAAGGAACTCATGAAGAGCTTCTTGAAACAAGCAATCTATACAAGGAATTGTGGAGAGCCCATATGCAGGGCAAAGATACCGCAGAGGAGGTGGTGTGATGATAAGGTTATTTCAAAGACTTTTGTTGTTCTCGGGCTTACAGAAGAAGCGTCTTATCCGCTCTTTCCTTGCATACCTTGTCAGCTCATTCTTTGAGATGATTCCAATCATGGCCATTCTAACGGTGCTCACAGGAATCTTGAAGCAGCTTTCCGGCGATGTTATGCCTGAAAGCACGATCTGGATTTCGCTTGGTATCATGATTGTTTCCATTGTAGGGCGAATTGTATTTGTCAATCTTTCTGCCAATGCCAGAACTCTTGGCAGCTTCGCGTTCGGCTCGGAAAAGCGCATGGAGATCGGAGAACGCCTGAAAAAGGCGCCTATGGGCTATTTCAATGAAAACAGGCTTGGGGATATCACTGCGGCGGTGACGACCACCCTTGGCGATCTGGAGCAGCAGTCCGTTACCATTATGGAAAATGTGGCGGGCGGGTTTATCCACGCCATCGTGATTGGCGTTTGGCTTATGATCTATGAGTGGCGGATCGGGCTGATCTCTTTGGCCGGACTTGCCGTGGCGCTCATTGTTTATTCGTTTATCGGCAAGGTCGGCAGGAAATACGCGCCCCGCCGTCAGGCTGCCCAGGCTGGTCTGGTCACTGCCGTTTTGGAATATGTGCAGGGCATGGGCGTAGTCAAGGCGTTTGGGCTGGCGGAACGCACCGGAAAAGCAGTTGACGCCGCAATTGAGGAAAGCAAAGAGGCAAATATCGTGCTTGAAAAGGCGTTTTCAAAAATGACAGCGCTCTATCAGACGGTGTTCAAGCTCGCACGGGCGGCTATTCTGGTTTTTGCACCCTATCTTCTGGCAGGAGGAAGCATCACGCCGGAGAAGTGCCTGCTGCTTCTTGTGTCCAGCTTCATGATCTATGCCGCCGTGGAGGTGGCGGGCAGTATGTCCTCCATTGCCCGCGCAGTGGAGGCTTCTCTGGATCGGCTGGATAACATCATGGACATTCCCTCCCTGGACGAAAACGGGGCTGATCTTGTGCCGGAAAATTTCAATATCGAAGTGAAGAATGTGTCCTTTGGATACGGGGAAAAGGAGGTATTACATCAAATCAGATTAAGCGTACCCCAGGGAAGCTCCTGCGCCATTGTTGGTCCCTCCGGCGCCGGAAAAACCACGCTGGTCGGTCTGATTGCCCGTTTCTGGGATGTGAAGGAAGGGCAGATCACGCTCGGCGGCCGGGATGTGCGGGAATATACCAGCGGCAGCCTTCTAAAGAATTTCGCCATCGTATTTCAGAATGTGTATCTCTTTGAGGACACCGTCGAGAACAATATCCGGTTTGGCAGACCGGACGCGAGCGAGGATGAAATCATAGCAGTCGCAAAGAAAGCCTGCTGCCATGACTTTATCATGACGCTGCCCGACGGTTATCAGACAAAGATCGGCGAAGGCGGCTCCAGCCTCTCCGGCGGAGAAAAGCAGCGAATCTCCATTGCAAGGGCAATTCTGAAGGACGCACCCATCGTCATTTTGGATGAAGCCACAGCCAGCGTGGATCCCGAAAACGAGCAGGAGCTGCAAAAGGCCATCCGGGAGCTGACAAAAGGCAAAACAATCCTGATGATTGCCCACCGTCTGTCCACCGTGCGCACGGCAGATCAAATCATCGTGCTGGAGAACGGCAGGATCGTTCAACGCGGAAACCATGAGGAGCTGATGCGCGAAGACGGCCTGTACAGGCGCTTTGTAGGAATGCGCAGCCAGGCAATCGGCTGGACGCTGAAAGGCGGGAAAGCACATGGATAGAAGGTTAGACAAAAGATACTTGACCGGAGCGGTATCTGCAATGGAAAAACAGTATGGCGTGGAAAAGACAGACGCGATCATAGAAGATGCTTGGAGGCGTTATGCGGAAATCGTAGATGAAAACGCCGACGAGCCGAAAAAGATGTATATGCATACGAGGAAACGCATCTATCCTGCCATCGCCGCCTTTGATGCCATGACGGGAAACGGAATCCCCCGTGAGGAAGCGGCGGCTTTTTTGAATAGATATTATGAAAAGCGCGCAGCAGGCGTTGGTTCAAAAATTCGAGGGGCAATGAGAATACCGGGTCTGTATAAGCTGGTTCCAAAGTTCTTTGCCAAAATGACAAAAAGCTCCTTTGGAGAGGACTGCGGTTTTCGGGCTAATTGGATACGAACAGAGCAAGAGGAAATGTGCTTCGACATGCTGGCCTGCCCCTATCAGGACACCTGTGTGAAATACGGTTGCCCGGAGATTGTGGCCGGCTTTTGCCGCGCGGATGACGAGGCCTACGGACATATGCATCCAAAGCTCAAATGGGGACGGACAAAGACGCTCGGACAGGGCGGAGACTGCTGTGATTTCAGACTGACAATAGAGTAATGACCCTATGAAAAGACTGATGAGATACAAGACCCTCCAATGCTTTCTTGCGGCGCTGATTATGATTGCGTTCCTCGCTCCTTCTGCATATGCATCCGGTGCACCAGACACATATGAGGCAAGCGTAAACGCTGTTTCCGAAAAATATATTGGCAAAACGGTTCCGGGCGCGTGTGTCGTAATTTCGGAGCATGACAATACGGTATTTGCGAAGGGGTATGGCTTTGCTGATTTAGAGAACAATACGGCCATGGATCCGGAGACCACGGTTTTTGAATGGGGTTCCATATCAAAGACCTTCGTGTGGGTCAGCGTGATGCAGCTTGTTGAGGATAGTAAAATCGATCTGGAAACGGATATCCGCACCTATCTGCCGGACGGCTTTTTGAAAAATCTGCGATTCGCTGAGCCGGTTACTTTACTTCACCTGATGAACCATACGGCAGGATTTGAGGAAGAATTGCTGGATTTGCGCTATTACAGCGCGAGTGAGGAAATCCCCTTCAAAGAAGTACTATGTAGCAGGTGTAGGAATTGCAGCGGCCATCTGCGGGTTTTTCACGGGAATCAGCCATGCCGTAAAGAGAAAAACCAGAGCATCGGTACTTACGATTATTTTATTTGCATTGCAAATTATATCTGCGTGGATGCTCGGATTCTTAACAGTAGTATAAATTAACAGAAAACGGAGGAATGGATTTATGGACAAAAAGAAAAAGTGGACGGTTAGGGATGTTATTACAACGGTATTGCTCTCCGCAGTACTGATCGTGATCCAGCTCGTCGTCAATATGGTCTGCATGGCCAACGACTTTGTCAGCATGGTGCTGTCTGTGGGGAT
>OLPE01001852.1_pt1 | contig 10376 bp, 10 predicted proteins | sample 1671901 | NCBI WGS metagenome assembly OLPE01 (sample SAMEA3136624, study PRJEB25190) | human gut metagenome | biome: human gut; feature: human-associated habitat; material: faeces | place: Austria | collected 2013 | reverse complement strand
CTGGACTTAAGGATGATGTCGGAGAACTCAGATCTGACGTTGTGATTCTCAAAGATGATGTCAGCACTCTCAAAACGGACGTAACTGGACTTAAGGATGATGTCGGAGAACTCAGATCTGACGTTGTGATTCTCAAAGATGATGTCGGCTCGATCAAAGAAACGGTACATCGCAATTATGATGTCACGCTTGAGTTCTACGGAAAGCAACAGGAATTCAATACGGCAACGCAAGAAAAACTGGACGAACTGCATTCTTTAATTGTCATCTTTTCGCAGCAGACAATAAAGAACACAACTGATTTAAGACTAATTAAGTAAAATGAATAGAGAATTATTTTCAGGGGGATCGGCCACAGATGCAGGGACATGTCATCGTGGCCGGAGTTTTTATTTCCGAGGAAACACTGGGGGAACCCTTGTAACCCACTGTAACCCCGCTTCCGCATAACGAAAAAACCCCGAATCCCTTAAGATTCGAGGCTTTCCGTAGCTTCTACAAGAGCTGATGACGGGAATCGGACCCGTGACCTCCTCACTACCAATGAGGTGCGCTACCGACTGTGCCACATCAGCAAGTTATCTCCGCTACGGTTATTTATACTACCATAGGTTCTGCAGTTTGTCAAACATATTTTTTCAATTTTTTTATTTTTTTATGAAAAAAGTCTGATCGTATCCAGCATTCTAAAACGAGGGGTGTCATAAGACACCCCTTACCCAAGCATGCAGCTTACTTAACTAAACTCATGCCCCGGAACTCCATTGTTCACCATGACTTTTCCTGCCAGCTCTGCCACACCTGAGACTTCAATATCTGTGACATCCGGATAAGCCCCGTGGTAGTCCGGGAATGTAAAGAACACGTCGCCATTTCCTCCATAGCATACCGCCTCTGAACCATCACCAGTAAATTCCGCTGTTCCGGAAAGCAGGCACTCCACTCCATTGCTCGCACGGTCCACCAGATTCACAGAAAAATCAAAGGTGGTTTCTGTCACGTTACTGATATTAAGAGTGTAATAGTCTGGCATTTGTTCCATTGGAATTCCTTCATAAATACTGGATTCTGCATATCTTCCCGCATACACCTGTACCGCCCCCACGACTCCATCTGTGTCGTTTTGGCTCTGGTCTGCATTTTCTGTATTGGAAGAAGGAGTATTCACACGATTGTTATTTGCAATATTTTCAGAAGAATCTGTACTCATTCCTGCCCCGGTTTTCAAATAATCCTGTGAAATATAGCCGCGAATTCCATTGTAGTTGACTGGTACCCATCCATTTACTGCCGTTCCAAGTGCTGTCACTGTATACCCCTGCGGCACAATGCCCATTACCGGACTGCTCGTCGTCGTTTTACTACGGATATTCACTGTGGCTGTCGCTGTCATTTGCATGCCGGAAGCGGCTGTTTCACTGCCCGTACCAGAAGAAGCTCCCTGCGATGTCCCTGCTTTGCTCATACAGCGAAGCATCAATGCAATATTTTCATTTTCATACTGATTCAATACCGTTACATCAAATTTTTCTGCCGCTGTCGTACCACTATACCAACCCTTCCCATCAAAATACTGCTGGATACTCTTCGTCACAAATTTGCGGTGATGGCGCGCATAAATTTCATTAATTGCCATCTGAAGCTCATCTGCACTCATTCCACTCAGGTCGGATTCACTTAGGTACTTTGTCGAACTGTTCGGAAGGATATAATCCGCATCCTGTGCCGCATCCGATGCATTCTGTGACAGCTGATCCATATCTACAACTCCTTCACCCGGATTTGTCACAGTGATATTACTTACCACCCAATCGGTATCCCCGGAAAGCTGTAGCCACTCTGCCCAAATCGCATCATCTTCCATATAGCCCTGTACATCCGTTGGAAGACTTACATAGTAAACATAACCATCTGTCTCTCCAATGATCCGATAGCTCGGCAGCACATCCATAAAATCATAATCATCGCTGCATGTCAGTGTAAACAAATATCCACCGGTATTTTCCTGACCATACTCTGCTGAAAGTGCTTCCTGTGATGCCTTATGATAAACAGATACCGTTCCATATGGGAAATTTGCATCCTCATCAACCTCCAGCCCGTATTTTCCGTCCCAGTCTGCCGGAATCGTCAACTCCACATCCCGGAACTGATATACCTGATCGCCTGCTCCATCCGCTGCCAGCTCATAGCTCCACAGATCCTCCGTCGCTCCTGCACTCAATGTCATTCCAGACATGACTCCAACTCCTGCCAGCACCAATACTACTGCCTTCCCTTTCATATCCAGTCCTTTCCTGCGAGGTCTTCTCGACTCGCATATCTTTTATTCCCGCGAGCAACGAGCCAAACAGCTATATTTGCACGGGTAGTTACTTCAGCCAACGTCCTCTCATCTTCGCTCAGATCCGCCGCCTCAGGATAATTCCATTTTACGCCTTTTCCACTATTATCCAAGGAAGTTAATCTGAGCTTTTTCTTAAGCATTCCTTAAATTGTTTTTTCTTTCATCCATTCCTGATTTTCCTTGCAAATACCCACTTTACCGTTGCCCGCCTGTATGCTAACACGTCATTTTTACAGACTCCCGCACGTGTCCGGAATCTCATAGATTATGTCCTTTTTCATCTCAAAAATGCCAAAAAAGCCTGAAGGCCAATCCCGTCAGGCTTTCTTTGTGCATCTGCTTTCCTGCACGACTGTTACGTTCTGCTGTCTTTTTCAGGTTTCTCCGGAGTATCTGTCAGTTTCGCAGACAAAAAACTCTTAATATCTGCAATTCCGTTTTCCACTTCATCAAGGATATTCAGCTTTTCTGTCAGCTGACTGATGATCGCCTGATAATTCCTTTCCCGTTCCTCCTGCCGTAAATCTCTTTTTTCATTTTCTTTTACCACGTAAAGCAAAAGAAAAACGGCAAGCACTGCCCAGATTCCCTGTGACAAGGCTGCATCCAGAATCGTACCGTCCATAGCATCCCTCCTCTCCATGTAAAATTTGAATTTACAAACTCATTTAATAAAGAGAAAATGCATTTCATTTTGTAAACTTTCCTGTCAGATCCTTTTATTTCCCTACCAATTAAATTTTCCTTTTCTGCATCCCTGTTACACTTCTTTCACTGTAATTTCCCTTTCCAAAAATCAATTATTTTCAGATTTCAGTTTCTGATTCACAGGCAATTCTCTACTTTCCCCCAAAAGGGGGTATGTCTTTTGACAACAAATACAATCATCTCACTGCTGCAGGATTATCAAAACGATTCTGCCGAAGCCTGTGAACAAATTCTGGAATGCATGATGCCGCTGGTTAAAACATATGCTGGAAAAATCCACTGCATGGATCACGAAGATGCCATCCAGGAACTGCAACTCTCCATTCTCGAAGCGCTGCCGTATCTTAATCCGAAAAATGGCGCAGGAAAATGCATCAGCTATATTGAAAAATCTGTCATTCACCGTTATTATGCTCTGTGCAAACGCTATCTCTCTATCCCTGCTTCCGAAAGCATTGAAGATCACGACGCCTCACTTCCTACCGTGCCAGCCTATGATGACACTTTGCTGGATATCGAAGCTTACATTCGCACGCTTCCAAAATCCGGCGGAAAGCAGCAGATCTTTTCTTATTTTTTCTACGAAGACCTGAGCGATAAAGAAATCGCCGAACGCATGCATTTGTCACGTCAGTATGTAAACCGGATAAAAAAGCAACTGATACATGCTTATTTTGCACAGCATGCAAAAAGTCCCTGACCCTTTCCTGCATGGCAGATGACGACTTCACTTACCATGATAAAAAAGCGATACCGAAAACCATCAACCGTCTTTTCGATACCGCTTTTCTTTCTACTTTCCTTTGTTTTTTCGTCTGCTTTCCCCTTGATATAGCCAAAGCATCGCGGCGCCCACGCCGGTAATTCCATTCATCAGTGCCGGATTGCACGCTTCATATGCCAGTTTCTTCTCATACACCTCCATATGAAGTAATAATTCTGAAAAAAGCGCGTCAAAACGAGTCAAATACTGTTCCTGCACTGCATCCCTTTCCCGTTTTACATATTCACTTCCAAGGAATCGCGCCATAATCATCAAATTTCCTGCTATTCCATGACAAAGACAGATATGCGCTCCTGCCTCCTGCGTGAACAGTGCTTTCGCAGCCCTTTGAATATCTGACCGAATGCGTAAATCGTCAGCCATTACTTCCGCAAGCTTCAGCCTTGCCAGCAATATTCCAGGTGCCCCATGACACCATGCATTCATCATTCTTGGTTTTTCCTGGCTTCGGTAATCCAGCCAGTTTCCCTGCTGCTCTGAGTAAAGGCTGTCCTCGTAATCGATGATACACTGTACCTTGCCGATATATTCCTGACAAAATTTTAGTTTCAGCAAGGATGCATAAGCCATCAGCATGCCGCTGCTTCCATGTGCCAGTCCGGCTAATGGTCTCCCTCCTCCGCAATGCCACCCTACCCCTGACTCCATAGGCGTTGCATTCTCCCACAGCTTCTTTTCCAGCTGCAGCGCAATCTCCTTGTAATAATCCTCACCCGTTATCTGATAAAGCTCCTCCGCAAGCACAATTGCCCCCGCAGCCCCATTTAAATAATCCATAAATACGCTTTCCCGGCAGTGCTTTTCTATATATAGAAAATGCTTCCTGGCATAAGTAAGATACGCCTTCTCTTCTGTAATCCGATAAAGAAGAAGGTAAGCAGCTGCCAATGAGCCATCCCCTTCCCATACGCCAATTGTCCCATCTCCATTCGTTGCACCCTCGACCAGACGATCCGTATACCGGAAAAGCTGACTGCAGAGCATTTTCTGTAACTTTTTTGTCCTTTGTTCCGGATATTCCTTAACATACGCAGTCAAAAAAACTGCGATTCCTGCCGTTCCATCGTACAGACTGCTTCCAAGTGGTACAATCCGCCATCTTTCATTTTTCAAAAAGTGCGGACCCGTCCAGCTGATACCACTCTCTGTTATAACTGCCGTCTGACACAGCCAGTCTCGGATTCTGTGAATATACATTTTCAGCAGTGTCTGTCGCTCTTCCACTGGCAAAATATGCGTTTCAGAAAGTCGTTTCAGCTGCTTTTTCTGAAGCAAGGCCACAGATAAGCGGATCAAAGCGCTCTGCCGAACCAGATCATCTCTACCAAGCTGTCCCCTTTTCTTCCTCCACGCCTCATACGGTGGCATCGGAAGATAATTCGGATACTCGCCGCCATCACCGTCATACAAGCTTCTGCTCTTTCCCTCCAGTTCAAAATACGGAATATCCATACGCATCAGCGCCTCGATCTCATAATCGTGCAGCCTTTTCGTCTGGTCACTCATATGCTCTTCATAAAGCACCTCCAGCAATTTCCGCCTATCCTCCCTGTGCCGTCCCACCGATGGATGCAGGGACGTAAAACGGTACATTGCATATTGCTGTGTATGCCGGAGCACTACCCGGAAACGCCCATTAAAAAAAGTCTCCAGCAGCTTCTGCAGCTCTGTATTCTGAAGAAAATAATAATACGCAAAGGAAAAGCCTTCACAGAGTTCCTCCACATAATCCGACGGATTTATGATTTTTTCCTGATATTTTACTTCACATCCTTTGAGCTGAATCTCGATCGGTTCATGCGCGATATAAATGTCCGATCTTCCCTCATTCTTGATAACCGGCATCCGAAATGGCGTATAGATCTTCTCACCGCTATTCAGCGCATTAATAATCGCTGCATCTTCTTTTCCCCATATGGGCATTGGAAGAATCCCGGTACAAAGTACAGAATCTCTACCACTATCAATCATGGCATAACCCGGAAATGCCTCGTAATCAATAATCACTGGATATTCCCCACATGCAATAATATTTTCACCGTGAAGATCAGACGCCGAAAGTGCATAGGAAAGAAACAGATGCAATCCCATGCGCAAGTAGTAGCGCTGTACCTCTTCCACTGTATTGCATGGGCAATGACGTATCTCTGCCTCCCAACCATAGCCATCCCGTTCCAGAGCTCTGTACTCTGGAACGGAAAGCTGATATGCATCGCTCAAATTTCGAAACGCCTGCTGGTAAAGAACATTTTTGTGAATGCTGTGTGGCTTATAATAAATCGTAACATCATTATCCAACAACACCCGGACCGTTCTCCGTCCAAAATTATGCGTATCCCCAGCCTGCCAATCCAGTTCCTGAATGTTCTGAAACGACCGTCCACCGCAAAGGCTCTTACAGATCGCCTCTTTGTCCTGCTCTAAATGCTGATAAATTTCGCAAAGACAGGCTTCTCTCTGCCGGGACACCTGCTCCGAAAGCCGCATGAGCTCCGGATATTTCTGTTGTAATGTTTTCCAGTATCCGGCATCATTCAGATAACGCTGTGTGTAATCCTGATATTCTTCTTCTGGCGAGTTGCCGTGTAGATTTCCAGTCTTTTTTTCCTGCTGAAGTTCATAAACAATTATACGACAAAGAATATCATTTTTGTTTTCCTTCATTCTTATTTGCACATTATCCCACCTGCCATAAGTAACCTTCTATGGACGTTTATTCTATTTACAACAAAACACACTCATTCCCGTCCCCCATGCTGATGAAATAAGTTGTAAATCTGACAAATCCCCTTCAAAAACTGTGTTCAATTTTTTCGCTTCTTTTAGTTCATTACTAATCTCATCTAATAATATTTCTTTTGTATCCATTCTCATTCTCCTTTACCTGAATGTTTATTCTAACCCGAAAGACTTTTTCATCATATGTAAACTCAACTTCCCCATCATATTTTTCTGTGATGTACTTTATACTTTCAACACCATATCCATGAAATTCGCTTTCTTTTTTTGATGATACAAATTTTTCTTTTTTCCTGACGGGCATTACTACATTAGAATTTTCCAGCAATAACAGAAACATATGATTGACCTTACTCAGATGCAGCTTTATCATCCGACTTTCCGGCCGACACTTTTCCGCCGCTTCTATTGCATTGTCAAGTAAATTTCCTAACAGCACAACAAAATCAGCTTCACCAATCGGATTTTCATCTAAATCTGACTGCACCTGCAAATCAATCCGTAACTGCTTTATTTTTTCCATTTTCATATTAATGATAAAGTCAATCGTAGGAATCCCCGTCATTTTCACGTGTTTATGATTTGTTCGGATATCACGATTGCTCTTTTTCACAAATTCATACGCGCGTTTTATGTCTCCATTTTCAAGACATTCTTCAATATATTGCATACGATGTTTTTCATCATGAATTAAACAGCGGTTTCTGTCATACGCTTTCCTTAATTCCTGATATTGCTGTTCAATTGAATCGTTTCGTACAATCAGAACTCTCTGCTCCGCAATCATCATCTTCCTGAACATTATAGTTAATAGTGTGAATATTAGCAAAATTATTATTACAGCAACCACCACCACAATCTTCGCTGACTCCTGATGAATGGTATTCCACCCTATTAAATCTGTAAGATAATTGAATACAATGCACTCAATTAACGCGGTTAAAACCATACGCCACTTATATTTCTTAAAAAGATTCCGGATTATATCATAGCCAGAAAAGCTTTGAACCAAAAGAAAAACAAGCAAGTAAATAAGCAGCGGAAATAATACAGCAGAATATGTATGCATGCCTCCTTCTACATTCATTGCCATTAACGTCTGTTGTTTTGTCACTCCCTCATAAACCATGTAAGCACTTTTTACTATCTGAATGGTGGCAAGATAAATTACCTCCCAGCTATATGCCTGATACAATTTACATCTGCAATATTTATACAGATATAGGGGAACCATCATATTTGCGAATAATACCATAACAAGCGCTACATAACTCAGCCAATAATTCCATGCAAGAAGTCCATTCATTCCTATAAATTCCAGAGTAAACAGTACAATCTCACATACTGTTATGGTTTTTTCTGAAAATACCATTCTCCGTACTATCACGCATCTATAAAATATAATTCCGTATATCCATAAGCATAACGTTAATACCCTTTGCCACGTATTCCACGCTTTTGCAAAATTAAGTAAAATCAAGCCAAGAATCATCACATGCAGTACCGCCTCATTCATCACCTCCTTCCATCCGCATCCCACCTGCTCTCTCCTCGGAAACGCCTTTGAAAAAATCCAGATTCCAAGACCCGTCTCAATCACAATACCAAGTGTATTTAGCCCCAATATTATCATCGTCTAACATCTCCAGTATTCTGCTATTTTTCTCTTTACTTCTCCTACACGCGGGATACCGACCGGAAGCATCGCGCCATCTCGCATGTGCAGAATATGATTCTTCATGCTCATGACATGCCGAATGTTTACGATGTATCCTTTTTCAATATAAAGAAACTCCGGTGAATTGAGCTCCTGAAACAGCAGGTTCAGTGACTTCCTCACACGACTCTCCCCATGCTTATGTACCAGCACCGTGTAGCGGCCGTCCTTTTTCAGATAGTAGATGCTGTCATAGCTTACCTTTTCAATATTTCCCTTTTTTTCTATCACATAATACTTTTCTTCCCGTTCAAGCAGTTTTGGCAAAAGCGTATCATAAGCGGCAATCAGCTTATCCGCCAATACTCCCTTGGGGATATAGCGATAGGTATTTACTTCATATGCGTCTACTGCATAGTCCATGTAGTTTGTGACAAAGATAATCACCGGATCAGGATAAAACTGCCGGATCTTTCTGGCTACGTCCAGCCCGCTTTTTTCCGGCATCTCTACATCCAGCACATAAATGTCAAAATGCTCTTCTTCCAGACCTCCCATCATCCAGACAGGATCCTGAAAAAGCTCTACATGGCAATCCTGCCCTTTCTTTTGAAAATATTCTTCTGTAATTCTCTTCTCCTTTTCCAGATACATTAATTCGTCATCTACGATGGCAATCGAAATCATTCCCTCTTCCTCCCGGTATTTTTCTCATTCTCCTGTATAAAAGTATAAAATCGGAAATTATTGATATCGTAAAAGTAGCTCTTTTCCTCTTCGATAATTAATTCATATGTGTCCGGTATCGTGTCGTCACTGACAGAAAAACGGTGGTAGGTATACAAATATCTACCGATTTGATGTCCTGATACTTTCTCCAGGATATCATCTACAACCTCCTGAATCGTCATTGGATTTTCCTTTGTCGGACGCCATCTGCCGATCATACTTCGAACCTGTGGTCTTGTCAGATAAATCTGTTTTCCGCCAAAACCACTGTCCGGTCGAAATGCAGTCTCATCCTTATTTAAAAGCCGTAAAGCCTCCCCGACCACCTCTGTTTCCGGATGTAAAGCATTTCCTGTATTCACATATGCCTGAAGATGAAGCTCAATCAGCTCTGTCAGCTTTGGATTTTTTGTTTCGTCATACCACTCCAGAAGTTTTCCAAGAGAAGCCTGCAGAGTTTCTGCCAGGGAAATTTCCCTGTAATGTAACGTCCACATAGAGTACATCATAACACACATTTCCTTATATTTCTTATCTTTTATATCCAATTTGTTTTCACCTCCTTTTCTGCGCATATTTGTGTAGGCGCACAGCATAAAATTCATTTAACTTTTCTTATGTGACCTGTTAGACTACACGTAAGGAGTAATGCACATATGAATATGAGAAAAAATATTGGATTACGTCTGAGTCAGGCAAGGAAAGAGAAAAATCTGACTCAGGAGCAGCTCGCGGAACGGACTTCTTTTTCCGTCAGTGAAATCAGCCGAATTGAAACCGGAAGGAATGACGCACCGCTTGGTACCCTCAAAAAGCTTTGCGATACGCTGGATATCGGACTTGATTTTCTACTTTATGACAGTCTTTCACCTGATTCTGGATTTTCGACACCTACGCTTCAGCAAATTAATACGCTGCTCGAGCCTTTGTCGGAAGAAGATCAGAAATACTATCTCGAAATCATTCGTTCCATTTCCTCGCTGTCAAAAAAGAATATACCATTCCAAAAGAAAAATTAGCAGAAAGTGTCCGTTTTCTTTGACGAAGTGTCCGCGTTTTAGGCAAACAAAATAAACGCTGTAATCGTCCGATGCCCAAAGGGGTTCTTTCTGAGCTTTGGGTATTTCAAGAAAAGGTAGATATGAAAGTATCTGCTTTTTCTTTCACTTCATCACTTCTTATATTTGGGTATTTATGATATGATGGGGTTATCAAAAGATGAAAGAAGATGAAAAGATTGAAGTATTTCCCGACACAAGATTATTCTTTTCTGTTAGATGAAAATCACTACGTTTATGACCATGTTGAAAATGAAGATAGTTTACATATCTATATCAAATCAAGAGACTTAAATGAGAAACTAAATTCCAGCTGTGGATTATCTCAGTAACTATGCGGGATTAAATTCTGTA
>OLPE01001846.1_pt1 | contig 10398 bp, 9 predicted proteins | sample 1671901 | NCBI WGS metagenome assembly OLPE01 (sample SAMEA3136624, study PRJEB25190) | human gut metagenome | biome: human gut; feature: human-associated habitat; material: faeces | place: Austria | collected 2013 | reverse complement strand
GAACAGTGCCCAGCACGGGAAGGTCATCGGCCTCAAGAAGCTCGAGGAATTGTCTGTCCACGGTCTGGTTCGCCGCGAAGTTGTTGACGATGATTGCGAACGACAAGTCAGGATTGGCCTCGGTGATGACCTTGATCGTGCGTTTCATGGGCTTCAGGCCCAGCGTGCCGGGCTGCACCGGGATGATTGCGATATCCGCATTCTTGGCATACTCGGCGGTGTCGTCGCTCAGGAAACCCGGCGTGTCGATGACATTCACGGCGTCCTCGTCGTCGAGCAGGTTCTTCTCGTGGTTCGCGCCGCCCTGAGGGTCGAGATTGCCGAATCCGACTTTGTGGCCGCGGCGCTCGAGACCCCAGGCGATCTCGTCGGCGAACGTCGTCTTGCCGACGCCGCCCTTCTGATTGACTAGCAGGATGTTCGTCGCCATGTCCTCCCCTTTCTGAAATAGCATAGTCATATATTAGCACATTAACATGTGACTACATTAAGTAATTCTAAGTCGCAGTTAGAAATATATGAGCATGTTAAGTAATTAGTATAGTACTACGTTACCGTGCTCATGACTGTGGGTTGGTTTAACCTATAGTCATGCTAAAGTTGCCAAAAGGGGCACAAAGGCCAATACGTTTGCGCAGTGCCGGCACAGCGACCTAGCATCGTATGCACCGGCGGAATCATCGCAGGCCTGCAAGGAGAGCGTATCCACGGGCTCGTGGTCGCCGGAGACCTCGTGATGCAGCACGCGCCGGGCGGCGACTGGAAGCGCGTCGATTGGGATGCACTTGCTGCCTGGCTCGGCAGATACGGCTACAAGGTCGCTGATTGCGAGACGGAGGCCCTTCCGACCGCCGACGCGGCGAGGCGATTACGCGAGTGGGAACGCAAGGGTAAAAACGCATCGTCACTGAATCAGCGAGCCAGTATTCTTTAGTGTTAGATGATGGATATTGAAATTAATTAGCGAGATAATGTGCATATCTCATAATGTATGCGTTTCACCATGAGAGAGGGGTCTGTCATGAGCTGGAAACCGAGAAAATGCGTTATCGCCGGTCTCGTGACAACCGGTCCTGGCAGCGGCTTGTTTGCAACCGCAAGGGCATCGTACCGACTTTTCACTTGCCTGTTCTAAAAGGAAGTTGCCATGCTGTCGCAAAATCAATCGAGATACTTGGTCACAATCGGCTTTACCCTGCTCGCATCACTCTTTGCTAGCGACCTTTTGCTGAAACCGCCCAAGGAACTCGTTTTGCTTGCCATAGACTGCATTTCCGCCCTTTACTTTACGGCAACCCTATTCGTCGGACTAAAGGAGAGGAAAAAAGGCGCAGTCGCCGCATCCGCCGTATGCTTGATCATAGCCATTGCATCATTCTTTATCTGACACATTGGTGATTTAGGGGCGATATCGTAGGAATACGACCGGGAGAGTCGGGACCATGGGCTCCGGTAAGAACCTTCGCCATGCCCCGCGCATCGACCCCGATGATTTCCCCGCCGGACGTCCTGTCGGCCACGGCTCGAGCTCTAATACATGAGGTCCCAGCTTGTAATACGTGAACATATGACTACATTAACATGGTCATGTATTACCGAGCGTTATATGCTCCGCCGGATCCGCCCGTCTGTTATCTTGGGGGCGACAGCCTCTTGCAAGGAGGCATCCATGCTCCAGAGTGTCTTTGGATCCGATGGTCAGATCCATCTTGAGAGCCAGGTCAGCAGTCAACGTTTCGACCGCTGAGAACATGAGTACCGTCATCGGCAAGGATGGCGTGGAGACGGAGATTCAGGTGGGGCAGATGCGCCAAACACTGGGCAAGCCTGGCTTCGATTGGCTGTTTAATAAGCACTAACGGTTGAGTTATTGCAGCATAATCGCAGCTGTAAATAGGTGACCATATGACCATGCTAATATGTGAGCACAGTCATATGGTCACAGTTATAAATCGGTTTAATCTGTGGCCCTTAAGCTGAAGCTGCCTCAACGAACCGTGGCTGGCGAGACGAAAAAGGGGAATCCCTTTTGCGGGATTCCCCTTTCCGAGTCGTTATGCAATTTGCACTACATCTGCTCGCGGCGCTTCTTCTGGTCGAGGAAGACGCCGGCCGCCACGAGGACGGTACCGCCGATGACGAACGTCTCGCCGATGAGTCCCGCGCGGTCACCGGTCTGGGCGAGGCTGCCGGGCTGGGCGGTATCCGTGCCGGCGAGGTGCTTCGGGGTGTATGCCGCCTGCTGCTTTGCGGCCTCCTCTGCCTCCTGTCGTGCGATCTCATCGGAAAGCTTCTGCTCCGCTGCGATGCGGTCGGACTTCGCCAACTCGTAGGCGGCGAGTGCCGCATCATAGCCGGGCTGGAGCTCGTCCACCGCGGCCTGCTTCTCGTCCAGGATGGCCTTGGCGGGCGCGACCTTGGCACGTGCCTCGACTGCTGCGGCGAAAAGCGCGTTGAGGGCGTCATCCGCGTTCACATCATGGCCGGAAGCGATCGCCGCGCCGGCATCGATGGAGTTCAGCTTCGACAGCTTGGCGTCTGCCTGCGCCTTTGCCTGCTCGGCGGCGGAGACCAGGGACTCGGCGACGATGGTATCCGCCTTCGCGGCATCGAGGGCGGCCTTGGTGTCATTGACGGCCTTTACTGCATCCTGCTCGCGCTGCTGTGCCTCTGCGAGCTTCGCGGCAAGGCCGGTGAGGATGTCGAGGTTCGACTGTGCGTCCTCGAGATCGGTCTGGGAGCCGGTAAGCCTGTCGGCGGCAACGCCGGTGTCGGCCTTTGCGGCATCGACGGCACGCTGGGCATCCGCGAGGGCGCGTGCGGTGCCGTTCGCCTTTTGCTTGGCGGCTGCGAGGACTGCCGCCTTCTCGGCCTGGTCGGCTGCCGCCGCGTCATGGACGCTCTTTGCGGTATCGACCGCCTTCTTGGCGTCGGCGACGTCCTGGAAGAACTTCGCGAGGTCGGCGTTCGCATCGTCCACGCCCTGCTGCTTGGATACGGTGTCCGCCTTGGCGGAGTCCAGCTTGGACTGTGCGACCGTTACGGCTGCGTTGGCGGCATCAAAGGCGACCTGCTTCTGCTGGACGGTCGACTTTGCCGTATCGACTGCCGCGTTGGCGGCATCGAGGTCCGATTTCGCCGCATCAAGCTCGGTCTGGGCATCCGTGACGCCCTGCTGCTTGGCGGCGACATCAACCTTGGCGGCATCGACGGCACGCTGGGCATCGGTGACATCCTGCTTCGCGGCATCGACACCTGTCTGTGCGGCATCGAAGGCATCCTGCTTCTGCTGGACGGTTGCTGCGGCGCCGGCGGCTGCCTGCTGCTTGGATGCGAGATCGGCCTTGACCGCGTCGAGTGCGCTCTTGGCGTTCTTGAGACCGTTGATATAGGAGGTCAGCTTTTGCTCGTACTCGTCGACGGAGATGGCTCCGGTATTCCAGCCCGAACCGGCCCAACCGCCGTATTGCAGCGTGAGCGAGAACGTCAAACGGGTGTCATCGTTCAGACCGCATCCCATGACAGCATAGTCAGGGTTGATGATGTTCATGTAATGACCGATACGGTAGTAATCGAACTTGTCCTGGTTGGCATACCAGAAGTCGTAGGCGTCCTTTCCGGAAAGATTCGTCGCACCAAGGGAAGCTGCAGTCTTGTCAAACAGATCCTTTTCCTGATAGATCCAGGCCTTGCAGGGGTCGCGATAGCTCCAGGCAAGGTTTTCACCGACATCGAACTGCTGGGCATGCTCTACATTTTTCGTCGAATAGTTTGCATCTGCAATCGCTGCCGCAATGAGCTTATAGCTTACCTCAAGCTCGGAAAGGCCGACGGACTTACGGTAGGCGTTCACGTTCTTCATGACCGTGATGGACGAAAGCATGTTTTCAAGGCCCGTTGCGTCGAGACTGTTTCCGATCTCGGTGTAGTCCTTGTACGTGCAGTTCTGGATGATCTCGATGGCTGAATCGGCACCCATGGCCTTGAAGAAACCGATGGCTCCCTGCTTGAGCTGCGCGTCTGCGAGATCCACCTTCGTTTGTGCCTCGTCGACCTTCTGCTGGGCGGCGGTCACGGCCGCGTCAGCGGTATCCTTTGCGGTCTTGGCGTTCGCAAGCTCTTCGTCGGCGGCTGCCTTGGCGGACTCGGCGTCCTTGACAGCCTGCTTCGCGGCATCCAGCTTGGCGATGGCATCGGCGTTCGCCTGCTTGGCCGCATCGAGGTCGGAGTTCGCGGCATCGAGTGCGGACTGGGCGTCGTTCACGCCGGACGCGGCATCGACCGCGGCCTGCTGCTTCGCAGAGAGGGATGCCTGGGCATCATTTAGCTCGGTCTGTGCCGTTGCCGCGGCGGACTGCACCTGCTCGAGCTCGGACTCGCACTGGGACTGCACCGCTCGTGCGGCGGCGAGGGTTGCCTCTGCGTCCGCGACCTTCTGTTTTGCCGCATCGTACTCCGGACCGCTGGCACCGGCCTCCGCTGCGGCGAGGTCGGCTTTCGCCTGCTCGTAGGCGGCGCTGGCGGCTGCGGCCTTCGCATCCGCCGTGTCCTTGTTCTGCTGGGCTGCGGCGAGGACGGTATCTGCGGAATCCTTTGCAGACTGGGCCGCAACCAGCTTGGACTGGGCATCGGCAAGCGTCGCGTTGGCGTTGGCGAGGTCGGCCTGTGCCCTGCTCACGGCATCTTGGGCGTCGCGCACGGCCTGCTCGGCGGCACTGATTGCCTCCGGGGTGGCGCTTACGGCATCGGCCTTGGCCTTATCGAGGGCGTCCTTGGCATTCTGGGCCGCCTTGATGGCGGACTGGTACGCTTCGTCCTTCTCGGATGCATCCGCCTTGGCATCTGCGAGACCCGCCTTCGCCTGCTCGAGGTCCTTGCCGGCGGCATCGGCGGCGTCCTTGCCCTCCGCGACCTGACGGGCGTACTCGTCCATTGCCGCTCGGTCGGCTGCCGTGCCGGCGTTGACTGCAGAATCGTAGGATGCCTTGGCCTGGTCGCGGGCGGAAGCCGCCTCGTTGTAGGGACCGGCGGCCTCATCGTAGGATGCCTTGGCGGCGTCCTCCTTCGCCTTCGCCTCGTTGACTGCCTTCTGCAGGTCCGCGATGGTCTGTGCGGCGGATTTCGCGCCGGTACCGGATGCCGCGCCGGCGTGGGCGGCGATCGGCGACATCACGGCGGGGTGCTGTGTGCCCCCGTCACCGGTCTGGGCGAATGCCGTGAACGGTGAGATGAGGCTCGATCCGGTCATGGCGGCCATGGTCGCCGCGGTGACGGTCAGACGCGCGATCCCCTTCGGAGTGTGAATCTTTTTGTTTGGCAGTGCGGCGAAGTGATCGCCACCGGCAGCGAAGTGCTTTCCCTGGGTCATTGTGCTGTTCCATTCCTTTTCCGTGCCCTATCCGACTGGGCATCAGAGCGCTTTCCAATAGAGATAATTATGCGCCTTAACTGGGATTGTTGTATATAGTCCGTTGGCTTTTATACAACAATCCATGACTCTTTTTGTCATGGATACGACGCTTCAGAAATCATTCGGCATGAGATGCAAAGAGCTCCGCGCTGGACTCGGGTGCAGTCAGGAGCAGTTCGCCAATTTGATTGAAATGGATCGTTCCTACTACGCGAGCATTGAAGTCGGTCGGCGTAATGTCAGCCTCTCAAATCTCAAGAAGATTGCCGACGGATTTCAAATCAGCATTGCTGAACTCATGAGAGGCGTCAGCTAAATTTATTCGTCTCATAGTTCACAGTGGGTCTCGTTGATTAGTGCCTTAAGAAAATGGAAATCGTCCCAACGAGCTATCGTCAATCGTCCCAATAAATTACCGTCAATCGTCCCAATAAGTAATCGTTATTTGTCCCAACGACGCAGATAGACGCTATAATTTCAAATGAATGATTGGAGGGAAAGCCGATGGATAGGTATATAGGACGTTGTGTTGACTGCTTGGTCGAGCGCGACCTTGGCATTTTTGGTGCAGTGCTCATTCAGGGGCCGAAATGGTGTGGAAAGACAACGACAGCTCAGAGATTTGCCGAGTCATCGTTATCTCTCTCCGACCCATCTGGCGGTTTTGCGGCCCTCCAGCTCGCTCGTCTCGATCCGGCCCAAGCAATTGTCGGACCGACCCCGAGGCTTGTCGACGAATGGCAGGAAGAACCGAAGCTATGGGATGCCGTGCGATTCGAATGCGATGTCAGGGGAGGGGAGCCAGGACAGTTCATTCTCACCGGATCTGCGACGCCGCGAGCCGAGAACCAGCCGATGCACAGCGGTGTGGGTCGAATCGCCCGTTTGCGGATGGATACCATGACGCTTTTCGAGCTCGGTATTTCGTCGGGAGCGGTCTCGCTTGGTGCGCTGCTCGATGGCGATTCCGTTGCGGCGTCACTCGGATCCATCGCCGGTATCGCCGGTATCGCGGATTTGCTCTGCCGCGGCGGTTGGCCCCAAGCGGTCGGTAAGACAACTGCCGACGCAATGCGGATAGCCGCCGCCTATATTGACGGTGTTTGCGAGTCTGACGTTTCGAGGGCGGATGGAGTGAAACGCGACCCGGTTAAGGTAAGGGCCTTGCTCTCGTCGCTTGCACGCAATGAATCGACTCTTGCCGGCATGAGGTCCATCGAAAGGGATTTGGGCGTTGACGTCTCAAAGAATACGATTACCGGCTACATGGACGCGCTGCGCCGTATCAATATCGTCGACGATGTCCCCGCGTGGCATCCGGCTCTCAGGTCGCCGGTGAAGTTGCGGCAGGGCGCGAAGCGGCACCTTGCGGACTCATCGCTCGCCGTCGCCCTCATCGGTGCGGACCCGGAGTCGTTGTCATCCGATCCGAAGACCCTTGGCTTGCTCTTCGAATCCCTTGTGCTGCACGATCTCAAGGTTTACGCGGCGGCCAGCGATGCGACCGTATCTCACTACCACGACGCTGACGACCTAGAGGTCGACGCGATTGTCCATCGTCGTGACGGCTCGTGGGTTGCCGTTGAGGTTAAGCTCGGGAGCCCCCAAGTCCCAGAGGCAGTGGAAAATCTGCTTCGACTTGAGCGAAAGCTGGTCGATCGCGGGGAGAGGCCGCCTGCGGCGAAACTCATCGTCATCGGGTTTGGTATGCCGGCTCACGTAACTAGCGAAGGCATCGTTGTTGCTCCGGTCGATACGCTCGGAATCTAAATTATTGTTATTTGCATTTCCAGAAATCCTCTATCTAGACGCCTCCTAGAGGATTTCTGGAAACAACCGGTATTTTGATCTGGGCTACGAAAGGTTACGGGTCCAGATTCCGTGCTGCGTGGAGCCGGTGATCTTGTATCCGTGGCGGTCGATTCACGCCGCAAGCCTGTCCCAGTCGATGCGTTTCCAGTTGCCGCACGGCGCGTGGTTCACGATGAGCCCGCCGGCGACCATGAGTGCGTGGTTGCGTGCCTTGCGCGCCTCGCGCGCGAGCGCCCTCTTCTTGTCCGAAATCTGGACCTCGGCCTGCTTCTTCTTGCATTGAAGCCTGAACCAGGTTCAGTTGACATGGTTAAAAACGAGGGGCGACGCTTTTGCGTCACCCCTCGTCCCGGCCGGTTGCTTTAGTTGTACACACGGTAGTTACACTTGAACTGGGTTATGTGTCCATAGTTGGGGCCGTACCAACCCGATGTATAGCTGATTACTTTTGCGCCTAGATATTCGTATCTCTTGTTGTAGCGAAGCTGACGGTAGGTCGTGTCGTACTCTGCTACGTAAAACGTGTCTCCAGAGAAGGCTTTGTACCGGTCCTTAACCGTCGAAGCCATGTACGCGGGTTCGACATCGCCTTTCTCCCCGTTGAGCGCATAGACGGGTGCCGCGATTCCGCATAAAGCCGTTGCCACGAGGATGGCGTAGACAGCCATGCGCGACGCATTGGACTTCAGCTGTTCAAATAGTTTCATGTCATTCACCTCCTTCGTATGTATCGAGGTATTCCTGCTTGAGCGTCTGCGAGGACGACTCGATCTTTTCCACGAGCGTGCCGGCCTCGATGAAGTAGAACGAGTTGGTGAGGTCTGCCAGGTCGTCGAGCAGGTGGCTTGAGATGAGCACGCTTCGTCCCCGCGCCACCTCGCTGCGCATCGCGTCGCAGGAGGTTTTCCGCTTTCCCGGATCGAGGCCGTTCAGCGGTTCATCGAGGATGAGGTACGGGCAATCGGTCGCTATCGCCATGGCAAGCTTTACCTGCTGCTTCATTCCTGTCGAGAGTTTACGGGTCGGCTTGTCGAGATATGGGGAGATTCCGAGGGAGTCGCAGAGCGAGTCGATGTCGGCGGCCGATTTCCACGCCTCCCTAACGAAAGAGAGGTGCTCGCGGGCCGATAGCGTGGGGTAGAGATCCGCGCCGCCCGAAGAGCTCAGGTAGACGAGTTCTGCGAATTCGGCTGATCGACGTTGGCAGATTCCGTCTGCCGCCAGGCTTCCCGAGCGGATGCGGGTGGGAAATTGGCCCGACAGCGCTTCAAGAAGGGTGGTCTTCCCCGAGCCGTTGGGAGCAACGAGGCCCGCCGCCGTTCCCGGGCTCAGGAGAAGCGACCCGATTGAAAGTACCGTCGTGCTCCCGTATCCCACGCTCGCGTCCAGAAGCTCGAGCCCATGGTGCTTTTTCGCGGGTCCAGGCTGTTTGGGGGAACGTGTCGCAACGGCGCCGACCGTAAAAAAGACCGCGACGTATGCCAGGGCCACGGCAAGCATCGATGCGCTGCCTGAACCGGAGCCAATGAATTCTGTCGGGAAGCATCCTACGTAACCCGTTGCCTCGATAGGCGAGAATACGGCCAGCGGCAGGAGATTGAGCGCGGCGTTATGCCCCAGCGCCGAATCGGACAGTAACGGGAATGCCGGGGCCGCGACAAGCAGCGCTGAGGTAAGGGGGCCCGCGAGGACGCGCCTCGTTGCGGTCGATAGGACGGCGGAGAAAACGGATATCAAGGTTCCGCCCGCAAGCAGCGCGAGAAGCAGGGTCGTGAAGACGTTTCCCGCGGTCGTGGTGGTAAGCGCGCCGTCATGGAAGAAGGTGATCGGGTACCCAATTTGCCCGAAGCCGTTTAGGGCCAAGGCGTAAATGCCCCCGGGTGCGAGGCCGGCGAGGAGCATCGCGGTCCCCGCGGCGATTATCGAAAACACGGTCTGGATAAGGCGCCGGAATTTGGGCGCGGGCGCCTTCGCCGCCAGGGTCGCAGGCCTTGTGGCCCCGAGCAGGAGTATCGACGAGAGAAGGAAGGGAATGAAGGGAAGGAAAGACGGCACCATGGCAATGGCGTAAGGCAGGAAGGAAAGGAATGGCAGGTCGCTTGCGGAGGCTGGAATGTGCGTGATGCCGGAGCTGCTCAGGGCGCGGCAATACGCGAGCTCCGCGTCATTGGTCTCTCGGTCTCCCACGATGGACCCGGATTGGAAGCCTTCGCCCATGAGCGCGTAGTAGCTCTCGGCAGAATCGAGAAAGGCGGCGTCGGTTTGAGCGGCGAGGGCGGCGTTCGCGTATCTTGCAAGCTCCGCGTCAGCTTGCTGCTCTGGAGATAGGTCTGTGCCGCTGGCCTGGGGCGCGCGCGTATTGAATGCGTCGACAAAGCCCTGCATGCCCTGTTTCATAAAGAAGGGCCCGTAGATGGGTGAATTGAACGCAATGGGGACGGAAAAGGCTGCAGCGAGAACGAGCGTACAAATCCATACGGCCTTGTCTCTTAGGATTAGTTTGAGAAGAAGTCGACAGTACATTCAGAAGCACCTACGTTCCTCAAAGAACTGTTAGATTAAAAGTAACAGACCGGATGAAGATACGTGCGACGGGGGCGAGGCGAATGGCTGAGCGGTATCGATATGCGGGTTCAACGGTATTATATTGACCACATAGATTATTAACTTGCTTGACTTGTAAACCTAATCGTCCTGTCATCATATTCAACTTCGAAAAAAGGGGAATGAGGGCATCCAGATACATCGAGTATTACTGGAACCCTGGCGATACGCTGAATGATTTGTGACGAATAGTCATGTCCATCAAGAAGGCTCGACGCTTCGGGCAGCTCGTCAATCGATATATCAATTCTTGGAGACATGTATTCCTACCATTTTTAAAGAAACAACGGCGTTAATCGCTATCGCGATTGCGCCAATAACACCGAGCGCTATCTGAATGGGATATAACCCCAACACATATCCAAATATGGAGAAAAACATTGCAGAAAAGAGAGCCCTTACCAGAGACGCGACGGAAAGGATCGTCGCGCGGAGATCGTCCGCTATCGCGTCTTGGATTAAGTTTTCCGAAGTGATGTACACCACTTCTGGGAGAAAACAAAGCACCATGCTAAGGCCAAACAAACACAGCGGATTTGAAGCGAACCACGGAAGAATCATGAAAAGACCGG